>Ga0247810_10001838_pt1 | contig 12575 bp, 11 predicted proteins | sample UWRJL119311C1_FD_179918 | JGI IMG/M metagenome (GOLD analysis project Ga0247810, IMG submission 179918) | Plant litter microbial communities from Arlington Agricultural Research Station in Wisconsin, United States - UWRJ-L119-311C-1 | ecosystem: Environmental > Terrestrial > Plant litter >...
TCAAGAATTTGTTCACCATTCCAGTTGCCTTTATTCAAATACAACAATCCAAATTTTGACCAGTCGCGAGGCGTTGCCCATGCGTAGGATGAACCTACAAAAGTTCCACTCATATCCTGCTCGACAATCATCGAATTCATTCCAATTTTATCGATTACGGCGCTGTACCAAAAATCAAGATATTCCTGTTGGGTTTTAAATTGATTTCTTAAAATTCGGGATAACAAATTGGTTGTTCCGGAAGAGTAATTCCAATGCGTGTTGGGTTTAAACTCAGCGGGTTTATCCATTTGGACTTTCCCCATATCTTCTGCCAGAAAAAGCATTTTGGTAGCGTCACAAATCGTGCTGTAATTTTCTTCCCACTCCAAACCCGAATTCATATGAAGCAAATCATTAATGGTAATGTTTTTGCGTTCGTCTTTTTGCCATTCAGCGATTGGTGCAGGTTTATAAATATCAATTTTTCCTTGTTTGGCAAGAACTCCAAAAGCAGAACTTGTGATGCTTTTAGTCATCGACCAGCCTAGAATTCTGCTGTCTTTGGTAAAACCGGTATCGTATTTTTCGGCAATCAGTTTGTTTTTATATAACACCAGAACAGCACGTGTTCGTTTTAATTTTCCGCCTGATTTGTCAAAAGCGTTATCAATTGCTTTTTTTAATTTAGAATAATCAATGTTAGAAAAAACAGTGTCTTTCGGTTCATTATTCCCGTAAGGAAAAGGTAGATTATTGACTAATGGAGTTCGTTTTGGAACCAAATAAGGTTTCGAAACATCAAAATCATCATTAATTAAAGTAGCTCCCAAACCTTCACGATAGATTGCTTTTCGTTCTTTCAAACCATAAACAGCTGATGTTGCAAATTTTCCGGCTTTATCAATTGTGTTGGTTGCCAGGTCGATCAGCTTAATATCGTTGTCGGTTTTTTCGATTAATTCTTTCGAACGATTATCCAAAAAATGTCCCGAAGCGATACTTTTGGCTGAAAAGCCGGAAATCAGATCCAGTTTCGGATATGTGGTGAATCCAAAATATAGAATAATGAGAACTAAAACAATAGCGAGAAGTTTAAGGATTTTTTTCATATTTTGAAATGATATATTTTATGCAATATAAATAATTTAAAGGCATGATTTTATAACTGGTTTTTTTGAATTCAATTTTATGATTCACAATTTAAAACGGATTAATAAATATTTTGAACTGTATTGATAGTGCTATAAAAGGAAATGATAGAATTGGCGGATAAAACAATTTAGTTTTAGTACTTTTGTAAATAGAATTTTTCTAAATAAATTATGCTGGATATTCAAAAAATAAGAGCTGATTTTCCAATACTTTCGGAAAAAGTAAACGGAAAACCATTAGTATATTTCGACAACGGAGCAACCTCGCAAAAACCACAAATTGTGATTGACGCCATCGCGAAATATTACAAGGAAATAAACGCCAATATTCACCGTGGAGTGCATACATTAAGTCAGTTAGCGACAGATGCTTATGAGATTTCCCGAGTGAAATTGCAACATCATATTAATGCAAAATTTGCTCACGAAGTACTTTTTAATTCCGGAACTACACACGGAATCAATTTAGTAGCCAATGGTTTTGCCTCTATTTTAAAGCCAGGCGATGAAGTTTTGGTTTCTGCTTTGGAACATCACAGTAATATCGTGCCATGGCAGATGTTGTGCGAAAAAACAGGAGCTGTTTTAAAAGTGATTCCGATCAATGAAGAAGGCGAGCTTATCATGAGTGAATACGAATCTTTATTATCAGATAAAACGAAGATTGTAACGGTAAATCATATTTCAAATGCATTGGGTGTAATCAATCCTGTTAAAGAAATGATTGCAAAAGCACATGCTGTTGGAGCTGCCGTTTTAATTGATGGTGCACAGGCAGTTCCGCATTTAAAACCGGACGTTCAGGATTTAGACTGTGATTTTTATGCTTTTTCAGGACATAAAATGTGCGGACCAACCGGAACCGGAATTTTATACGGAAAAGAAGAGTGGCTAAATAAACTGCCTCCATATCAGGGCGGTGGTGAAATGATCAAGGAAGTGACTTTCGAGAAAACAACCTATGCCGATCTGCCTCATAAATTTGAAGCCGGAACGCCCAACATTGCGGGCGGAATTGTTTTAGGAACCGCTGTTGATTATTTAAACGAAATTGGTTTTGGAAATATCCAGCTTCAGGAAAATAAATTGTTAGAGTACGCAACCAAACGTTTACTTGAAATTGAAGGTTTAAGAATTTACGGAAACACAAAAAATAAAGCTTCGGTAGTTTCGTTTAATATTGATGGGATTCACCCCTATGATGTTGGTTCCATAATCGACAAATTAGGAATCGCGGTTCGTACCGGGCACCATTGCGCACAGCCTATTATGAATTTCTTTTGTATTCCGGGAACGATTCGTGCTTCTTTTTCTTTTTACAACACCAAAGAAGAAATTGATTTAATGGTAGAAGCCGTTAAAAAAGCAAAAACAATGTTAAGCTAAAATTTCATCTTATGAGAATACTATCTTTATTGCTCTTGGTTATGGTTGTTGGAACGGGATGTTCCAGCCAAAAAAAAACAGACATGACGACAACAGTTATTGAATATTCGGCTATGTCAAGAGGCTATTTTAAAAAGATAGTGGTCCAAAATCAATCAGTTTCGGTTACCAATGGAAGAGATGCTCAAGCAGTAGAAAATAAAATCGATGATGCAAAATGGAAACAGATTGTAGCGGAATTCGAAAAAATAAATTTAGAAAGTATTTCCACTTTAAAAGCACCAACCGAAAAACGTTTTTATGATGGTGCCGCTATTGGGAATTTAAAAATAACTCAAAATCAGAAAACATACGAAAGCCAGGCTTTCGATAATGGTTTCCCTCCAAAGGAAATTGAAAAACTGGTACATTTGCTGACTGATTTTGTTAAAGAATAATTATGACAATTAAAGAAATACAAAACGAAATAATAGACGAATTTTCGATGTTTGACGACTGGATGCAGCGTTACGAATACATCATCGAATTAGGGAAAAGTCTTCCGTTAATTAAAGAAGAATACAAAACCGACGAAAATTTAATCAAAGGATGCCAGTCGAAAGTTTGGCTTCAGGGTGAACAAAATGATGAAAAAATCGTTTTTACGGCAGACAGTGATGCGATTTTAACCAAAGGAATTATTGCAATTCTGATCAGGGCTTTCTCGAATCAAAAAGCAGAAGATATTATAAAAGCAGATACTGAATTTATAGACGAAATTGGTTTAAAAGAACATTTATCGGCAACTCGTGCAAATGGTTTGGTTTCGATGATAAAAAACATCAAAATGTACGCTTTGGCATTTGATTCAAAAAACAAAAACTAAATTTTTTTTTGAACCATATAAGTTCATATTAGAAAATATAAGCCTTGTGTTTACTGAACTTAGTGAAGAAGAAAAATCATATAAGAACGAAAAGATTCAAATTTGAATTGTTTAATGAACTTATATCAATTATAGGGCAAAAAACAAAAAGTAAGTTTTGTCTTTCTTTTTTATTTCTTGTTATTGTGAAAAAAAATCACATGATGACAAAGAAATATTTGACTGATTTAATTTATCAGGTTAATGGAGCAGCGATTGAAGTTCATAAAAATATTGGAGCAGGACTTTTAGAGAACATTTATCATCAGTGTATGATTAAAGAATTATCTTTCAGAGGAATAAATTTTCAATCTGAGTTGATTATTCCGGTTGAATACAAGGGTTTGGTATTGGAATCAGATTTAAGATGTGATTTATTCATAGAAAATTGTTTAGTTCTGGAATTAAAATCTGTTGATCAAATTATTCCGGTTCATATCGCCAAATTAATGTCTTATATGAAACTTCTTAAATCTCCAATAGGATTAATGATAAACTTTAATGTTACAAATATTTATCACGAAGGCCAAAAAACATACGTCAACGAATTGTATCGCCGGCTAGAAGATTATTAAACTATAAGAAAAGTGTTAGTTACCAGCTTACATTACTTATTAACAACAGAACAAAAATATAGACCCACTATTAAATGAACTTATATAACTTATATGGTGGAAAAAACATAAAAACAAAAAAATGGAACAAGAGATAGACACAAATGAATTAGGAGAATCAATCGTAAAGGTTTTAAAAACGATTTACGATCCGGAGATTCCTGTAGATATTTACGAATTGGGATTAATTTACGATGTAATGGTCAACACTGATTATGAAGTAAAAATCCTGATGACTTTAACCTCTCCAAACTGCCCGGTTGCGGAAAGTTTACCAAGAGAAGTAGAAGAAAAAGTAAAAAAAATAGAAAACATCAAGGATGCTGAAGTTGAAATCACTTTTGATCCGCCTTGGAGCAAAGATTTAATGAGCGAAGAAGCAAAATTAGAATTAGGAATGCTTTAAAAAAATTAGTCATAAGTCAAAAGTCATAAAGTCTACAAGTACGGGCTTTATGACTTTCGACATTTGACTTTAAGACTTCAGTAATGGAAGAAATAATCAATAAAGTTGCCAATAGTGTCTTAGAAGTTTTTGATTTGGAAGATTATTATCCAAAAGGAATGCGTGTGCAGATTGACATTTCGCAATGGCTTTTGGAAGGGTTTTTATTAAAAGAAAAGGACTTTAGAGAACATTTAAAAAATCATAACTGGTCGCAATATCAGGATCATTATGTGGCGGTGCATTGCAGTACAGATGCCATTATTCCCGCTTGGGCTTTAATTTTAGTAGCGGTACAATTAGCGCCTTTTGCTAAAAAAGTAGTCAATGGAACCATCGAAGACCTTGACGGAAGTTTATACGAAGAAATCTTACCAACAATTGATTATTCAGTATACCAAAACAAACCCGTTATCGTAAAAGGATGTTCAAGAAAACCGGTGCCTATGCGTGCCTATATTTTAGCAACAACCTATTTGCAGCCTTTTGCAAGAAGTATTATGTACGGAGAGGCATGCTCTGCAGTACCTTTATACAAGGAATCTAAGAAATAACTTTCTTTACACGCAATAATCCCGAACCTTTTATCGGTTTTTAGTATATTTGTTACTATACACTTAAACTAAACAACCATGAGAAAGATAGCTTTATTACTCTTCGTTTTAGCAAGCTTTACATTTGTTCAGGCACAAAATACAGAAAAAGAATTAATTCAGAATACCGAAAAAGCGGTAAAAAAAATAAACGATACTATTGAAGGCGAAGGCTGGAAAACAAAAGGAACCGTATCGCTTTTATTAAATCAATCGAGTTTTAATAACTGGATTGCCGGAGGTGAAGACAGTTTCTCAGGGACACTCGGAATCAACTACGATTTCAATTATAAAAAAGACGATATAACCTGGGATAATAAAATCTTAGCTTCCTATGGGCTTTTACAAACCAAAACGGCAGATTTCGCAAAAAAGACAGATGACCGTCTTGAATTCAATTCAATCGTAGGAAAAAGAGCTTTTGGTGATTGGTACTATTCGTATTTTGTAAATTTTAGAACCCAATTTACAACCGGTTATATTTACGGTCAGGATGAAAACGGAAAAGAAATCAGAACTGAAAGTACTAAATTTATGTCTCCGGGATATTTTACAACTGGTCCCGGTATCTATTGGACAAAAGATGCTAATCTAAAAATCAACTTTGCACCGTTAACCTCCAAATTCACCTTTGTAGACAATGCCTACACCTCAGGTATTGGTTATGTAGATGGTGATTATTTTGGTGTTGACCAAGGTAAAAGCATGCGTTACGAATTGGGTTTTTACGCTTCAGTATATTACAAATTGGCGATAATGACCAACGTAACGGCAGAAAATACGCTGAATCTCTACTCAAACTATTTAGAAGATCCTCAAAATGTTGACATGGATTACTCTTTAAATATTATCATGAAAGTAAATAAATATTTATCAGCCAATTTTTCATTCCAGGCGATTTATGATGATAACGCTTTCCGAGGATTCCAAACCAGACAAGTATTTGGTTTAGGAGTTAACTTTGGATTCTAATAATGGTCTGGAGCAACACAATTGGCTTTTATAAAGCATGATTTCCCGCTCTCGGCTTTATCTTGTTCCGTAAACTCCACAAGGATACCGCCTCTATCGGGGCTAGATTCAAACATTCGGCTTCTTTTAAACATTTCAAAAAAGACTTATATAAAAAAACGGCTTTTGATTTTAATTCAAAAGCCGTTTTTTTATTCTTCTTCATCTTTTTCAACCGCATCCTTATAATCAGGATACAAAAATTTATTATAAGGAAATCTTGTAATATGAATTTGCCTTACAGCTTCATAAACTCTTTCTCTGAATTCTTCAAAATTCTCTTTATTGGTAGCCGAAATAAACAGCGCATTATCTTCGCCTAAACGATGCATCCAGGTTGCCTTCCATTCATCAAGCGTGTAATGCCTTGGTGTTTTTTCAGTCATTAAATCATCTTCATCAATGGTCAGATGTTTATAGGCATCAATTTTATTGAAAACCATGATAACCGGTTTTTCATGCGCTTTGATATCCTGCAAAGTCTGATTTACAGACGCAATATGATCTTCAAATTCAGGATGCGAAATATCTACAATGTGTAATAGTAAATCCGCTTCGCGAACTTCGTCCAGTGTACTTTTAAAAGAATCTACCAATTGCGTTGGCAGTTTTCTAATAAAACCAACCGTATCCGAAAGTAAAAAAGGTAAGTTTTTAATAACCACTTTTCGAACTGTAGTGTCTAACGTTGCGAACAATTTATTCTCAACAAAAACATCGCTTTTACCAATCGCATTCATCAAAGTTGATTTCCCAACATTCGTATAACCAACAAGGGCAACACGTACCATCGCACCGCGATTGCTGCGCTGAACTCCCATTTGTTTGTCGATCGTTTTGATTTTATCTTTCAATAAAGCAATACGGTCACGAACAATACGTCTATCCGTTTCGATTTCGGTTTCTCCGGGTCCGCGCATTCCGATTCCTCCTTTTTGGCGTTCAAGGTGTGTCCACATTCCCGAAAGTCTAGGTAATAAATATTGGCATTGGGCCAATTCTACCTGCGTTCTTGCATAAGAAGTTTCTGCTCTTTGTGCAAAAATATCAAGAATAAGATGCGTTCTGTCTAAGATTTTGCAATCTATTATTTTTGAGATATTTTTTTGTTGCGAAGGTGAAAGTTCATCATCAAAAACCAACGTCGAAATATCATTTTCTTTTACAAAAAGATTGATTTCTTCAATTTTTCCCGTTCCAACAAAAGTCTTCGGATTCGGGCGTTCCATTTTTTGAGAAAAGCGTTTAATAACTTCACCACCAGCGGTAAAAGTCAAAAACTCTAATTCGTCCAGATATTCGTTAAGTTTTTCCTCACTTTGATTTTGAGTTACAATACCAACAATGGCCGTTTTCTCAAAATTTATAACTTCTTTTTCTAACATAGCTTTGAATAAGGTGCAAATTTAATGATTTGTAAACTACTAACACTTATAGAATATTGTTTTTAAGTTCTATTTAAGAAATTGTTGTAGTCCTTGCATAAAAAATAAAACCATTTAGAAAGCCAATTTCTAAATGGTTTAAAGGAAACTGAAAATGCAGTTTTTTATTCGTAAATAAATGTTTTCTCCGTTTTTACGATTCCGTTTTCCTCAATTTGAGAACAGGAAATTGGAAAATTCAATTTGTTGTATTTGTACTTTCTGCTCACGGCAACCAAAGCTGTTGAAGTAGGACTGAAATTTACTTCATTGTTATACGATATTGTTTCAAAGCTAAATTCATTTTCATGGTAGGAAATCATGGGCACAATTACTTTATAATTATCGCCAAATAAATTCTGAACGATTAACTGATCTACAGACTTTTTATCATCAAATGTATATGTTTTAGAGATCTTATCTCCAACCAAACCTTTATGTTTGGATACATTATCATTTACATAAACATACTCAATTTTACCAATAATCGCTTTATTTCTATCACGAGAGGTACGTCTTACAATAATACCATTTTCAATGATATATTCAATGTCTTCAAGAATGTTCTGGTGATTTGTACTCTTCTTAGTTATGGCTTTAACTCTGGCACCATCATAATTAAAAGTCACGGTTTTAGTGATGTAATCATTACCTTCATGATACTTATTTACAAATTTTGTGATGTTGTTATCTGCATCATAGGTGTAATTGACAACTTCTTTCCAGTCACTTCCAATTTTATCCTTAACGGTCATATCCAATAATCCATTTTTATTATAAAAGAATTTCTGAATAACATCTGAAGTGGTGATGGTTTCGATTTTTCCGTCTTTAAACAAAACCGTTTTGTTTACAATTTCTCCATCTTTGGAGTTTTGGTAATTTGTTTTTACAATATTGATTTGTTTTAAGCGAACTGGACTGTCCTGACTGTGTAATAAACCGGTAGATACCATTGCAATAATGGCAAATAAGTAGATTTTTTTCATATGTATTTCAATTGATTTGGGATGACCAAAATACAAAATTCTGTCAAATTTTAACAATTTAAAAAATGAAAAATAATAATTAGATTTTTAATGTGTTTTTCGTTGTAATTCAATTCGTTATAATATGGTTTCTGGGATTACTTTTCACCAAACATTTTCACATCATCCACCATAAATGCTCCATTTAGAGTCTTGTCTTTTCCTGATCCGGTATATTTAAATGCAATATTTATATTTCCTGAATAAGCAGACAAATCAATTCCTCCCGAACTGATAAATTGGCGTGTTGGTGTAGAAAGAGATGGCACTTTAGCGTTTAGTTTTATCCATGTGGCTTTGGTTACATTTGATCCGTCAAAATTGGTTGAAATATAAACTTCTAATGTATTCAAAGTCGAATCTACTTTTAAGGAATGTTGTGCGCTTCTAAAGGACAGTACCGTGTTTTTATAATCGGTTAAATTAATTTTCGGAGAAACCAGCCATGCAATATTTTGGGCTGCTGTTGTGCTTGTTGTGTTAAATTCTGCATAACCATTTCCGGCAGAAACCATAGTTCTCCATAATTTTGATGCTTTTTCTACAATATTACTCCAGCCGGGCAATGCAAAATTGACATTGTTGGAAACAGTTTGAAAATCTTCGGTAAAAAAAGGAATATTTGTTTTTCCACCCATTACAACATCTTTTTCTGAACGGATCATTAACTGATAATCAGAACCATATTTAGTTAAGATTCCACGAACTTTTCCGTTTCCTTCAGCAACTAAACTTGCCGAGAAATCTGCAAAACTGCTGGTTCTGAAAATGATTTGATTTCCGGATTTATCCCTTATATTCCAATTTGTTGCACCTCCAACATTGTTAGCCTCTTCAAAATAATGACGTCCAAACGCGGCTTCTGTAAATTGAACATCAGATAATTCGATTAAAGTATTCAGGTTGCTTTCATTCAAAGCTTCTTCAATAGAAACTGGATTGACTAATTTATCTTCATCAAGCATTGTACACGAAGCATGTAATACTTTTTTGTAATCGTTTTGAGAAATTCTTCCTACCGAAGCTGCTCCTGAGTTACCCTCATAAAGGCTTCCAATTCGCATTCCACCATAAAATAAATCAGTAAACTGGTCTTTTAATTTGATGTAAACTTTATTTCCAACGCGATAATCGACATAGGTATTTGATGCATCTACCGAAATGCTGAATCCAATGGCAGGTTTATTTTCAGTCGCTAAAGTTTGAAGATATATGGTCTTGAAAAAATTTCCATTTTCATCACTTGAAACGACATAAGCTTCAATAACGTCATCATAAACATATTTTGTGGCAGTTATGGTGGCGGTTTTTAGAACATCTTCAACAGCTCTGTTAATAGTTAAATCCGGTTGAGTACATTCTAATTTTGGAATGGCAACATCTTCATTACAGTTGCAAAAAAGTAATAGGAATAATAAAGCAAAGAGACTTTTATAGTTGTTTTTCATTAGAAATAGTTTTATAAATTGATAGTCATATTTAGGAAATAGGTTCTTCCGTATCCATAGAAATATTTGGAACCAAAAGAAGGTGTCCCGCTGGAAACATCCTGATTTAACTCCCTGAAGTTTGAATTTCTTGCCTGTTCAAAACCGCCTGTTTTATATTTAAAATCGAGAACATTATTGATACTGGCAAAAAGACCAATTGTTTTGTTATAAATGCGCCATGATTTTCCGCCAATCATATTTAATAGTGAAACAGGGTTTAATTTTTCCTGTTTTAACAGCACTTTTGCACGTTCCTCTGATGCTTCAGGAAAATTGAATCCACTGGCGGGATTTGTATAGAATCGGGATGTTCTTGAAATTGGAGAAACATCTACATAACTATTTGTAATGTAATTGATATTAGCAGAAATCCACCAGAATTTAGGATCACGATATTCTATTCCACATGAAAAAGCCTGTTGAGGCATTCCGGATTGTTTGTAATTTTTAAGTAATGATTTTCCAAAATCGAAAGTGGTTTCAGTGTCGGAAATCGCTGCGTTTGCATCATTTGTAATCATAACATTTGGATTGCTGCTGTAAGTATAATTTCCATAAGCAACAGATAAATTATTTTTAAAAGTTGATGAAATCTGATATTCCAGACTTAGCTCTGCGCCCATGTTTTTCTTGTCTAAATTGGTCAGGGTCTGACTTACAAATGCATCGGTATTGTCATAGCCGGCTCCGTTGTCAAAAATACCTTCGGCATAAAAAAAGGATGTTTTGGTGGTGTTTTTTATGATTGCGTAATAACCCGTAATTCGCATTTTGAGTTTTGGAGAATGGTAAACATAATTGACATCGGCAGCGCTGATGTTTTCATTTTCGATTCCGTTTACAATGGAATTGTTTAATCTGGAATTAGAAAAAGTATTTCGAAGTGAAGGTGCTTTGGTAAGATGTATTCCGCTGAAAAACAACCATTGTTTTCCTGAAATTTTATACGTTAAGCCTCCTTTAAATCCAAAATTTTCAAAATTGACCTTTTCACTTTTGCCTAAAGAAGTATCCGGATAAATTCCGTTTTGGTACAAACCTTCTCTTTGGTATTTTGAAGTCGAAAAGGAATTTCCCAAATAAAAATCAACTTTTTTATAAGCAAATTTAAACTGTGTAAAGGCATCAATTGTTGTGGCATAATAATTAAAATTATAACCATAAGTGTCGCCAGCTTTTACTTCCCGGTCAGGATTTTTTAAATCGGATTGCGATTGGTCTCCTTTATAAAATGAATCAATATCCTCAAAATGAATTCCTCCCAATAAATCCAGAAGATTCTGAAAATTATGAGATTTTAAGTTTTTAAAAAGTATGCCTCCGCTAAAAAATATGTTTTCTGTGAGCTGTGTGTTGAGGTTTGAATTAAAAGCCAAAGTTTTATCATCGGTTCTGTCTTCATAGAGAACATAATGGCTTTTTGAAGGTTTATATCCAGTAATAATTCCTTCATTATTAACGACAGCTTTTTGATTAGATTGGTACATTTTTGCCCAATCAATTTGGGAATTTTCTAAAAACGTTACTTTGCTTTTTTCTGCATTTTCGTAATCAGGAGTAAATTCTCCAGAGAATTCTCCATTGTCTGCTGCATAGAGTGAACTAAAATAACTGGGTAATTTTCGGTAATAAGTTGGGTCAGGGCTGTCTGCATTTTGATAATCAATATTGCTGTTGCCGATTTTTCCAAATTGGTACATAACTGCTGAAGTGAGGTTGGTATGGTTATTTATTTTAAAATAATGATTGAGCATTAACAATGGCTCTTCCACATTTTTTATTCTTGCATTTCGTTTTTCTCCATTTTGATATCCCCAGTAAGAGTTGTATTTCTCCGATTTTAATTCGGTTACTTCATTGGTGTTAGGCGAATTTTTTCCGCGGGAATTTGGAGTATAAAAACCTGTAAAGTTTAGGGAATGTTTAGGCGTTATTCTTTTTTCAACACTCATAAAAAAAGAATTTGCATCATAGTTTGTTCCTTCAAAATAACCTTCACCGGCCCAGCGTTTTCCAACAGAAAAAACATAAGCCCAACCTGAAGTTTTCATCCCTGAAGCATAGTTAACCATTGTTCTCCAGTTGTAATTTGTATTGGTTCCTGAAAGAGATATTCGGGTTCCTTTTCTGTATGTAGATGCCTGTGTGAAAATTTGCTGTGTCCCTAAAATGCCTCCAAAAGTATAATCAGAAGGAGCGGCCCCAATTGAAAATTCCTGATTTCTTAGCACGTCATTTAATCCTCCCCAATTATTCCATTGCGGTCTGCCGTCATAAATTTTATTCATTTTCATGCCGTTCAGCATCATGGTTGCGTTTTCGCTGTCCAATCCGCGAACGCTAAATCTGGCCTGGCCCCAATTGAAGGCTGCTGCCTGTAAAAAGGCATCTTTTGAAGATTGTAAAAGTCCGGAGGTATTTTCTGAAGAACTGTTATCTTCATCCAAATCGCTTTCTAAAAGTGAAATAATAGTGGTCTGTAAATTTTCAGTCTGGTCTTCTTCTAATAGCAGGATTCCGAGATTTACTTTTTGCCCAGCATTAGAA
>Ga0247810_10001841_pt1 | contig 12564 bp, 15 predicted proteins | sample UWRJL119311C1_FD_179918 | JGI IMG/M metagenome (GOLD analysis project Ga0247810, IMG submission 179918) | Plant litter microbial communities from Arlington Agricultural Research Station in Wisconsin, United States - UWRJ-L119-311C-1 | ecosystem: Environmental > Terrestrial > Plant litter >...
GCTCCGATTGCATTTGCTTTTTTCAAAAACGGGCCGATGAAAGGCGATGCGCTGGTATGCTGGCACGGGTCCTGGAACAGGCTCAAGCCTTCTGGTTATAAGGTGGAGCGAATCAAGTTTGATTCCAAAGGAAACCCCACCGGCTCTGAGGATTTTTTAAGCGGATTCCTGATTGGGAATGAACGCTTTGGAAGGCCCGCCGGAGTAGCAATTACTTCCCAAGGCAACGTTTACATATCTGATGACGCCAACGGAATCATCTATCTAATCAAACAAATCTGATACCTATGAAAAAGCTGATTATATTGCTGATTTGCGCAGCAGGATGGGCACAGCAGCCCACAAAGCGCATCGTTTTTGAAGCGCCCGAATCTTATCCCGAAGGAATTGCTTATCACAAGGCTTCCAACTCCTTTTTTGTGACTTCGGCAAGATTGGGAACAGTCGGAAAAGTGACTAGAGAAGGAAAATACACAGAATTTTTTGCCGATAAATCGTTAAAGTCGACTTATGGCGTGAAAGTGCATCCTGATGGAAAACGGCTGTTTGTATGTGCTGGCGATGCTAATTACAGCAAATTCAGTACTGAGGCGACCAAAAAGAAAGAAGCCAGATTGCTAATCCTTGACGTAAAGACAGGAAAAAAGATTTCAGATATTGATCTTTCCAAATTAGTGCCTGGTGAGCATTTTCCAAACGACATCGCATTCGATTCCAAAGGCAATGCTTACATAACCGACAGTTTTTCGGATGCGATATACAAAGTCGATGCATCGGGGAAAGCATCCGTTTTTTCCCAAAGCGAACTCCTGAAGGCAGCAGGCGTGGGCCCGAATGGAATCGTTTATAACGAAGGAGGCTATCTTCTTGTGGCGAACAACGGAAGCGGAAGCTTTGTTAAAATTCCGATTGCGGATCAGTCAAAAGCTTCAAAAGTCAAGATTGCCCAGTTTTTCCCAGGAGCCGACGGCATGATAATGAACGACGGCAAAACGCTGACGCTGGTTCAGAACGGCGGTGTCAATAAGATATTTAAAATTGTAAGCAGTGATGACTGGTCGACAGCGACTGTTTCAGAAACGACTTCGGCCGAAGACCGATTTGCCTATCCGTCCACGGCAGCATTAGCAGGCACTGAGACTTGGGTAATGAACGCCAATTTCAGCGAAATTGCTGAAGGAAATAACGTGCCATCCAAAAATTTTTCAATTCAGCTTGCAGTCTTTCAACCGGCCAAGCCGTAATCATTCTGACAAAATCGTACTTTTACTTTATAATAATGCAAAGAGCCTTTACGAAACTGTAAAGGCTCTTTGTGTTTGAAATAGGTTTAATGGAATATTATTAAAATACATCTGATAGTAGAAAATTAATGGTGTCAACATTCTGGCTTTTATCTGAGTTTAGTTTTTAACCCAATTAATAAATTTTCGTTAGCACTAAAACGATAAAATTCGAACTCCGCATTAATATTGAAAAAAATTAAACAACATGTCAGGATAAATTATATTCTACTGAGTATATGATAAAACAAAGTAAACTGCACTGTTCAACTAATCGATTATTGGTCAAAACATTTAACTCTAGGTTCTATCCGTTTACATCTATAATATTTTTAATAGATATTTTGATAACTTGTTCAGAGTTAAAATAGACTTTGCAAAATCTTTTATTGAATAAGAAAAACGGATTGTGTTTTATTCTGATGATATTTTCGCCAACTGCGAATGTTGAATTAAACCATCTTTGCTTTATAATTTCTACTGTAAATGGTAAGTGCTGGAAAGCTATTTTTTTTCCTAATAAAAAATGAAATTGAATTGTAGCTAATTTAATGTCATTTTGAAAAATTTCTCCAATCGTCGTAAGGAACGGGACAGGTGTGCTTCTTATCATTTTCAAAATCGATTTTTCATTTTCAAAAACTGTAATATTGCCCTTATTTTTAATATTTATCCGAATCATTATCGTAGACCAATTTTTAAATTAACACTTACCCGAAAATAGCTTTAAAACCTGCGCCAATTTCAATACCATAGAGATCTGTATCGACTTTTGCATTTGGTGAAACGTTTAGTGCAGGATGAATTGCTGTATTAGAATTATAAACAATCGTTTGATTTTGGTGTATGATTTTCAAGAACTTAAATCCTTCAAAGTTCCATTATTAATTAGCTGGAAATTTCCTCCGGTACCAGTAGCAGCATTTATCTGTTTTCCGATGTTTGTGTACCCTTTAAATATCCGCTTCCTTCTCTCCAAACAATATTTCCTTTAATACTATTTTGATACCTTAGTCTATCTAAATGTAGAGTCTCCGGAATCTACGTAAATTAACGTTTCTCCAAACGGCAGGTTCCATATGCTGGCTTACCACGCCGTCTAAGTTAATGATATAGCTGGTACTAATCAAATAATATCAGCTTGTAAGTATTCAATTAGACCACGAGCGGGACGCTCGCGCCAGCGGGGCGATTTTTTATTTTCATCTCCAATTTTCATTTGAATTTTATTTTCGTTAGCCCCTAAATTATCAATTCAATTACAGTCTTCTCCCCAACAACGTTTTTTAATCCCCATTATCTTAATTATTTTTGCTGTTAGTTCTTCGTCATGGACATATTTCCCAACGTCGACTCTATATACTATCCCTTTATTTACAGTAAATATCATGTCTAATTTTAAATCATTGAGAGAAATATTTACATACCCATGATTATAGCCAACCCTCACATCTTTTCCGTTTGGAAAATGTTTTATTCTATCACAAATAAATAATATATCGCTTTTGTTATTTACCTCTAATTTATCGATTCCACCATTCTCTTCGTGCCATCTATTTTCTATCACGATTTTAGAATCGAAACACTGAGTTGAGATACTTTTTTTGCACCCAATAACAATCATCGAAAAAAATATCAATTTAAAAATTCTACTTGTGTGCCTCATCTTTAACTTTAAAATTGTTCGTAACTTCTTCTAAAAATTTGGATTCTCCTGAAAATTTGGATTCCGATGCAGAAACATCTTCCGGACCTATTCCTATACCGTAGCTAAATCCGTGATATAGTTGAGACTTTTTTTGAAATGTCTTACCTGTAAGCCAGTTTCCTTTGTATTCGCCGTCATAATTTTTAAAGGACGAACCACCTCCTGATCCATAGCCGCCTTGGTAACCTTCGCTATATTCTTCAAGCGTTTGTAAATTGAACCTGTTTATTGGAATATCCGAAAACATTCTAACTTATTAGATTTGATATTCAGGCTGTCAACTATATCAGTTTTCATGAGGTTATAACATCATAGTGGGCAGGGGCAAAGTTAAAATCATTAAACATAATTATTGCGTTTCTTAAAAAATGCCTAGCATTTCCGCTGTCGATGTAGATTGAGCGCAACTCCAAATATGAAGTTGTGTCACCGTTAAACATCTTTTCAGTCAATTCTCTGATTTCTTTTGAGTCGTCTAGCGTTGGATGTTTGTTTATAATAATTAAATCGAATTCTTTTGATTTACTGTCACATCCTATTCCTATCAAAGTTATCAATACGATTAACAGCCATTTATTATTTTTCGTCATGACTTATTTTTTAGCTTCTTCACTTTCTAAACGCCCAGCCCTATGCGCTGAATTACATTACCTGCTAAAGTTAATAATATAGCTCGAACTACCCAAACGAAGAGGTAATAAGGTAATTTGTAATTGATTAAAAAAATACTTACAAAATTTACTTAAAATTTATTTAGTAATAAAGTATTTTTATTATTTTGGGAAACAAATATAAATAGCACATGAGAAAATTACTTTTCGTACTGATGGTTGCACTTCTTTTTGGGTGCAATAACGATGATGCTAAGTCTGAGTTGGAAAAGCTTCCGGCTGCGACACAGCTGGGGTTGAATAAGGTAGGCTGTCTTCTGGATGGCAAAGCTTTCCTGCCGGATGGAACTCCTCTGTCTACGAACTGCTTTTATCAATTCGTGAATGGCAAATATTATTTTTACATGAGCGTGCAGAACTCAATCGGACCGGACTTGGTTTCTGTAGTCTTGAAGACAGAAGGCAAGCAGATTTTCCAGGGTGAAACTTATCAGCTTGTCGAGGAGGCCGACGGGAATGCATCTGGATTATACCTTTGGAATCTTGATATTTTCGAGACCAGCACAATAGAAACTGGAGAGCTGTATATCTCAAAAAGGGATCCAATAAACAATATCGTTTCAGGATTATTTTGGTTTGATGTACGGGACGCTTCCGGGATAGTCCATCAAGTCAGAGATGGCAGATTTGATTTCACTTGCGCAAACTAACTTAACCCTTTATGAAAAAATTACTTTCTATTAGTGGCATTTCGAGTCGGGGTGAGTCGAAGTCTGTTTGTAAGAATTGACTCTTTATCAACCCCAATATTTCAGATATTTTCAGAACACTTTAAATCGTGAAACTTTAATTTTGTGCACAAATTGTGCACGATTTTTTTATCATTTAATTTAGATATTATGGCTACACTTTCGAATAATCAGCTGTGAGGTTTAGCAATATCCATTCTTTCGTATAGAAATTAAACATTCGTTTTTTTAAATTCAAAGTAAAATTGTTTTCATCATCTCTTGTAAAGCCCATAATTTGAACGAACTGCGAATTAAATGTCGGATTAAAATCATAAAAATCAATTTGCCTATTCTCTTGGATAAAATAGCCATAAGTGTTCATCGATGTTGAATAGTCGAGCAAAATGGGAATATTTAACTCCATGTCAAAGTTTAGGTAAGATATATTCTGTTCTGGAAAATTAAAGTTCATATGGCTATAATTTACCTCATTGGAGGTTTTTGCTTCTGCTAAATTTTGAGGACTCTCAGGATTGTAAAACCCGTCAACCAATCCATTCATCGTAGTATGAGGACTTGTCAATTCTAACAAGATATTCGTCGATTCAATACCATCGTTGTTGAGGTCGACAGCAGTCTCTGATTCGATTGATGTTATTTTATAAAAGCCAGCGAAGTCATCCTGCACGTCTTTCGAGTCGTCAGAAGTACAGGCGGCCATCGAAACAACCAAAAAAGATAGTAAAATTTTCTTCATTTTGTAATTATATTAATGAGAGCATGCTGAAAGATCCCGCAGAACTAAGTGAACATAAATGTAAACTAAATTTATCAATTATAGGTGTTTTCCTATAACAATTTTGTCGACCACCTACAGAATGCGCAAATGTAAATAGTAGTTTTGAGTGTTCTATACGGAAAACCGAATTGTAGTAAAATATTTTAGTTGGTATTAAAAGAAGGTCTCGTGATTCTTGACTCCAACATTGAAATTCTATGGTATCGCAGTAAATTACGTCCTTGGGCTTGACGATTTTTGGAATTGTGAAATAGCTTTCATAACATTCTAATTATTAAATTAAAATGTCTGAGGGAACATCTGAAACTGCTATTTCGTGCGCGAATTGTACACTTTTTTCTTTATCATTTTTGTCAACCCCTGCAAAAGCAGGGGTTTCCAGTGGAGTCGGGGAGAGTCGAACTCCCGTCCAAACAAGCAACTAAAAAGATTTCTACACGTTTATTTCCTGATTAGATTTTCGTCATCAAGCTTGGCCAGAAACAGCCACTTGATGCTTATCTCCTTTAGTGTCAAAACAGTCCCGAAGCTTAACTGTTTCTAGGTTTATTTTTACGGTTCCCCTTTTAAGAACGCCACAAACCAAGGCTTTCAAGGAGAATCTTGCTTTCCTACCTGGTAGGAACAAGGCTAATCGTACTATAATTCAGATTATGCAGCTAGAGCGTAGTTATTTTCGCCGTGTAAAAGTGTTAGGACCATTTAGTTACGAGAATTGTCCCAGTTCTCGACGTGCTTACTTTTCAATTCGACTTGCTGTCAAAACCAGTCGACCCCAATATTTAAATGAACTTTTTGCTTTTAACGCAAATTGTATGCCACAAAAGTAATCAAATTAATGACAAATCCAAGATTAGTTTGTAACGTCGTCTTTGTCTAATTTTATTGGATACTTCCCAAACAGCGGCGCCAATTTCCATACTTTATATGTTTTCAACGTGTATTTGTTTGACAACGCAAAAATTGCCACGGTGTCCGTTTTCAATTTCACGTACGATGAGGTGTTTCCGTGCCACCATCCGTTGTGGTAAAACAACTGTTCGCCTGTTTCCCATTCCAGCATCCTGATTCCAAGGCCATAGTTTTTAGTGCCTTTGTGCTCATAGCTATAGCCTTTAAAAGCCTCGCTGACCAGCACAGAATTTAAAAATTTATCAGAATAAGTCGCCATGTCAAATTTCAGCAAATCCCTCGGCGTAGAATAAATGTTTTTATCGCCATACACATCGTCCAGATGGTTGTTTTCGTATAAAATCTTGTTGCCTTTGTAAGACTGGCTCACGGTTTCCTTGTCTTTTTCGTAGTCAAAAATAAAGGTGTTTTTCATGCCGAGCGGCTCAAAAATCATTTCCTGCATGGCCGTTCTGTAATTTTTTCCGGTTACTTTTTCAATGACCAAGGCCAAAATCGCATAGTTTGTATTGCAGTAGCCAAATTTTCTGTCGGGTTTGAAATACAATCCAAATTTATGCTTTGCCAAAAGGTCCAAAATATCTTGGTTATGGAGCATTTTTGAACGTGGCCAAATCTTTATATCATCAGCAAAATAGGCATAATTAGGAAGCCCGCTTCGGTGATTCAACAACATTTTTATGGTAATATCTTCATACGGAAACGAAGGCAGAACGGCATTTACCTTATCTTCCAAGCTTAATTTTTCTCTATCAATAAGCTTTAGTATCGCCGTGGCAGTCAACACTTTTGACACCGAAGCAATGTGAATGGGCGTATTTGCATCAATCTTCTCCTTGGTTGAAAAGTTAGAATCACCTTCATACTTTTCGTATATAATCTGTCCGTTTTTAGCTACCAAAAAACCACCGTTCATTGAATTGTTTGGCCAATTTTTCTCATAAAACTGGTCCAAGCTTTTCTGTTTCTCGGTAAGATAATCTTGTGATAATTTTTTAGCTTTTATTTTATAAGGAGAGAGAGCATCGGGATTTGCATTTTCAATTTCATTTTCAGCAAGTTGGTTTTCTTTGTCCTTGCAAGATGTAAAGCTTAGAGCGGCTGCAAGGATTGGAATATATAGGTATTTAGTAAAAGTCATCAGTAAATAATAGTGGTAGTTGTAAAAGCAAATATAAAAAACAGATATTTTTAAAGTGATTATTTAACAAAATAAAAACGATTTAAAATCCAGCCTGTCGTTGGTTTTACTCATTTAATTGATTTTCAGTCAACTATAAATTGTTTGTAGTTCTCTTTAATTTACGAAAAAAATAGTTGCAGAGAGCGAAAGTAAAAGTTATATTTGGAACAAATTACAACGTTATAGTGATTTAAAAATGTACAAATCAGTTGTTTTGTTAAATTATTAAATTATCTACAATGAAGTTTGACTACTATTAATCTACCACAACCTAAATTACTTAAAAAAGCATGAAATTCGGAATTATTAAAGAGCGAAAAAATCCACCTGACAGACGAGTTGTTTTTACACCTGACGAAATTTCAAGACTAATCACTGAATATCCAGAAGCGCAAGTGAAAGTTGAAACTTCAGATATCAGAATTTTTTCTGACGAAGAATATAAGGCGAAAGGCATCGAAGTAACCGACGACGTTTCTGACTGTGATGTACTTTTCGGCGTAAAGGAAGTCCCTGTTGACGCATTAATTCCCAATAAAAAATATTTCTTTTTTTCACACACGATTAAAAAACAGTCCCACAACAGAAAGCTTCTGAAAGCCATTCTGGAAAAAAATATTGATTTGTACGACCACGAAACAATCGTTGACGAAAATTATAAAAGACTAATCGGTTTCGGGAGATACGCTGGAATTGTGGGCGCTTACAACGGAATACGAGCATTTGGAATCAAATATGAACTTTTTACACTTCCAAAAGCCGAAACGCTTGCCAATCGGGAAGAGTTGATTACACGACTAAAAAGACCTGTTTTGCCTCCTATCAAGATTGTTTTGACCGGAAAAGGTAAAGTGGGAATGGGCGCTAAAGAAATCCTCGACGCCATGAAAATCAAGGAAGTAAGCATCGAAAATTTCCTGACAAAAAAATATTCAAGTGCGGTGTACACGCAGATTGATATTTTGGATTATAATAAAAGGACAGACGGAACCGAAAGTTCTAAGCAAGATTTTTATCAAAATCCTGAAAAATATACTTCTGATTTTGAACGTTTTAGTCAAGTGGCCGATATTTTTATGGCAGGACATTTTTACGGAAATGGAGCGCCAGAAATCTTGACGCGCGAAATGCTTTTGTCAAAAAACAACAATATCAGGGTAGTTGCCGATATTTCCTGTGATGTTGACGGGCCGATTGCTTGCACCATCAAAGCTTCGACCATCGCAGAGCCGCTTTTTGGCTATTTGCCAAGCGAAAACAAGGAGGTGGATATTTTTCATCCGAGCGCTATCGTGGTAATGTCAGTGGATAATTTGCCGTGCGAGTTGCCCAAAGACGCCAGTGAAGGTTTTGGAGAAATGTTTATGGAACATGTGGTGCCGGCGTTTTTCAACGGTGACAAAGACGGCATCTTGCAGCGTGCGAAGATTACTGAAAACGGACAATTGACAGAAAGATTCAAATACCTTCAGGCGTACGTCGACGGAAAATAATTTTTTTAAAAATAAGACCGCAGTTTTTCGGATTACAATTATTTAATCTGGGAATATGCGGTTTTTCTTTGCTCGAACTGAAAGAATCGCTAACTTTATAAAAATAAAAAGTAATATGAAAAAAGTATATAGAAGCCTTATTTTGGTCATAGCTATGGCTGCAATGGCAAGTTGCAACTCAAACAAAAAAGCGGCTGTTTCAGAAGACGGAACAGAAGTGGTAAAAGTGAGAACGCCAGAAGAAACAGTGGCTAGCCAAGAAGAAGAGAAGGACAGCATTATTTCTGTGGAAGGAAAAGTGAGTGAAATCAACAATGGCAAGGACGGCTACACTGCTATCTTGAGCACAGAAGACGGGGTTTATTTTGCCACCATCAGCATCCCCAACTTGAAAGACCCAAAACAATACCGAGCGGTAAAAATCGGGGAAACGATTAAAGTGACAGGAGATTCTTGGAAAATGGAGAATGACAATTACATTACCGTTAGAGAGCTACACCAATAATATATTCGATAACAAATAAAAAACCTCAGTAGATTAAAGCTATCTGAGGTTTTTTTATTCGTCTTTTTCCAAGTTTTCGTTGAACGTTGACGGCAGTATCTGCGGGATAAATTTGATTAAAATAGGCAGGAGCAGACTTCCGCCTGGCAAGAGAAAAATAGTCAGCGACGGAATTGTTTTACAGATTTCCAAAAGCTGTTTTTTCATCTTCTTTTTTTCTTTGGCGTCCAGGCTTCTATGCGTGGAATGCGTCAGTAAAAGCACCAAATCGCCGTTGTTTGCCAGTTCTTTCGCCAGTCGGGTTTTGTTTCTGGAAATCAGGGTTTTGACATTTTGGGTCGTTTGGTCGTAAAAATGTTTTACCGGATTGGAGTAATTAAAATACGGAATCCGCTTTTTATATTTGTTTATAAATTCGTCAGTAGATGCAATGCTTTCGGTTACAAAATTATCCGGAACGTTCATTATTTTCGCCATTTCGTACAGAAAATAAGCTTCGTTTTTTTCCATTTCAAGGTCGTTCCAGAGCGCCATTCCGGCCATGTCAATCAGGTACAATTTTTCTAATTGGGAAGTGAAATAGCCCAATTCTAAGACGTCCAAATCCTTTGGTTCTACTTTAGAAAACTTGGTATAACGCACAGATGCTTCAAAAAGCTTGATTAGCAAATCATCATAATTGGATTTTTTTGCCTTGGTTTTTAAAGCCAAACTCACAATGCTGACGATGGTTTCCTCTAATTTTTTGAGATAATTATTAGGAATAGCACCGTTTATCAAATATTGGCGGAAAGCCAGAACGTCCACGAAAAGCAGCGCATTGGTCAAAATATGAGAAAAATTCTTTCCGATGATGCCTTCATTGGTCTGCACCCGCTCGGCAATCATCTTTTCCAAAGCAATCGAAGGAGCGCTTTCGGGCAACATCTTATCCAATAAACTAAAGCCTTTCGGACTCATTTGTTTGTAAAACGAAATCGCTTTTGAGATAAATTCTGACGGATTGGCTTCGTGGGTAATCAGGCCGTAAACACCATATAATGTATTTAGCAATGCTACTTTTGAAAACTCTTCAGAAAGCCATCCTTTGGTTTCAATCGGCAGCGGCGTATCAAACGAAACCACGTGGCCGTATATGAAGCCGGTGGCACGCGTATTTGCATAAAACGCTGTCGCATAACCCACAACCGGAAGCTGAAGATGCTTTTGTTCTGCAAAAAATTTGTCAATCCAGCCGTGTGCCGAAGGGTTTATCATCGTCAAAAAATTATGCTGCAAAGCTATGTTTTTTATTGAAGATTTTTGAAAAATATAGACGACAAATTACGCGTGAAAAAGTAAGATGTTTTTTGTCAAAATGGTGCTATGTTTTAATCGTGTAACATTAAGAACTAATTCTGTAATCGGTAATTTATTGTAACATAGTAATTTAGAATTAAATAAAAATCAACTGAATTAATTATGAAAAAGCCACAATTATTTGGAAAAGCACTTTTAGGAATTGGAGTTCTATCACTATCATTAGGAAGCGTTGCTTGTAAACAAGACGCAAAACCTGAAGATCCAAAAGAAGTTGCCAAAGAAGAAAACGAAGCCAAATTAGAAGCAGCCAAAAATGCAGGTGACCTTTCTGAAACGCTTATCGACGTAGCAGAATTTGATTTGACACAAAGAGAATTAGGAAAGTTAGCTCAAGTGAATGGAGTTTCTGCCGATGTAAAAGCTTTGGGAAAAATGATGGAAACTCACCATGATGAGTCTTACAAAGACTTGGCTGAATTGGCCAAAAGCAAATCAATTTCAGTTCCAACAGCAATTACAAAAGACGGTCAAGATGAATATGACGACCTTAAAAAAGTAACTGCAAAAGATTTTGATAAAGAATATCTGACTGATGTGCTTAACGACCACAAAGAAGCGATTGATGACTTTAAAAAAGAAGCTGAAAAAACTACCGATGTAGAAGTGAAAGCCTACTTGGAAAGAAAAGTAACGTCATTGTCAGGGCACTATCAATCAGCCGAAGACTTGGCAGCCAAATTGAATATTAAAAAATAACCACCAAACAGAATAGACATGGGAAATTTACTTTACACCATCGCAGTAATTTTAATTATCATCTGGGCCATCGGGTTCTTAGGCGGATATGTTGCCAGCGGATTGATTCATATTTTGTTAGTAATTGCAGTTATCGTAGTGCTTTTACGAGTGATTCAAGGCAGAAAGCCTTTATAATCACTATTTTAATAAGACGTTTCTTTAATGTTGTAATCTTTTAGGCGAATTCTGTAAAAATATTTTTAGTGAGAGATTGTAAATTTATAATTCTAAACAATTAATAATTTCTAATCCATTAAAAACACTGAATTATGAAGAAGATACCATTCAGAAAATCATTATTAGCAACAGCATTAGTACTATCAATTAGCTTGACATCTTGTAAAAACGAAACCGCTCCTGCAGATTCAAAAGAAGTTGCGGAGGAGCAAAACGAGGCAGTTGTTGAAGACGCAAAAGAACAATTAAACGAAGTGGAAGATAATTCCCAAGTTTTTATAGACGTTGCAGAATTTGACCTGACCCAAAAAGAATTGGCGGTTTTGGCGCAAAAAAGAGCCGTTTCGCCAGATATTAAAGCACTGGCAAAGAAAATTGCTGATGGTCATACCGCTTCTTTGAAAGAATTAGCCGATGCAACTAAAGACAAAGGAATTGCGGTTCCAACAACTTTGACAGACAACGGAAAAAAAGAAGTGGAAGCTTTAAATAAGGAGAAAGGGCAGGATTTTGACGTGGAATATATCGACAAAGCGATTACTTCACACCGTGATGCCATTGAAAAATTCAAAGGGGAAGCTGCTAAAGTTAAAGATGCCGAAGTAAAAGCTTGGTTAGACAAAAAAGTAGTGGAATTACAAGGTCATTTTGACATGATTAACGACTTGATTTCAAAATCGAGAAAATAAAGAACAAACAATAAACCAATTTATAAAACCAATAAAAAACAATTATTATGGGAAATTTACTTTATACAATCGCAGTGATTCTAGTAATCATTTGGGCCTTAGGATTTTTCGGAGTTCTAGGAGCAGGAATCGCAACAGGAGGATTAATCCACATTTTATTAGTAATCGCAATTATCATTGTGTTGCTAAGAGTTATTTCGGGTAGAAAACCGCTATAATAAAAAGAAAAAAAATTGCACTGAAAACCAAAAAAACCGCTAAGAAATTAGCGGTTTTTTATTTGTATCTATTTTTAGACTAAAAGCAGTATTCATTTTCTTCAATTAATTTTGAAGCGATGGTTTCACGCAATCCCACCACATTTGGAAGGTTT
>Ga0247810_10001842_pt1 | contig 12561 bp, 10 predicted proteins | sample UWRJL119311C1_FD_179918 | JGI IMG/M metagenome (GOLD analysis project Ga0247810, IMG submission 179918) | Plant litter microbial communities from Arlington Agricultural Research Station in Wisconsin, United States - UWRJ-L119-311C-1 | ecosystem: Environmental > Terrestrial > Plant litter >...
AAAGGCCACATTCCAAACTGTTTTGCAGAAGGCGGATGGAAGATGGAGTTGAAATATAATCCGAAAGGAGTGATCATTAAAGCTGCTACCTATGCTGCTGTTGGATTTTTTCTTTATCAGGCCTTCAAGAAAAAGAGATAGTGTCTTTTAAATAAGCTGATGATTAGAAATGATCAGATATGATAAAACCCCGGTCAGGCCGGGGTTTTATATGAGTAATCAATTGATATATTTCACGTATAACCTATGACCACGTGAATACCTATGCCTTACTGTCGTAATCGCTCCATTGCGCTACACCTTCAGGATCAGCTTTTTTAACTTCTTCGCTTTTCACTTTGCTCATTTTTTCATCAAGCTTAGCTGTTGCTTTCAGTTCTTTCGTCTTATCTTCCTCAGTAATTGTCAGACCAGCTGTTTCTTTTACATGACTTACCGGATCTGCAACATATTCCCACTGTTTGCCCATACCCGGCATTTCGCCTTCGTTCCATGGTCCTCTTACACTTTGCTCAGGAGAGAAGTTGAAATATTGTTGGGTGAAACGTGGATCTGCCTGTAACACCGCTGGAGGGAAATTAGGTTGAATTGAATCCAATGCAGCCTCAAACATCTTGTAATGTGCTACTTCACGCGTCATTAAAAATGAAAGCGTATCCTTTACATAAGGATCATCAGTAAACTTCATCAGGTGTTCGTAAACTATTTTTGCACGTGATTCAGAAGCCAGGTTACTTCTTAGGTCGACCGTTAAATCTCCATTTGAGTGAATATAAGATGCACACCATGGAATACCCTGGCTGTTCCTTAAAGTGGGACCGCCACCTGTAATAATCGGAAACTGCGGATTAGCTGATAACGCTGCATGAATGATCGTCTCTTTAGTCGCTTTTCCATCCATTACCTGCATAATTTCACTCTGGTCGGCCGCATCTTTTAACTCTCCGTTTACCCCTTTAAGCAGCATCTGGATAGTTGCACCTACAATTTCAAGGTGTGAAAACTCTTCTGTTGCGATGTCCATCAGCATATCGTATTTGTCAGGGTGCGGCAGCTTCGCACCAAAGGCCTGGGTGAAGTATTGCATAGCCGCTGCAAGTTCGCCGTTTTCGCCGCCAAACTGCTCCAGTAAGATGTTTGCAAAATAAGGATCAGGTCTTGATACTCTTGCGTTGAATTGTAAATCTTTTGAATGATGAAACATAATCTTGTTGTTTTTAAGTGTAGATGGTGCTTAAACCTCAGCCATACTGTTAAGTTTCAACTTTACGTTATTGAGAATGGTTATAAAAAGAATGGTTGATATTCAATTCTTTAGTTAGCTCAAAAATGTCATCAGTAGCGTTAGCCTTCAGTAATACCACTGATCTTGCCGCCACTTTCACATTGGCTTCTGCTGCATGCTTCGTTGTAGCAGCGAGTGTATATGCTGTAGTGGTATTGATCACTATTTCCCAGTTACGACCGTAGGCTGATACCGGTAACTGAAAGATAAGTTCCTCTTCGCTGGAATTATAAATCATGTAAAAATTATGATCTGTTATTTTTTCTCCTTCCGCATTGACATGATTTATGCCTTTACCATTGAGGAAAATGGCCAGATATTGCGCTGAAACTAAGTTCCAGTCATGCTCCTCCATAATTTGTCCTGATGGCGTGAACCATTCTATATCTGCAATTCCATTTTCCCTGACGGGTTTGCCCCTGAACCAGTTTGTTCTGCAAAAGACGGGATGTTGTTTACGGAGTCTGATGAGTTCTTTAGTGAAAGCCAGTAAGTTATGGTCTGCGTGGATCCAGTCTATCCACGAAATTTCATTATCCTGACAGTAACTATTGTTATTTCCCAATTGCGTACGCCCAATTTCATCACCTGCCAGTAACATAGGCACTCCCTGAGAGAGAAAGAGTGTAGTCAGAAAGTTTCTTTTCTGCTGTTCTCTGGCTGCGTTTATAAAAGAATCATCTGTTGGACCTTCCACGCCACAGTTCCTTGAATGGTTATCATCCGAGCCGTCTTTATTGTCCTCCAGGTTTGCCTCATTGTGCTTCTGATTATAGGTAACCAGATCATGAAGCGTAAAACCATCATGAGCGGTAATGAAATTTATACTTGCGGTGGGCTTTCTCTCGTCCTGATAAAGGTCTGCACTGCCCGTAAGCCGGTCTGTAAATTCCGGCAGATTATTATCAGGCTTGTGCCAGAACTGCCTTACACCATCTCTATACATCCCATTCCACTCTGCCCAGCCCGGCGGAAATTTACCCACCTGATAACCTCCTTCGCCGATATCCCAGGGCTCCGCAATCAGTTTAACCTGCGAGATGACCGGATCCTGGTGAATAATATCAAAGAAAGCACTCAGACGATTCACTTCGTGAAGCTCCCTGGCCAGCGTGGCCGCAAGATCAAACCTGAATCCATCTACATGCATCTCAGTTATCCAGTAGCGTAGGCTATCCATCATCAGCCGCAATACATTGGGAAGATTTGCATTCAGGGTGTTACCCGTTCCAGTATAATCCATATAGTATTGCCTGTCTTCTTCTGTCAGACGGTAATAAGCTACATTGTCAATTCCTTTGAAAGAAAGCGTTGGCCCCATCTCGTTGCCTTCACCGGTGTGGTTGTAAACCACATCAAGAATTACTTCTATGCCTGCTTTATGCAGACTCTTCACCATATCTTTAAACTCCCTAACCTGCCCGCCACGGCAACCGCTGGATGAATATCGTGCATCGGGTGCAAAAAATCCCATCGTATTATAACCCCAGTAATTGGTTAAACCTTTTTCCTCCAGGTGCCTGTCCGACAGGAAATCATGTACCGGCATTAATTCTATAGCCGTAATTCCCAGGTTCTGTAGGTAAGTTATAGTAACAGGATGTCCGATGCCTGCATAGCTTCCTCTGATTTCGGCGGGAATATCGGGGTTTAGTCGGGTAAGGCCCTTTACATGGGCCTCGTAAATTATAGTTTGCTCATAAGGGATATTCGGACATTGGTCATCCTCCCAGTTAAAGGCCGGATCAATTACCACGGATTTGGGAATGAAAGGTGCACTATCTGAATCGCTGTAACTCAGATCTTTTTCCGGATGACCTGCGACATAGCCAAAAACAGCATCGTCCCAAACAATTGTTCCCCCAATAGATTTGGCGTAAGGATCTACCAACAGTTTATTTGGATTAAACCGATGTCCATTCTTTGGTTCGTATGGACCATGAACCCGGAAGCCATATAATTGTCCGGGTGCTATATCTTCCAGGTAAATATGCCAGATCATATCTGTACATTCGGTAATCTGCAAGCGTGTTACTTCCTTTTCAGGAGCTTCCGGATCAAACAGGCAAAGCTCAACTGCAGTAGCATTTTCAGTATATAATGTAAAGTTCACTCCCTTACCATCCCAGGTAGCACCCAGGGGATAAGGTTTACCAGGAAGAATCTTGCTCATATGTTTTTTTCGTTTATCTGGATGAAATAAATAATTTTATGAAATGGTATTTATAGGATCGGCATTAGTTAATGGCTCCAGCTCAGATGTACCTCACTGCCGCCCTTAATGAGAAATTCCATGTGGCCATCCTGTACCTTTCTGCCCTGGTTAATTTCGCTGACCCCTTTTTGTTTGATTATCATTTCTGGAAGTTTGCCTGTGCCTGTTTTAACAATCATCATCCGGCAGTTCAGCCTGTCGTCACCCAATACTGTAAAGTGGATGTCTTTGCCCTTTCTGGCGGTGAAGCCGGCAGTTGGATAATCCAGGTAGACCATAAAATCTTTTTCTGGTACCTTCAGGAAATGACGGGGAAGAATACCGAAAGCATTCCCTGCTCCATATACTTCCTGACCCACAGTTCCTGATTTCATCCAGCCGTCCTGCAGATCCTCCAGCGCAATCCATAGTTTATTGTCTACTTCCCCCATTTTGGGCTCTTCCTCCAGCATCTCTGCAGGAAGCATTGGCGGATAGTAATAAACGGAGCGATCTACCAGATAGCGGATATACTCCGGAATAAGTATTCTCAGTGAAGGTAAAATCTCAACCCCTTCGGCATGTTTTAAATAGTCATGAAATGCACAAAAAACTTCCTGCTCTTCATATGCAGCAGTATAAGGAGCATCGTTCAGCGGATATAAAGAAAAGAATTTGGGGAAATTTTTACCATAACCATAATTACAATCCCACAGCTGCACGTTACGGAAAACTGCAGCAAGACAGGTATAGCTCAGGTTCAGATACAATTCATTCTGAGTGATCTTATATAACCTCAGGAGTGCGCCGGCAGAAAAGGCGGTATTATTGGCCTGGTAAAATATATCAAAGCCATAGCCTTCCAGCGTTTTGGCGGCTGCTTCTGCCTCGCGGAGATAACGCTTCTCTTTAGTGAGTTCCCATGCCTGCAGCATGACATGCGCATAGAGTCCGGCCACATCTTTTTCGCCGCCTTTACCCTCTGCTGTTTCTGCTTTAACCGTTTCCAGCGTATCCATTTTATAGAACACCGGCCATTTATACTTAAAGTGATGTGCAACCTTAATCGCAAAATCAAGTGAATCAATGAAAAGCTGTCTGGCTACAGTATCGCCTTTTAAAGCTAGCCTGGAAAGGTTCAACAGCGGGTGATGAAGATACCAGGAGTCCATTACCTTAGGAACTTTCTGCTCTTCTTCACCTTTTAGTTTATCCTCAGCTGCTGGAAGCCAGCGCATAATGGTGCCGAGCTTTTCATCAAAAAAGTTAGGTAGTCCTGTTTTGATCGTTTGCATCACCTCCAGACTTTCGCCGCTCCATTCTACATAATCCAGCAGGGGAAGTAGTACCGCCAGCTGGACCATGATTTCCGGTGGTGTTTCATAATCACTCACATAAGCATTAAAATATTGGTGTCCGGCGATCTGCGTCCAGCAACCGGGACTGTCTATCAGATCCTTGAGCCCTTTGTCTACAATCTCCGGCCAGTCCCGGTAGTTGGTCTCTGGTTTGGGCAGGAGCAGGTAAATATCCGCCAGCATATCCAGGTAGTGACGCATCAGTGCAGGTTCATCTTCAGCACCTTCTTCGTTCAGGGCTACAAAAGCATCAGCAAGAACAATTTCTTTTCCCGCCCTGAGGGGTTTTGACGACGCCGGCAAAGAGAATCCCAGTTCTGGCCACTCACCTCCAACCGTATCTCCCGCAGAAGTTGCTGTCTGTTCACAATATTCAGACAGGGCAGTAAGGTTTTGGAGATAAAGAATGGAAACCGGTTTAGGCTGACTATCGCTCATATAAATGAAGCCTGTCCTGGTACCAAACTGGCTGGCATGAATATCTCCCTTAGTTTTTTTTACCTGTCCTTTTGCCGATAAAAACAGGATGTCTTTTGGCCAGAAAGGAACTGACAGGTCATGTGCCGGGTTAATTGTATGGGTATAGCGGAGAATGGGATACTGCTTTCCTTTCATTATTGAAATGACAACCCTATGTTTGCCTGCTACTGATGAGAGCTTTAACTCAATACCATTTTCAATAAGCTCCTGATCAGTTAATCGTAGTCCGGCTCCGGGACTATATGCCGCCCTGAAAGCGATCTGGCCACCCTTGGCTATACGTACTTTAACCCAGACGGAGTCGATATCAATGTAAACCCCAAAATCAAAGTCGCCCACAATTTTATTATACAGTACATTTTCAGATTCACTCAGTTCTGCAATAGCAGATAAAGCCCATGGTGACAGTGCGTTCATACCCTATAGATTTATGTTGTTTCGGAGCTTAAACATGGTTTGGAAAGAAAGGTTTTTAAATAATAGGTAAAGCGATAATGCAAACATTTGAGCCCAAAAGATGTTGCAGTTCCAAACAACATTTACTATGAAAGATCTGGCCCAACGATTTCCTCAAAATCCACTATTGATGCCAAAAGATGTGAAACCTAGTGCAGAGGGATTGCAGGTCATCTGCTTATTAAACCCGGGAGTATTTACTTTTGAAGGTAAAATCTGGTTGCTGATCAGGGTGGCAGAAAGTATTAAGCAGGTGGAAGGCTGGGCTTTTATCCCCGCGCTGAACGATGAGGGTAAACTGGAAATTATAGAAGTTCCGCTCAATGATCCGGAACTGATCGCAACTGACGCGAGGGTTTATAATTATAAGGGACTGGATTACCTGACTACAGTTTCTCATTTACGATTGATGAGCAGCACAGACGGTATAAATTTCAGGGAAGAGGAAAATTATCCTGGTCTTTTTGGCAAAGGTAAACTGGAACGTTATGGTATTGAAGACTGCAGGGTAAGTCAGTTAAATGACGACTATTACCTGACTTACACCGCGGTATCTGACAGTGGGGTAGGAGTGGGTTTGCAAATTACGCGTGACTGGCAGCATTTTGATCGCAAGGGAATGATCCTGCCACCTCATAATAAAGATGTGGCGATTTTTGAAGAGCAAATTAACGGTAAATACTATGCGCTCCATCGTCCCAGCAGTAAAGATATAGGCGGGAATTTTATCTGGCTGGCAGAATCACCAGATGGTTTGCATTGGGGAAATCATCAATGCCTCGTGAAATCACGGGCAGGGATGTGGGACAGTGCAAGGGTAGGGGCCGGGGCGGCACCTATCAGAACTGAGGATGGCTGGCTGGAAATATACCATGGCGCAACTGCTGAACATCGTTATTGTCTGGGTGCTTTTCTGATGGATTTAGCTGATCCTTCAAAAGTGCTCAAAAGAAGTACAGATCCAATTATGGTACCTACGGAAGTCTATGAATTGAGCGGTTTCTTTGGTTATGTGGTGTTTACCAATGGCCATTTGGTAGAAGGAGACAGGCTTACTATTTATTATGGTGCGGCAGATGAATTTGTCTGCGGGGCGACTTTCTCTATCCGGGAAATCCTCAACAGCTTAAGCTAATGATTTAGATTTTTGATCATACTATCCAGTTCTTGTGTACTTTCCAGCAATAATTCCATCAGTGTTTTCAGGTCACCACCTACATTTTCCATCTCCATTAACTTTACCAGTCCCAATATATTGGCGAGGGGTTTACGCACCATGTGCGAATGGTTCATCGCAATAGAAACAAAAAGCTCTGCATTTTGGTCCAGCGTTTTATATGCGGAAGATAAACTGGACTTTAGTTCGGCCTGGGTAGCCAATTCCAGTAGTTTTTGCTTATTGATATTGGTACCCGAACAAAACCACATCTCAATAGCACCCTCCTCATTATAAAAAGGTTCGGCCCTAACCAGAAACCATTCCGGAAAGCCACTCACTCCCAGTAGTCTGATATGTCTTTCAAATATTTTACCACTTGATAAGCATAACTTCCATTTATTAAGCCATTTTTTGCGATCTGCAGGCCATACACCCGCAAGACCGGAAGGATCTGTTGGCTGTTCTAAATTAAAATAGTCTTTTATTCTTTGGTTGATCATTAAGATTTTTCCCTCAGGATCTGTTGTCCAGATATGGTTGGGGGCAGAGTTAAACAGGAATTCAACCTTCCTGCGTTCTGTTTCTGCATGTCGTTTTTCGTAAAGCAGCTCATTTTCATAGCGCTTTCTTTCTGATATTTTTTGAATGGTGGCATTGATTAAAAAAACATCACCCTGCTCATTTTTATAACTTTGGGCATTGAGCAAACCATCGAAAAATCCATCTTTGGTCAGAAATTTAAGACTGATTTCGTTCACGCTTTGATTGACATGTAACAGCTGTGCAACCACCATATTATAATATAACATGCTGGATTTAGTCATTAGTGTTTTAAAGTTCCGTTCTTTAAGAGTCCCCAGATCTGTGTCAAGCCAGGTTGCCATCGTTTTATTGATGGAAAGGATTTTGCCGTCGGGGCTAAATGATACAAAGCCACAAAGCAGCTCGTCATATAAAAAATCTTTTTGTAAATAAGGTTCTACCTGGTCTGTTTTCATATTACCTTAAATAAAGGTTTTTATCGCCTTAATTACGCCATCAGGATCACTGAGATGGGGACAATGACCGCTTGACTCCAGCATGACGATCCGATTATTTACCGTATGTTCATTGATATACGCAGCTACGGCATATGAAGTTAAGAAATCATCATTACATTGTATAGTTAAACTTGGAATTGTTAAATACCGGAGATCCCCGCGGTTATCTGATAAAAAGGTAACACGTGCAAATTCTTTTGCGATAGCCGGATCTGTAGAACAGAAACTTTTAACCAATCCTTCAGCAAGTTCAGGTTGGTCTGCATTGCCCATTATTGATGGAGCAATCATCTGAGACCATCCCAGGTAATTGCTATCCATTACTTCCAGCAATTCTTCCAGGTCTGCCTGATCTATTCCTCCGTGATAACCAGGCCCATTAATATATCTTGGAGAAGGCCCGATAAAGACAATCTTTTCAAAGATCGAGGGCTGAAGTTTCAGCGCCAGTAAACCTATCATACTGCTCACAGAATGCCCTATAAATGTAATTGGTGATAGTTGTAGCCGCCCGCAAATATCAACTATGTCCTGCGCATATCCTTCCAAAGAATGATAACGATTTTTATCATAGGCATTCAGATCTGAGTTGCCTGCACCTACATAATCGAAAAGTACGATTTGATAGTCGTCCTGGAAAGCGGGAATGATAGCTCGCCAAGTATTCTGATCACAGCCAAAGCCATGGCCAAATAGCAGCGTTTTTGTGCCCGAACCCAAGATTTTGACATTGTTTCTCAATAGAACATCATCAGAAAGATTGTGGCTCATAATTTATCTGTTTAGATTGCGAATATCAGTGTATAGGATTGAGATTGTATTTTGCTTCTATAATACGTTAAAAGTGGCTTAAAAGTTTTAGCTTGTCATGACTATTATATATTACATATGATTAAAAATCAATGTATTGAAGTATATAATGTTATTAAACAGGTATAAATCGCGCAGGAATACGTATTTATCTCCTCGTGTACCTGGTGTCTTCAAATTTGTGATCAAAGTTAATTTGCTGAAATATAATAGCTTAATGTTTTGGCAACCGTATATAGAAAGTTGTACCCTTGTTTTCTTCACTATCGAACCAGATCTGACCCTGATGCCACTCAACAATAGTTTTGATGATTGACATGCCCAGTCCCGTTGAACGCTCTCCATTCAGTCCGGTTCTGCGTGCTTCGGTGAATTTGTCAAAAAGCGTTGTATGATACTGTTGAGGTATACCGATCCCATTATCAGCCACAGTTACTAAAATATCCTCGCTGTTCTCTTTGATATTGATTTCGATCTTTCCACCGGCAGGTGTAAATTTTAAGGAGTTAGAGATCAGGTTATTGATCACCTGCATGAACTTGTCCTCATCTATCTCTGCGTAAATAATTTCCTGGTTAGCTATGCATGAAAAATTAATCTTTAGTTCTTGCTGCATACCTAGAAATTCCTCTGTACCCAGCGTAATCTTTTTGACCAGGTCTATCCTTTTTCTAAACAGATTGACTCCCACACTTTCTATAAACTCCTGATTTAGGAAATTTTGTATCAGCGCAATACTACTTCTACTAATTTTGGTAATCATGTTAATATAACGGTCAACTTTACCGTTTTGTAGCTGAAGCGTCTCTTGTTCCATCATTTTCGATAGGTTTTGAATGATGCCTAAAGGTCCAGCCAGATCATGCGATAAGATAGTCAGTATAGAATTTTTCTTGATATTGTGATTATTCAATAATTCAAGTTGTATTTTATATTCAGTAATATCCTCTGCCTGGGCCAATAAAAGTCTTTCACCATTTTTTTCTAATAAGTGCGGACTGATCCGTAGCCAGCGCTGATATTTTCCCCGTGTAAACCTGCATTCCACTGCATCTATTATTTTACCATCTATACAAGCGTTCAATTTGTCCAGAACATATTTTTGATCATCCGGGTGTACTTTACTTAACAGTAGATCAGCCTTCACTACCTCGCTTTCTAACCCGAAAAAAGAAAAACAAGCAGGATTCATGTATTCAAACTGACCGGATGACAGGTCGTACGCCAATGAAAGATTGCTCGAACGTTCAGCTAAATGAAGATGATAATTGGAATATGGCATAGGTCAGTAAAGTTATCATTAAATGAGGTGAAATATTTTTATATTTATTTTAATAACAATAAACTTACGGTGGGGTGACGGGTGCCTGTTTATGAAATATTTTTCATGGTAATAAGCTGATAAACATATCGTGAACAAGCCGAAAGGGTAATTTACATTATCTTAAAACAAATGGCAGGCGTGGATGTATGAAGGATAGATTAAACTAAAACCCAACAGCTTATGAATAGCTTAAAATCTTTAGCAGTTATTGCAACTGCGTTAGTTTGTACAATAAGTTGTAGCTCCGGTCGGCAAGATGGCAAAGACGATCAGCATACAACCGATTCTACGGTGACCGGCCATACGATGTCTCGCGATTCTGCAACACATGATACCAGCAGTAACATGAAGGATGGTACTCCGGTAAACAAATTTCTGGAACAAGCTGCAATTGGCGGAATGCTGGAAGTAGAAATGGGTAAAATTGGCCAGCAGAAGGCCTCGCTGCAAAGTATTAAGGATTTTGCTGCAATGATTGAAAAAGATCATACCGCGGCAAATACACAACTGAGTAGCCTTGCCTCCGCCAAGGGCTTTAAATTACCTGCTGTGCTTCCTGCAGCGAAAAAGGAACACCTGAACTCACTAAATACCAGCACAGGAAAAAACTTTGACAGTTATTATATCAACATGATGGTGGAAGACCATATTACCGATATCGCTTTATTTGAGGGGGCTTCTAAAAGTCCGGATACTGCTGTGAGTGCATTTGCTTCAAAGATTTTACCTGTTCTACAGCAACATTACAAAGCTGCGCGTGAGATTTCTATGCAGTTTGATCAGAATAAAAGCAAGAAATAATTGACCAGGGTATTTGAGCAGTTATTTTGATGGTGTAATTATGACTATTTTAGCCTGATTATAAAATTGAAATGTATCACGCACTTTTTGCCCACATCAACAGATTCATAGATTTAAGCACTGAGGAACAGGACATTCTTGCCACACTGCTTAAATCTTCTTCCTTTAAAAAGAAAGCTTATTTGCATGAAGCAGGAGAAACCTGCCGGGCAAATTATTTCGTAGTGAAGGGTTGCCTTCGACTCTATTTCATTGACATCAAGGGTGCAGAACAGACTACTCAGTTTGCTATCGAGAACTGGTGGATTTCAGATTTAACCAGCTTCCTGTTTCAAAAGACTTCAGATTTTTATATTCAGGCAGCTGAAGCTACAGATGTGATTGTCATCGAACATCGTCACTATGATGAAATCTTTGAAAAACTGCCCAAACTGGAAAAATACTTCCGGTTGATTTTTCAGAAACTACATCAGGCATCTCAGATCAGAATCAAATACTTGTACAGCCAAACTGCTGAAGAAAGATATACCAATTTCAATACCTTATTCCCTGAATTTGTGCAGCGTATTCCACAATATATGCTTGCCTCTTATTTAGGATTTACGCCTGAGTTTTTGAGTAAGATCAGGGCCAAAAAATAGTGGCCATTATCGTTTCTTAAACTAGGTTAAGTTTTTTGATTCTGTTGTTCCGGAACTTTACATCGTATTCAAAAGAACAAAAAAATGGAAAACAGAATTAATATCCAAAAAGTAGAACCAGCAGCATATCAGGCGATGTATGGTTTAGAAAAATACCTGTCAACAAGCAAAGTAGACCCCATTCTTTTAGAGCTGATTAAAATGAGAGCATCACAAATAAATGGCTGCGCCTTTTGTTTAAATATGCATGCTACAGATGCCCGCAAACTTGGCGAAACAGAGCAACGCTTGTATCTTTTAAATGCCTGGAGAGAAACTACCTTATATACAGAAGAGGAAAAAGCTGTTTTGGCTTTAACTGAAGAAGTAACACTGATCAGTAACCATGTTGCTGATACTACTTACAGCGATGCCGCAAGTTTGTTCAGTGAGCATGATCTGGCGCAAATTATCATGGCAATTGTAACGATTAACGCCTGGAATAGAATTGCGATTACCACAAAATTAATAGTGGGGTAGCGGATGTGAGCATAAATATAAAAAGCAATCATTATGATGATTGCTTTTTAAAAGGACTTTATCTAACGCTTCGGTTTGAAATCGGGATTGATTACCGGTCTTATTGCCGAATTGGATACTTTCCAGGATGTACGGTACATCCATTCAGTTACCTTTCTCAATTTTTTATAGTCGATATGTTCAGGATCATCCTTCGGGGTATGGTAATCAGGATGTAATAAGGTGGTGTAAAATACCGCCGGAATCCCTTGTTTCAGAAAGGGAGCATGATCACTTCTGTATAAAAATCCTTCTTTGTGGTTTGGATTGTCCCAAACAGAATCAAGTTTAAATTTTGGTCCTTCATTATTGGCTTCCAATGCCATTTTTGTTAATAGTATGGAGGTGTTATTGGCCCCCATTGTACCCAGTATCGCTGCACTGTCAATCGCATTTCTGCCAATCAGATCAGCATTTAAAACAGCAACAATACTTTCCTTTTTTACCGTTGGATG
>Ga0247810_10001844_pt1 | contig 12555 bp, 10 predicted proteins | sample UWRJL119311C1_FD_179918 | JGI IMG/M metagenome (GOLD analysis project Ga0247810, IMG submission 179918) | Plant litter microbial communities from Arlington Agricultural Research Station in Wisconsin, United States - UWRJ-L119-311C-1 | ecosystem: Environmental > Terrestrial > Plant litter >...
TTTTTAATATTTTGATTAAACTGAATTAAAATCCAGCCCTACAATATGTGGCGAGCCGATGGCTTTTTTTTATAAGTTTTTGAAAATTCCGTAGGAATGGATTGTTTTGTAGCAACGGATTTCAATCCGTTGAATAATATAGATTCACCTGATTCTAAGTTCCGTAGGAACGGTTCATATTTACAAAGAGTACTAAATGGCAAATACATATCATCAAATCTATATACAATTTGTCTTTGCTGTGAAATATCGTGAAGCAATAATTGATAAAGAATGGAAATCAAAATTACATGGTGTAATTGGAAATTTAATTAATGAAACTGGCTGCAAAACCATTATTGTAAATGGTGTCGAAGATCATGTTCATTGTCTTGTGGGACTAAAGCCAATGATTTCTATTTCGGATTTGATGAAGACCGTAAAAGCAAAATCTTCCAAATACATCAATGATAATAATTTAACAAATTCAAAATTTGAGTGGCAAGAAGGTTATGGTGCATTTTCTTATGGACAATCACAAATAGATGCCGTTTATAAATATATTGATAATCAAGAAGCACATCATAAAAAACAAACCTTTAAAGAAGAATATTTACAATTTTTAGAGAAATTCAAAACCCTTTTGATGAAAAATATGTTTTCAATGACTTGATATGAATCGAGCCGATGGCTCTTTCTTTTGGGTTTCAAAATTTCTTGGGAATGATAAATGTAGATAGAATGAATCCCAGCCATACAATATTGAATTGAGCAGATGGTTCTTAACTTATCTTTTTAAAAATTCCGTAGGAATGGAATCATATTGTAGCAATGGATTTTAATCCGTTGAAAACAGATTTAGGCATTTCAATGAGTTCCGTAGGAACGGATCATATAAAATATTCGCAACTTTATAAAATTTTGATGAGTTTCATAAACAACAATAAACTTCCTACAGGTATAATTCAAATTCTTTCTTAGGTAAATAATTTTTAACTTTGCCAAAAAACCAAGAAATGATTGATTTTATATACCAAGACCCTTATCCTATTTTAAAGGATGAAACGCAATACCGCAAGATTACCTCAGATTTTGTAAAAGTAGAACAATTTGGAGAACGTGAAATTTTAACCGTTGACCCAAAAGGTTTGGAATTATTGGCTGAAGAAGCTTTAAAAGATGTTTCTTTCATGTTGAGAACTTCGCATTTACAAAAACTAAGAAAAATTCTGGATGATCCTGAAGCGACAGACAACGACCGATTTGTGGCGTATAATTTACTTCAAAATGCTTCGGTTGCTGCAGAAGGACAATTACCAAGCTGCCAGGATACCGGGACAGCAATCGTAATGGCTAAAAAAGGTGAAAGCATCTATACAGGTGTTGACGATGCAGAATGGCTGAGCAGAGGCATTTTCAATACCTACCAAAAACGTAATTTACGTTATTCACAGATTGTTCCGATTTCGATGTTTGAAGAAAAGAATTCCGGTTCGAATCTTCCGGCTCAAATTGATATTTATGCTAAAAAAGGAACTTCTTATGAATTTTTATTTATGGCGAAAGGCGGAGGATCTGCTAATAAAACCTACTTATACCAACAGACAAAATCATTACTGAACGAAAAATCGATGGATGCTTTCGTTCGTGCCAAAATAAAAGATTTAGGAACATCAGCTTGTCCGCCTTACCATTTGGCTTTGGTCATTGGAGGCACTTCTGCGGAAGCGAACCTGAGCGCTGTTAAAAAAGCATCTGCCGGATATTACGATCATTTGCCAACTACCGGAAACATGTCGGGTCAGGCCTTTCGTGATATTGAGTGGGAACAAAAAGTACAGCAAATTTGCCAGGAAAGTGCGATTGGCGCTCAGTTTGGAGGAAAATATTTTACCCATGACGTTCGCGTAATCCGTTTGCCTCGTCATGCGGCTTCTTGTCCGGTTGGATTAGGAGTTTCCTGTTCTGCCGACAGAAATATAAAAGGAAAAATCACCAAAGACGGAATTTTCGTAGAACAATTAGAAGTAAATCCGAAACAGTTTTTACCGGAAACAGCGCCACATTTAGAAGCTCCGGTTGAAATAGATTTGAATATGCCAATGGCTGATATGCTGGCAAAACTGACTCAGTATCCAATTAAAACCCGCTTGAAACTAAACGGAACCGTGATTGTAGCCCGTGATATTGCACACGCCAAAATCATGGAAATGCTGGAAGCAGGAAAACCAATGCCGGAATACTTTAAAAATCACCCTGTGTATTATGCAGGACCTGCCAAAACTCCGGACGGAATGGCTTCAGGAAGCTTTGGACCAACCACGGCAGGACGCATGGATGTTTATGTAGATGAATTCCAGAAACATGGCGGAAGCATGATCATGCTGGCAAAAGGAAACCGTACCAAGCAAGTTACTGACGCCTGTAACAAATATGGTGGATTCTATTTAGGTTCTATCGGAGGACCGGCGGCTATTTTAGCACAGGATAATATTTTAAAAGTGGAAGTAGTTGACTTTGAAGAATTAGGAATGGAAGCTGTTAGAAAAATTACCGTAAAAGATTTCCCTGCTTTTATCATTACTGATGATAAAGGGAATGACTTTTTTGAGAATTTGTAGGCTGAGGGGCAAGATTGCTTATTTTTTAAATATGAAAACCGCCTGATTGGGCGGTTTTTGTTTTTTAACGTTCTTGTCATTGGTGAAGTTGGGTATTAAATATGCGAGATTTTCGGTTATACACCAATTTTCCAAGTACAAAACTAACTTTCCATTATGCCTAAAACCACAATCTCGCAAAACGGCTTTTACCCCAAGTTTTTTTATTCAATTGTCTTTTTTAATTTTCGTTTTTCGTCATTTAATTCAGTCAGTTTATCTTTATTTAGATTAAATTCTAAATTGGTAAAATTCACCCATTTTGCATTAGATAGCACTATACTTATTTCATCATTTTTATTTAAAGTTCTTGAGTTCAAAGTCAGTAAATCGCCTTCGTTTTTCCACAAACCTTCTGTAAAATCCGAACTATGTCCTTTATTTAACCAAAATTTGAATGTTCTGTCATCTTTTAGAATTAGATTCATTTCAAATTTATCTTTATTACGACCTTTGTATTCTCCATAGAATGAATTCGTTTTTCTATTTGGTGGCTCAATTTTCATCGAAGAATACATTTTTTTATTAAATATCTCTATGAATTTTTGATCACGGTAACTATCTGTGCAACTATGGCAGAATTTTAAATCTGTAATTTCTATATTATTTAAATGAAGAGTATCAATCATCTTATCTGGACAACCTGAATAACCACCAACAGCACTAATTACAATCCTTTTCCCTTCGAGAAATAGTGCATTTGCTATTTGTTCAATTTTATTATCTAACCATTTGTTCTCAATTTCATTCAGTTTTAATATACTTCTAAATCCGCTGTAAATTTGCAAACTACTTATTGTATTTAACTTGACCTGTAAAAATCGATTTTCAGGTTTAATAACTGAATCATATTCAATATTTTTAGGGATGTAATTTATCAAATCATTATACTCTTTTTGATACAGAGTTAATGATTCAGTGTTTTGAGCAAAAATTAATGTGCTGAAAGTAATATTTAATATGAAAAGTATTTTTCTCAAAATGTTGGGTAACTTATAGCTTTGTGCCAAAGGCTTTTTATTTAAAACACCATCTCAGAAATCTCCCCTTCAATAATCAAATCAGCTTCGGTTGAAGCAATGATATGTTCGACAGAAACACCTGGCGCTCGTTCTAAGAGCTTAAAACCTTTTTCAGTCACTTCGAGAACTGCTAGTTCGGTAACAACCTTTTTAACGCAGCCTACGCCTGTTAATGGTAAAGTACATTTTTTAAGGATTTTAGATTCTCCTGCTTTGTTGACATGCATCATGGCAACGATTATATTTTCGGCGGAAGCCACCAAATCCATTGCGCCTCCCATTCCTTTTACCATTTTACCCGGAATTTTCCAGTTCGCGATATCGCCGTTTTCTGAAACTTCCATAGCACCCAGAATTGTCAAATCAACTTTCTGGCTTCGGATCATTCCGAAACTAAAAGCCGAATCAAAAAAACTGGCTCCCGGAAGTGTCGTAATCGTTTGTTTTCCTGCATTGATGATATCGGCATCTTCTTCTCCCGCAAAAGGGAAAGGACCCATACCCAAAACACCATTTTCACTTTGAAATTCAACCGAAATATCTTCCCTAACATAATTGGCAACCAGAGTCGGAATCCCGATACCAAGATTGACAAAATACCTGTCTTTTACTTCTTTTGCAATTCGTTTTGCAATATCTTCTTTTGTTAACATATCTCTAATGTGTCAATTTATGAATGTGTCAATTAGAAAATTTGATAATTAGATAATGCTTTGCTTTATGCGTAATATTAATTATCTAATTGGCAAATTATCTCATTATCTAATTCTTTTTAGTAAAGTAATCCCAAGTTGCTTTTGTAATATCTGCAATTATTTTTTCAGTATCTTCCTGACTTTCGGTGATGTTTTTTAAATACACAGAAAGAATAAAATGTTTGCCGTTTGGAAGTTTTACAATTGCAATATCATTCATGGCAACTCTGAGATTGTTGTCATTTGTTCCTGACATTCCGGTTCTGTGCGCCAATTCCGTTCCTTCCGGAAGTCCGGCTTTCATCCAGGTAAGTCCCCTTGAAGTTTCTACCATTATTTGGTATAAATACTTTGTAGTACTTTCTTTTAAAACTTCTCCTTTATAAAATTTTTCAAGCAATTCCGTTGTAGCTAATGGCGTTGAAGTATTTATATAAAGGTTTTCCCAAGATTGCATTTGTTGTTCGTTAACCTTAATGACGAAATCTTTTATGCCTTGTTTATTTATAAATCTCTGAATGACTTTTGTGCCTCCAACTAAATTAATCAATATATCACAACCGTTATTGTCACTATGCGAAACTGTATATCGCAGCAATTTATCAAGGGTTAAATATATATTTCCTTCTGGAAAATCATCTCTGATTGGACTCCAGGTATCAGGAAGCAAATCTTTCTTCTTAATAAAAATCTTTTGGTCTAATGAAAGTTTTCCTTCATCGACTTTACTTAAAACTGCCAAAGCAATATGAAATTTAAAAATGCTCATCAAAGGTGCTTTTATATTTCCATTAATACTCAAAGTGTCTTTATCTTCGATACTTTTTACAGAAATCCCAACCGTGGCATTCTTTCCGGAAATAATCTGATTTAATTGTTCCCGAAGTTTATCTGTCGCTTGCGCAAAAGTCTGAAACGATAGAAAGCAAACCAGAATTACAGAAAATCGATTCATTTTTTTATTTTTTAAGGTCTTTTGTGAATGTGCCAATTAGAAAATTTGATAATTAGATAATGCTCTGCTTTACGCTGAACATTAATTATCTAATTGACAAATTATCTCATTATCTAATTCCTCTGTCTTACAGTTCGTTGTTCAATACGTTTCTCAAATTTCTCTCCCTGAAAAATACGCTGAACCATGATTCCCGGAATATGAATCTGATTGGGATCTAAAGTTCCAACCGGAACCAATTCTTCCACTTCTGCAATCGTTATTTTTGCAGCGCCTGCCATACAGGCATTGAAGTTTCTGGCAGTTCCTTTAAAGATTAAATTACCGGCTTCATCTCCTTTCCATGCTTTTACAATGGCAAAGTCGGCTTTGAAAGCTTCTTCCATAATGTGCATTTTTCCGTTGAATTCCCGGACTTCTTTTCCTTCGGCTACTTCGGTTCCGTAACCTGCAGGCGTAAAGAAGGCTGGAATTCCGGCTTGTGCGGCACGGCAGCGTTCTGCTAAAGTTCCTTGTGGTGTTAATTCGACTTCCAATTCACCAGAAAGCATCTGGCGTTCGAACTCGGCATTTTCACCTACGTACGAAGAAATCATTTTTTTGATTTGTCTTTTTTGAAGAAGCAAGCCCAAGCCAAAATCATCTACACCAGCATTGTTCGAAATACAGGTTAAATCTGATATCGCTGTGTTTACTAATGCTGCAATCGTGTTTTCAGGAATTCCACATAAACCGAAACCGCCAAACATAATTGTCATGCCGTTTTCGATTCCTTCAATGGCTTCCTGAACATTATTTACTTTTTTTGCAATCATAATAATTTGTCTTTTTTGACTGTAATTTTTATTAAAAATACGATTTTTTAGATCAGAAAAAGTGTTGTTATGAAAAATAAAGCCCTAGCCCCGATGGTAGCGACATCCTTTTGTGCCGAGGTTCGGCACAAAAGATATAGCGTACAGCGGGAATAGCTTCTAAAAAAAATCCTTTTGTGATTTCCGAATTTCAGAAGCCACAAAAGGATGTTTTTATATTTAAAGAGAATTTAAATTACAGCTCGAACTCGTCTGTATTCTGTTCTGTTTGTGTAGTATCTTTTACAACGGCGGCTGGTCTGGTGTAACAATCGACTTTTATGGAAAGATTTGCTGGTCGTTCAAAATCTGATTTCGAAACTTTTAAAGCCGGATCAGCATAACATTTTTTCATAAAATAGCCCCAAACTGGCAAAGCAGCTGTTGCTCCCTGACCGTAAGTAAGGCTTTTGAAACGTGCTGAACGGTCTTCGCATCCAACCCAAACACCTGTAACTAAATTTGGAACCATTCCCATGAACCAACCATCAGACTGGTTTTGTGTTGTTCCGGTTTTACCTGCAATCGGGTTAGTGAACATGTACGGATAACCTGTCCATCTGTTATCTCCGCTTCCACCGCCCTGCGTACGTAAACGCGCACCGGATCCTGTTTCTGTAACACCCTGAAGTAATTTGATTACCGCAAAAGCAATATCCTTATTTAAAACATCATGAGATTCCGGAATTGGTTCGTAAATCACCTCACCGCTTTTGTTTTCTATTCGGCTTAAAAATTGCGGTTTTACATACACGCCCTGATTGGCAAATGTACTGTAGGCAGCTACCATATCTTCAACGGTAATATCTACCGCACCTAATGCGATTGATGGCTGAACCGGAATTTCAGTTTTAACTCCTAATTTTTTAGTTAATTCAACAACTGCTTCCGGACCGGTTCTGTCAATTAACTTTGCTGAAACGGTATTGATGGAATTTGCCAGACCTTGTTTTAAGGTTACCATACCACGGTAGCTGTTATTTGAGTTTCTTGGTTCCCAGTCTTCAGTTACATGATGACGTCCTTTGCGAATGATAAAGGGGCCGTCAAGGATGGAATCACAAGGAGACATATTAAGTTGTTCAATAGCAGTTGCATAAACAAACGGTTTAAAAGTAGAACCAACTTGTCTTGCTCCCTGCCCTACGTGATCGTATTGGAAATATTTATAATTGATTCCTCCAACCCAGGCTTTAATTGCTCCTGTCTGAGGCTCCATTGCCATTAAACCAGACTGCAAAAAGTGTTTATAATAACGGATAGAATCCATTGGTGTCATTGTAGTATCACGCTCGCCTTTCCAAGTAAAGATACGCATTTGAGTTTTTACTTTGAACGATGCGATAATGTCATCTTCGCTTTTATCCATTTCTTTCATTTGAGCCCAACGAACAGAATTTTTCATCGCCTGCATCATGATTCTGTCAGTTTCTGCTTTGGTGATATTGACGAAAGGTGCATTTTTATTGGTTTTCATTTCAATAAAAAATTGCTGCTGCAGGTTTTTCATGTGTTCAGAAACCGCTTCTTCAGCGTAAGCCTGCATTCTTGAATCGATAGTAGTATATATTTTCAAACCATCCTTATAAATATCATAATCAGACCCATCTGGTTTTTTATTATCAGCCATCCATTTTTTCATGTAATCACGAAGATATTCCCTGAAATATGTTGCTGTTCCTTCACGGTGACTTTCCAATTTGAATTTTAAAGCTATTGGTAATGCCTTGTACTTTTCTTTTTGAGAATCTGTAATCATCTTGGCTTTTACCATTTGACTCAGTACGACATCACGACGGTTTTTAACACCAACAGGGTTTCGCAACGGATTATAAAGAGATGAATTATTAAACATTCCAACCAATATTGCCGATTCGTCTATAGTCAAATCTTTAGGTTCTTTGGAAAAATAAGTTTGAGCTGCCGAACTTACCCCAACGGCATAATTTCCGAAATCATAAACGTTGCAGTACATCGCCAAGATCTCATTTTTTGTATATTGTCTTTCCAAACGAATGGCAATAATCCATTCTTTTATCTTTTGTACTATTCTAAAAGGCAGAAAGCTCGATCCTCCACGATGAAATAATTGTTTTGCCAACTGCTGCGTTAAGGTACTGGCTCCACCATTTGTTCCCAGGGAAAAAGCCGCACGTAAAGTTCCGCGACCATCAATTCCTGAATGCTCATAAAAACGGGCATCTTCAGTAGCAACTAAAGCATCTACAAGGTTTTTTGGTAAATCAGAATATTTAAGCTGTGATCTGTTTGTTTTAAAATATTTGCCAATCACAACTCCGTCAGAAGAAATAATTTCTGTAGCCAGATTAGAATCCGGATTTTCTAAGTCTTCGAAAGAAGGCATTGAACCAAAAAGACCCCATGAAGCAAATAAAAAGAAGGCCAAAACGCCTACTAATCCATAAGCAAAAATTCTCCAGAATTTTTTTTGGTAATACTTAATGTCCTTTGTACTATTTGTTTGATTGTTTTTTTTAGTAGCCATAACTATTTTCTAATCTTTTTGTTCTATTCTAAAACCTACATCCGTAATTCCTTCTAATTCCTGAACTCCCGGAATTTTTCCGGATTGCCTTACAGCTTGTTTAATGTGCACTTTGTATTTACCTCTAAACTTAACACCTTCTCTAAAATACAATTTACTTTCTTTAATATCCGAAAAGCCATTACCTAAAAGCGTTCCGTCAGGATTTGCCATTTGATATTCCAGCGTATCTACTTTTGTAAAACCGTTTGGCATTTCTATGGCTACAATTAAAAATAAATTATTGAACGGATAATTGTTGTTATCTCTCAAATTTACAAATAAATTGTATCGTTTTGTGGAGTCTAAAACTGGCAAATCAAAGGTTACAATACTGTCTTTGTGCCAGGCACTCCCAACAGACTTGTACTCATCGAATACTCTTTTTTTATCACAAGAAAAAAGAAGTATTGCTGCCAAAAGTAGAATTCCGCTATTTTTTACTCTCATTTTTAGTAATAATTATAGGTTTTCTCGGTTCAGCCGGTTTATTATCGTTCGATTTGGGCTTGTTCGAATGATTAGGTTTTTTATTGTTGTTTGGTTTTGTTTGGTTATTCTGATTTGCTCCTGCAGGTTTATTAGGGCTGTTATTTACTTGCTGAGGTTTGGTTTGTGTAGCCACAATTGCATTTGCGTTTTCAGTATTCTTGCGTTTGCGGTTTGGTTTTTTCTTCTTTTTAGGCTGATCAAAACGTGTTAAGCTTTCCTGGCCCATTGCATTATTGAAGTCTTTTTCAGGCTCTAATGTTACTTCGATAGCAAAATCTTCCAACGAAGAAACTTTATTTTTTAATTTATTTTCGGCAATTATTTCTCTTACCTGATCAATCTTTAAAACATGCCAGTTTGCAAAATTGTTCGTGTATGCAAACCACATCAATCCTTTAAAAATATCTTGTTTTTGACAGATTGCATCTCCTTTTTCGGTAACTAATTTAGTATCGTAGTCCGGAAAATCCTTTAATGCATCCATGTAGGTATCCAGTTCATAATTCAGACAACACTTTAATTTTCCGCATTGTCCGGCTAATTTTTGTGGATTAAGGGAAAGCTGCTGGTAACGTGCTGCTGATGTATTCACACTTCTAAAATCGGTTAGCCAGGTTGAACAGCAAAGTTCACGTCCACAAGAACCAATTCCGCCTAAACGAGCTGCTTCCTGACGGAAACCAACTTGTTTCATTTCGACTCTGGTGCTGAATTCTTTAGCAAAATCCTTAATTAAAAGTCTAAAATCGACCCTGTCATTTGCTGTATAATAAAACGTAGCTTTTGATCCGTCTCCTTGAAATTCAATATCTGAGATTTTCATTTCCAGCTTGTGGGAAATTGCCAATTCACGTGCACGAACTTTCATTGGTTCCTCGCGATCACGTGCTACAGACCAGATATCAATATCTTTTTGAGATGCTTTTCTATAAATTTTTGGAATTTCATTGCTTTCGTGATTTACCCCTTTTTTCTTCATTTGAATTTTTACCAATTCGCCTGTCAAAGTCACAATTCCGATATCATGTCCAGGTGATGCAACAGTTGCTACAATATCACCAATACTTAAAGTTAATTTCTCTAAATTTCTAAAAAATTCCTTGCGTCCATTTTTAAAACGAACCTCAACACAGTCAAAAATCGCCTCTCCATTAGAAGGACTCATGTTCGAAAGCCAGTCAAAAACCGTTAATTTATTGCAGCTATCGGTGCCGCAAGTCCCATTATTTTTACAACCCTTTGGTGCGCCGCCATCTGAGGTTGAACAACTTGTACATGCCATAATTCTATATGTAGTGTTGCGAAAGTGCAACTTAAGTTCATAAACGTTTGATCGGTAAAGATAGTATTTTTTTTAGTTTGCTTTTTACCGATTAAAACTAAAGCGTTGTTAAATAAAAAACCCTATTTTGATTAGTGCAAAATAGGGTTTTTTGATTTTTTAAATCTCTTATTTTAGTTTTTTTATTTCTTTATCAAAGTCAGAAATTATTTTTTGGGTTCTATTGAAAACTTCATATTCAATAATTGCTTTTTTATCAGCTTGAATTTTAGAAATTTTCCCCTTTCCTTCCAGAATTTTATAATCATTAAACGTTAAGAATTTATTGACACTGGTTGCTAATTGTTCCATCGTAAACGTATTCTCGCGTTCAATCAATCCTTCGATATAATCAAAATATCCTGTTACGGTACGCTCCAGCTGTTTAATTTCTTTTTCTTCTAAATAATTTTTGGCAACCACAACATCTGATTTTAAAACCCGTCCACTTGGGCTATTCTTCCAAGTGGTTAATCCCATATTTTCTTTTTTGGAATCAACTGTTTTAAATATTATTTCAGTAGCCGTTTTTCCTGTAATGGCAAAATGAAATTTGTTTTGAACGATTGCATAGAAGTTCTTAGTTACTTCAGAATTGTTGTCATAATCAATACTGCATTCGGCAAAAATATCCGTTACTTGTTGGTAAATTCTTCTTTCGCTCGCCCGGATTGAACGAACCCTTTGCAGTAATTCTTTGAAATAATCTTTACCAAAAATAGCCTGACCTTGTTTTAAGCGATTGTCATCTAAAACAAAACCTTTTATGATATATTCTCTTAAGGTTTGGGTTGCCCAAATACGAAACTGCGTTGCTTTGGTCGAATTTACTCGATAACCAACAGAAATTATGGCGTCGAGATTATAAAATTTTGTCGGGTAAATTTTACCATCTTCGGCAGTATGTTCCAAAATGGAACTAACTGAATTTTCTTCAAGTTCCCCAGATTCAAAATATTGCCTAAATGTTTGGTTATTGATGGTCTTTGCACTCCAAATAACTCAGCCATTGCTTTTTGTGAAAGCCACACCGATTCATTTTTAAGTAAAACATCAACTCGAATTTCTCCGCTTGGTGCAGTATATAAAATAAAATTCTTTAAATCATCCTTCATAACATGTAGGTAATGTTTTAACAAATGTAGCTAATGTCCACAAAAAAAACCTATTCTGTTAAATACAAAATAGGTTTACTGAATTAGTTTTAAAATAAATTTATTCTAAAATTTTATAGATTTTATCCGATAATCTGATTCTGAAAGGAACTTCAAAAGTAACAATATCTCCAATTTTCGCAGTAGTAGTTTCAGCTCCATCAATAATCATTTTTTCCAAAACCAATTCCTGATTTCCTGTTGTCGGTCCGGAAATTAAGATTTTGTCACCAACTTTGAACTCTTGATTTTCAACTGTAAACTGTCCAACCTGAGCTTTCACATAATAATGCTCTGCTTTACCAAGCAATACTTTTTTTACTTTTACTTTTTGACGGATATCTGCAGGTTTAGTGGATGCAGCCAAAGGAGTGTCTGTCAATTCTCCTGAATGTTTGAATTTTAAATTCTCTGATTTTCCTTTTCTGAAAACTTTATTTCCTACTTCTTTTCCGGCTCTCATCCTTACCTGATCTACCAAAGGCATGTTAATTATCTCAAGACATTCTGTAGAACAGCAGTTTTCCATCGCCGATTTACATTCGTCACACTGAATAAACAACAAATGACAGCCATCATTTTCGCAATTGGTGTGATTGTCACAAGGTTTTCCGCATTGGTGGCATTGGGAAATTATATCGTCTGTAATTCTTTCGCCTAAGCGATTATCAAATACAAAGTTTTTCCCGATGAATTTGCTTTCCAGCCCTTCTTCTTTAAGTTGTTTGGCGTAATTGATGATTCCGCCTTCTAACTGAAACACGTTTTTGAAACCCTGATGTTTAAAATAAGCACTTGCTTTTTCACAACGAATTCCCCCTGTGCAATACATAACCAGGTTTTTATCTTCTTTGTGGTTTTGAAGCTGTTCGTTGATG
>Ga0247810_10001849_pt1 | contig 12522 bp, 9 predicted proteins | sample UWRJL119311C1_FD_179918 | JGI IMG/M metagenome (GOLD analysis project Ga0247810, IMG submission 179918) | Plant litter microbial communities from Arlington Agricultural Research Station in Wisconsin, United States - UWRJ-L119-311C-1 | ecosystem: Environmental > Terrestrial > Plant litter >...
TTTGCCACAAGCTCAGAAAGACGAATTAGCTAAAATAATGCTTAGTTATGGCGATGGACCAACGGTAGATTCCAATTGGAAGTTTTTCAACATTTTTGTGCTGAGTTTTTTCAAAGAACAAGGCTACACTGTAAATGAAAAACTACTTGTTGAATATTTAGAAAAATCTCTCAAACATTACAGAGGCAATGGCTGGTACAATGACAGTCCTGCTTTTGATTATTACAGCATGTGGGCGTTTCAGATGTATGGTGCAATTTGGTCAGAGTATTTTGGCAACAAGCATTATCCTGAGATTGCTTCAAAGTATAAAGCAAATTTCAGTGACTTAAAAGACAGCTATCCGAACTTATTCAGCAAAGACGGCGAAATGATTATGTGGGGAAGAAGCATCAGTTACAGAACCGGTGCTGCTGTGCCCTTTCCATTGATGGGATTTCAAAATGACCCAAATACCAATTATGGCTGGATGCGAAGAATTTCATCAGGTGTCATTAAGCAATTTTTAACGCATCCTGATTTTATGAAAGGCAATGTGCCTACACTCGGATTTTATGGTGCTTTTGAGCCTTCTGTTCAAATTTACAGCTGCAGGGGAAGTGTCTATTGGATGGGGAAAATATTTTTAGGTTTACTGGTTCCGGATGAAAATCCATTTTGGAATGCAAAAGAAAATAATGGAGACTGGGATACGAAATTTAAAAAAGACGAGATTTACAATAAATATCAGGGAGATTCGCAGATTTTAATTACAGATTATCCTAATATTGGCGCTTCTGAAGTAAGGGCGTGGTGCAATGAAAAGGTAAAAAACGACTGGCAGAAATTCAGATCAACGGAAAACTATAACAGACTGTCTTACAACAGTGCTTTTCCTTGGCAGGCTGATGGCGAAAATGGAGAAGTGGCTATGAATTATGTCATCAAAAACAAGAATAATCTGTGGGAAGCCTTCAGATTGTACACTTTTAAAAAGTTTGAAAATGGCATCTATTACAGAGATGTAGTTTTGGAAACCGATGAAAATATCTGGTTTAATTTAGCAGATATTCCCTTAGCCAATGGAATTTTAAGAGTAGACAGAAATAATAGTGACAAACCAATTTCAATGCGTTTGGGACATTATGCCTTGCCAAAATTAGACAAAGAAATTGTTACCATTAAAAAAAATGTAGAAGGTTTTGAAGTAACTATTATCGATAACGGTAAATATCAATTAGCAATGGTTTCAATCTTAGGATGGGGTAAAACAGAAGTTATAGCGGCAAAAGGATTACACCCTGAAAGTAATGAAAGCTCTGTGATTAATAGTACAAGCGATTCAAAAAAAATAAACATTTACGCTACTCTAATGCTTTGGAAAAAATCAGGTGAAAAATGGAAGAATAAGGAGTTGGTTCCTGTTAAAATTTCGGAACAGACAAATGGAGCTGTTAACCTGGAATTTGATAATGGAATAAAAAAGATAATTGACTTTAATAAAAATTAGAATAAACAGATAAAGATGAGATTAATTAGATTTTTTACTTTGGCTTTAATAGTTATGGCATTTACACAAAAGAGCTATTCACAAGCTATTGAATTTAATAACCCCATTGCGGAGCAGCGTGCAGATCCGTGGGTACATAAAACAGATGCAGGAGAATATTATTTAATTGCCACAGTTCCTGAATATGACCGCATTGTAATACGAAAATCCAATAGTATCAATGGCTTAAAGGAAGCCAAAGAAAAAGAAGTATGGCATAAACATGAAACAGGCATTATGGCAAATCATATCTGGGCTCCGGAATTGCACAAGATAGACGGAAAATGGTATATTTATTTTGCTGCCGGTGAGGCTGAAAACAAATGGAATATTAGGATTTGGGTATTATCAAATCCATCAGCAGATCCGATGCAGGGAAAATGGACAGAAGAAGGACAGCTAAAAACTAAAACAGAGTCATTTTCATTAGACGCTACGACTTTTGTACATAATGGTAAGCGATACCTAATATGGGCACAAAATGTAAGAGGAGGAGATCATGGAACAGCTTTGGTTTTATCTGAAATGAAAAATCCTACCACGCTTACAGGACCGGAAATTATTTTGACGGAACCTGAATTTAGCTGGGAAAGAGAAAAATACAATGTTAATGAAGGACCTGCTGTAATTCAAAAAAACGGAAAAATATTTGTAAGCTATTCTGCCAGTGCAACAAATCATAATTATTGCATGGGTTTGTTATGGATTGATGAAAAAGCAGATCTGTTGAATGCTGCAAATTGGAATAAATCTCCAGGACCTGTTTTTTATACAAATGAAGATTTAAAAAGATATGGTCCCGGTCATAATTCCTTTATCACTGCCGAGGATGGAAAAACAACTGTAATGATTTACCATGCACGTGATTATAAAGAAATTCAGGGTCATGAATTATCGGATAAAAATCGCGCTACACGGGCAAGAGTTGTTGAATGGACAAAAAGTGGTTTTCCAGATTTTATGCTAAACAAAAAAGATTAAAATTTATTGATAATAAAACCATCATAAAATAATAAAAAATATACAAAAACAACCTTTTAATGCAAAAAGATAAAGCATGTTAAGAAATAGATTATCATATTAATAAAATTTTGTAGTATTATATTCTTTTAAGATATATTTGCAGCATGAGCACAAAAAGAATCACCATATACGATTTAGCGAAAGAACTTGGACTATCTGTATCCTATGTTTCCAAAGCCCTGAATGATAAACCGGGAGTAAGGGAAGAGGTAAGGGTAACCGTTTTAAAAAAAGCAGCCGAACTTAATTTTAAGCATAATATACAAGCTGCAAATCTGAGACGTGGATCCTCCAGAACACTTGGTGTTATTGTACCTCAGATTAATCAAAATTTTTTTTCGGAAGCCATTTCAGGTATTGAAAAAGCATGTACCGAAAACAAACACAACCTGATTATTTGCCAGTCACATGAAAGATCTGATCTTGAAGAAACAGCAATCGAAACACTCATCCATCAAAACGTTGATTGTATTTTAATTTCCCTGTCAAAAGAAACCCAATCAGCAAAGGTATTGGAACAGGTTTTGGAGCATAAAATCAATCTTATACAATTTGATCGTTGTGATGAAAATTTTCCTGGCCACAGGGTCATAAATGATAATAAAGATGCTACATATAAAGCGGCAAAAAGTATGATAGATGAAGGATATCAACGTCTTGCTTTTATTGGAGGTCCGTTGCATATGGATTTATACGTTGATCGAAAAGAAGGTTTTATCAAAGCGATTACTGAAGTTGGAATGCACGTTCCTGATCATTTTATTGTAGACGACAATATAAGTAAAGAAAATGCCTTTCAGACAGCTTTGAAACTCATCGCATTACCCGAACCACCAGACGCATTTCTGGCCATATCTGATTTACAGGCTTTGGGAATAATGCTGGCCATAACGCAATCAGGCCTCAAAATTCCACAGGATATTGGTGTTTTTGGATATGCTAATGAGCCTTTCACAGAAATCATTACACCTTCTATCTCAACTGTAAATCAAAATAGTGAGAAAGTAGGGTATCAGGCCGCAATGGTTTATTTTGACCATATTTTAAAAAATAAGGAAAGTGATGAAATTATAACTAAAATAATTGAATCCGACCTGATTATCAGAAGCAGTTCGAAAAGAACAGCAATATTCCAGTAATTCTATAACTAACACTTTATTTTAAAATTTAAGAAGCGTCAAGCTGAGCGGAGTCGAAGCACTTTTAGTTTAAAAGCCTTCGACTCCGCTCAGGATGATATGGAGATATTCAGCTTAATTTATACTTTTAATTATCCGAGAAAACGCCTATTTGCTGTAAATGCTTTTCTGTTTGGTATTTATTAAAGTTATCCCATTTTGGAGGAGAACTTGTTTTTTGTCCGTACATCGAATCCAGACAGATATTATTGTCTTTATACTTTTCATGCAAAACAGCCAGAATTTTAAAGAAAAAATCATCCAGCATGACGATCGCTTCAAATTCAGATTTTAGTGTTGTATAATTAGAATCAGATGGATTTAACAATTGCAGTAAATCTAAAAGCTCATTCTTTTCAGTTTCATTAATTTCAGTTGCATAACCTGTTTTTAAGCTTCTAAAAACCAAATCATTCCAAACTTTGCTGTCATGTCCCCATTGAACATCAGGTAGATTTAAGGAATGTTCACAGATAAGAATAATCGAAAAAAGAACATCATTTAAATATTCAGCCGGAAATTCGTCAAAACTTCTGAATTCAAAACCGCTTTGGTACATTTTTTCCTGATTAAAATCAAGACCCACTTCCGAAAGCATTTCATACTCCATGTCAGCTTCAATCTGATCGCGCCACCAAATATTTTCTTCTTTTCCAAATTTTAGAAGCTTTCTAAACTCATCTACGTTGTAGGTTAGAATTTTACCTTTTGGCATTGCTTTATTATATGTTCCTACCCCTATATAACGTGACATGGCATTGCGCATAGAACCCAAAGTAAAGTTTTTATCCAGACTGTATTGGTCACTGATCACGCCCATAATGTCAGGGCTACCAAGAGTTGCAATAAAAAACGGCTCAAACCATTGTAATAAATAAATGGCATTGGCGTGTGTTTTTTCAAACTCGTTGTAATCTACAATTCTGCTGTCTTCCGTTAATGAAGGCAAAGTAATATGAAAATGGTACGTTCCGTTATTAAACAAAACAAGATTCTCCTGATTGGTCATGAACATATTAAGTCCATTATTGTAATCAGGAAAATTTAATTTTCCGTTCAGTACAGACGATTCATTAATTTTATCCAGAAACAACTTTTTGGTTGCTTTTAATTCTTTACAAGAATCTGCAATAGTTCTGTTTTCAAAATATTTCGTTACAAATTCGATTGAATCTCCATCAAAATGTACAGATCCCATCGTTTTATTTCTTTGGGTAATCATACTTTGAATATTATATGGCTGATCTTCAAGGAAAAGTTCCATGATCGATTTTCCAAGATAGTCAGGATTTTCAAGTGGTTGTGCAATCACCTCACCATTTTCTGTATCAATTAACGGTTTTACAGGAGATAATGTTTTGTGCTGGTAATTGATATCCAGTTTTTCTAATGAATGACTATTCATCATTCGGCTTACTTTATAGTTTTTATTTAAACTAAAAGCTTTTTTTAGCATAGGAGTAAGGCTTTCGGGTTTGTAGCATTTTCTATAGTCAATACTGTATTTTTCAAATCCGATTTTTTCTTGTATAAATTCACCAGTAACTATTAGGGATTCTTCAAATTGCATGTAGGTTTCGTTTTCTAATCCTATACCCCAATAATATTTTTTTGTCTGATTGTCTTTCATTTATACGATCTTTCTTTTTTATGGTTAAATTATAATTAATAAAGTTATTTTTTATTCGAAAATCTAAATCTAATCTATTGAAAATTAGAACTAAAAAAACTTATTACGGAAAGCATATTGCATCCATTAATAAGGTTGACTCTTATTTTTAAAATTTAGGAATGTATTTAATCTTAGAAAATTTGCACTTATATCGACTAAAGATTGATAAAAAAGTAAAATTCTATAATGGGTTATAAAATTACTAATTACAATTAATTGCTTTTATATCAATTGTTTAAGAAGATGAATAGCCTAATTACAACATTTTGCTATTCCTGTTTTTCCAGACTGCAAAATTAGATTATTATTATATCATTTCCAAGTGGTTAACACGCTGTAAATCAATTATTTTTTTTAAAATTTAAATAATCGAATGAATTGCTTTATCTATTCATGGTAATAAAGCACATAGGAGGAGTATAATTCATCATTCCACCAGTCTTTTCTAACTTCTGAAAAGTAATTATAATTTAATTTTCCTGCCTGAGATTGTAGCGGATATATTACTATGCCATTCTCTCGATAGGCTTTATGATGATCGGTTTCAGGAACAACAGGAACAATGTGCCCGGAGAGTCCTTTTATTTTTCTTTTGGCGCAAATTATTCCAATTCCGCCATAGCTATTTACTTTATTCTGAATTTCATCAGCGGTATACATTCTTTCCCAGCCAAAACTCGCTCCCCATTCTAAAAACCAATCGTGTATGGCACTGGAGTAAATACGGTCGACGGTTTGCTCAAAAACAGCTTCCAGTTCCTGTCCGTTCAATATTTTTTCAAGAGATTCTGGTGTCCACCAAACAGTTGGTAGATATACCTTAGAAAAATAACAATAATCGTATGAGTACACATTACAATAGGTATCTTCTACAGTTCTTTGATACCTGATATTTGTTTCAACATCCAGTTTAGCAATAAGTTGGTGAATACTTTCTTTTTTACTGTCTGCATCTGTCAAGTCTCTAAAAAGGATGTTGGTATCACTCATAGGTTTCTCCTTCATTTCCATAGAATCCAAACGAGATTCCGGATCGGGTAACAAATCAGCTTTCGTTATGTTATTATTCGGTATAGGATTATCAGAAAGTGATAATGATGTTAGTGATATAGCAGGATTTTCCATCTTGAGATACTTAAGATTAATTGGTCAGCGTTACAGATAACTATTTGTGCAGCGTATTTTCTCAACCAAAAAGTAAATATAAGTTTTTAAACTTTCTTAACGAATTTAATCTGTTGATGTTTTAAAACAAATAACATTTGTATTTACAGAAAAAGAACTATTTGCCACGTAATTAGCTAAGTCAAAAATAAAAAATCAGTAAATATTTTTTTATTTAACATGCTAAAATTCAGATATTAATGATAATATTTTGTAAACGTAATCTATAATTATGTAAAGATTTAAATCTATCAAAGAGTAAATTTGAAGTTACTATTTGTAATTAAAACAATATTTCATATGAAAACCTTCTTCACATCCAAAATAGTTTTGCTTGTTGTATTTGCCACATTCTCATTTTCTTGCAAAAAAGCGGAAATTGTCCCTGCTGAAACTACTTACGATTCAACAGAAGTTTCAGTTGATAATGCTACTGTAACCATTGATACCACAAATATATCTCCCGATACAACTACGCCAAGAAGAGATACTGTAACAGTTCCCCGGGAGTAAACAAATAAAGAAAATAGTCTTAGATACATTTTAATTCATTCCTTATTATTTCCAAATTTCTTTAAATATAGCATTATGTATTTACCGATGAAAAAAATTATTATAACAATCATCATTTGTTTTACAGCAAATGCATTACAGTCACAGCAAAAAGAACACACCAAATGTCCATACATTAAAACTACAGATGGCTACTTGATGGTTTTGCGGGAAGGGGATAATGTCATTGCCTCAATTGAAAATCTGATAAAAGAAAAACAAATACCTTCCGGTAATTTTACCGGAATTGGTTTTGCCGGTGAAGTCACCTTTGGCTTTTTTGATTTCAATACTAAAAAATTCAATCCAAAAACTTTTTACAAGGTCGAAATGGGAAATCTTACAGGGTCAATTGCCTGGGCAGAAGGCAAACCGTCATTACATATTCACGGAATTGCAACAGACGATCAGTTTAATGCATACGGTGGACATATTCTTTCGTTAAAGGTAGGAACAGGTTCTATGGAAATTTATATTACAACTAATAGTGAAAAATTACAACGTAAAATTGAAATGCCTCTAAATGCAAATGTATTACAATTACCATGTAGAGAGCAGTAACAGCAATTATTGAAGTTTTGTAATAACAATATTTAATACTGTAATTTTTTAGTAATTGTTATAAAGTAAATTTAAATACCTGAAAATGAGTATCTAATTTATTTTCATTAAAAGTTTTACATCAATCTATAAAATTTAAATTATGATAAATACAATCAGTTATGATGAATCTAAAAAATTCATTACTAAAGCTTATGGTGCATCCGGAAATCTTATTGGCGGAAAAACGCTTCAGCCTATGGAAATTGAAAGATATAAACCAAAAGCAGATGAGATTTTAATGGAAATCCTATACTGCGGCGTTTGCCATTCAGATATTCACCAGGTAAGCAATGATTGGAAAAATACTATATATCCCTGTGTTCCGGGACACGAAATAATTGGAAAAGTAATTGAAACAGGCACTGAAGTTTCTGCATTTGATATAAACGATATTGTAGGTGTAGGTTGTATGATTGATTCTTGTCAGACCTGTAAGCCCTGTATGGATGGTGAAGAACAATTTTGTCTGGGACCCGTTGCACAAACTATGACTTATAATGGTTATTTTAAACCGGACGGTTCAGGATATAATACATTTGGCGGATTTTCAACCCATATTGTTGTAAAGGATTCTTTTGTATTGCGCATTCCCGAAAAACTTAAATATTCTGCAGCAGCTCCGATATTATGCGCGGGAGTTACTACCTATTCACCTTTAAAACATTGGGGTGTAAAACCAGGAGATTCAGTAGGAATTATTGGAATTGGAGGATTAGGCCACATGGGCATTATGATTGCCAAAGCAATGGGAGCAAAGGTTACGGCCATAACAACTAATGAAGAGAAACGTCAGGCAGCACATGAACTGGGTGCCGACTTTATATTATTGTCTGAAGATGAAGATGCAATGAAGTCCTATGAAAACACATTCGACTTCTTGCTTTGTACAATTCCGGATAGTTTTGATATCAATCCTTACATCTGCCTTTTAGCACCCAGAGGTACAATCGTTACTGTTGGGCTGCTCGGACCACACAAATCAGCTACCAATAATATGGAAGTGGCAAAATTTGGAAGATCTGTGGCCGGTTCCCTAATTGGCGGACTGGCAGAAACTCAGGAAGTGCTGGACTTTTGTGCAGAACACGATATACTTCCTCATGTTGAAATGATTGAAATAAAAGACATCAATAAAGCTTTCGAGCAAATAAAAAAGGATGAAGCACGATTTAGATATGTTATTGATATGAAATCATTACAGTAGGAAGACAGACTTTTTATTTCAAAACTATTTTATCATGAAAGCAGAAAAAACGCATTTAACTTCCTTAAAAATAAATGGAGAAGATTATCATCTGGAGCTTTTGCCCTGGATGTCATTATTGGATATTTTAAGAGAAAAGATTCATTTAACCGGTACAAAAAAAGGATGTGATCACGGGCAATGCGGTGCTTGTACTGTTATTGTTGACGGTAAAAGAATTTTGAGCTGTCTGACCTTGGGTGTGATGAAAGATGGTGCTGAAATCACTACGATTGAAGGAGTTGCAGATGGAAAAAAACTGCATCCCGTTCAGCAGGCTTTTATTGATTTTGATGCTTTTCAATGCGGATACTGTACACCGGGACAAATTTGCAGTGCTATTGGAATGTTACAGGAGGGAAAAGCCGCCACGAGAGAAGAAGTTCAGGAATTAATGAGTGGAAATCTTTGCAGATGCGGTGCTAACAAAGGTATAATTGACGCCATAATGAAAGTAAAAGAAGGAGGGTATCATGAATAATTTTTCTTATACAAAAGCAAATAATGTTGATCAGGCAATTGCTGAGCTTGATGGTGATATTCGGAATAAAATCATAGCAGGAGGAACTAATATCAATGATCTTCTAAAGTATTTTATTACCAAAGCTGATAAGCTCGTTGATATCAATTCAATTTCTGAAAATAGCATAATTCGGCTTGATAATGGCGGCGTCAGACTTGGTGCATTGCATACCAATGCTGATACAGCATACGATCCCATTATCGAAGAGCGTTATCCCTTATTATCAAAAGCGATATTGGCAGGGGCTTCGGCACAAATCAGAAACATGGCAACCAATGGGGGCAATCTCTTGCAGCGAACACGATGTTATTACTTTTATGATATCAATACACCCTGCAACAAACGCGACCCGGGTTCAGGATGTGCGGCCATTTCGGGTTACAACCGTATTCATGCTATTTTAGGACAAAATGAAAATTGTATTGCTGTTTTTCCTTCGGATATGTGTGTGGCTTTAGCAGCTTTAAATGCAGTTGTAAATATTAGCGGGCCTAACGGTAATCGGGTTTTGGCTTTCGCCGAATTTCACCGTCTTCCCGAAGATACTCCACATATTGATAACAATTTGAAACATGGGGAAGTGATTACCAGTATCGATCTTCCAGAAAAAGGATTTCAAAAAAACTATTCTTATCTGAAACTGAGAGACAGAAGTTCTTATTCGTTTGCTCTTGTATCTGTAGCAACCGCCTTTGAAATTGAAAATCATACTATAAAAGAAGCGCGAATTGCTCTTGGAGGTGTAGCACATAAACCATGGCGAGTTGCGGAAGCAGAAAATTTCTTAACAGATAAAAAACCAAATCAGGAAAATTTCTCGACTGCAGCCAATATGATTCTGGAAGGAGCAAAAGGTTATGAACATAATGCCTTTAAAATTGAATTGGCGAGGAAAGCCATCATCCGTAATTGTTTTATGGCTTTACATCCTGAAACACAACGTCCCGGTGCAAAACCATCATTATAAGTTAAATTCAGTTTAAAATTGAAACCATGACAAAATTACCCTCAATAGGACAACCCATAAGCCGTTTAGAAGGCCATTTGAAAGTAACTGGAAGCGCCAAATATGCAGGTGAATATGAAGCACCCGACTTGTTGTACGGGTATGTGGTAAACAGTACGATAACAAAAGGTAAAATAAGAGTAATTGATACTTGTGATGCTAAAACACTGAAAGGTGTTATTGAGATTTTTACTCACGAAAACCGACCTTCAACTGCCTGGTTTGATCTTCAGTATGCCGATATGGATGCACCACCGGGAACCGTTTTTAAGCCATTAAAGGATAATGAAATAAAATACAACGGACAGCCCATTGCACTGGTAGTAGCCGAAACTTTTGAAATGGCACGATATGCTGCAACGAAAATCAAATTGGCCTATATCGAAGAAGAATTTGAAACTGACCTGAAAACAAATACAGACAAAGCCAGAAAACCTAAAAAAGGTCTTGCATCCATGCTTAAACCACCACCGCCTAAACCAACCGGTAATTTTGAAGAGGCCTGGAAAAATTCTTTCGTACAAAGTTCAGGAGAATTTAAGCACGGCACGGAAAATCATAATCCTATCGAAATGTTTGCAACAACTGTTGTTTACGAAGGCAAAAACAAATTAAAAATATATGATAAGACTCAGGGCACGATCAATTCGCAAATGTATGTAGCAAATGTCTTTGGTTTAAAAATGAAAAATGTTCAGGTCATTGCGCCTTTTGTAGGTGGTGCTTTTGGTTCTGGGCTTCGTCCGCAATACCAGCTTTTTATGGCGGTTATGGCTTCACTTCAATTAAAGCGAAATGTTCGTGTTACTTTAGACAGGTATCAAATGTTTACGTTTGGACATCGCCCTCCGACATTGCAGTATACTAAATTTGGAGCTGATGAAAACGGAAAAGTAAACGCAATATATCATAAAGCTATAGGCGAAACATCGCAATTTGAAGATTATATTGAGACTGTCGTGAATTGGGCCAATATGCTTTACCCGGCAGAAAACACGTTACTGGAGCATCAAATTGTTCCGTTAGATGTATACACACCGCTTGACATGCGCGCCCCTGGTGGAAGTACAGGAATGCATGCCATTGAAATAACGATGGATGATCTCGCCTATCAACTAAAAATTGATCCGCTTGAATTAAGGCTGATTAATTATTCGGAAATTGATAAAAGCAGCGATAAAGAGTACTCCAGTAAAGAATTGAGGGAATGTTATCTTCAGGGAGCAGAAAAGTTTGGATGGAATAAAAGAAATCCTGAACCCCGAAGTATGAAACTTGGCAATAAATTGATTGGATACGGAATGGCCACCGGAATTTGGGATGCCAACAGGATTCTGGCCAGAGCTCAGGCAATCATGAAAAGTGATGGCAAAGTAGAAATAAAAAGTGCCGTAACAGATATCGGAACAGGTACGTTAACGGTAATGACCCAAATTGCATCAGATGAGTTGGGACTTCCAATTGAGGATATTACTTTTTCATACGCAGACAGCAAAATGCCTTTTGCTCCCATACAAGGCGGTTCTTTTACTGTTGCTACAGTTGGTCCTGCTGTGAAAGCGGCCTGCGCTGCCCTGAATAAAAAATTACACAAGAAAGCAAAGGGAATGCAAAGTTCTTTTTTCAGTGACACCAAACTTCAGGATGTGATTTTTAATGACGGTTACATTATCCTGAAAAACAATCCGGATGCTAAAATGAACGTAAAGGAAATTTTTCAAACAAAGAATATAAAAGAGATTAAAACTACCAATACAGCAATGCCAAATCCCTTACAATACGGAAAAAAAGCGAGAGCCGTTCATAGCGCTGTTTTTGTTGAGGTCGAAGTTGATGAAGAATTAGGAATTATATCTGTGAAAAGAGCATTAACAGCTGTGGCAGCCGGAAAAATTATTAATCCAAAAACGGCCGAAAGCCAGATATTGGGAGGAATGATTTGGGGAATCAGCAAAGCACTTCATGAAGAAACAATTCTCGATTCCCGATTTGGAAAATATATGAATCCAAATTTAGCTGAATACCATATT
>Ga0247810_10001851_pt1 | contig 12509 bp, 5 predicted proteins | sample UWRJL119311C1_FD_179918 | JGI IMG/M metagenome (GOLD analysis project Ga0247810, IMG submission 179918) | Plant litter microbial communities from Arlington Agricultural Research Station in Wisconsin, United States - UWRJ-L119-311C-1 | ecosystem: Environmental > Terrestrial > Plant litter >...
GCGGTACGGGAGCAATTCAATATGAGATTTTATCTCCTATTGTAAGAGCGAAACAAACTTCGACAACATTTGCAGGACTTGATCCGGGAACTTACGTATTCCAGATTACAGACGGCAACGGCTGTACATATTCAGAATCTCATATAGTTGCTCCGGTAACCAACATTACAGTTTCTAGTACATTGATCGCCAATGTTTCTTGTAACGGCGGTACTAACGGATCTGTGAAATTTACAGTAGCAGATTATGCAGTAGACTATACTTATGCATTAACTGCAGGAACAGGAACACTGACAAGAACAGGAAATGTAGTTACGGCTACAGGTTTAGTACCAGGAAACTATACACTACAAGTTACTGATACGGCGACAGGATGTACCAATACTGCTTCAATGACGGTTACACAGCCAGCTATTCTAGATGTATTCCTGGTATCTCAAACTGCTGCTAATTGTTACTACGGTGCAATAGTAAAAGTTAATGCAGTTGGTGGAACTCCAACATATAAATATGCATTTGTTCTTAATAATGCTATTCCTGCTCCAGGTGATTTCACGACTAGCGATACAGCTATTTTAGACTTTACACTAGGAAATGAATGGGATGTTTATGTACAGGATATTAACTTAACTTGTTCAGATAAATTAGATGTAACAATTACAAAAGATGATGCACCAACAATTGATGTACTTACAAATGTATATTGCTACACAGGAGGTCCAGTGCCAATTACAATCAAAGGAGCTACTGACATAGATATTATCAAACCAACAACGTACAGTATTGGTAATGGTTATTATGCAAGTCCAAACTTTGTATTGAATGCACCAGGAACTTATGAGTTCTATATTAAAGATGGAAATGGATGTATTGTTCATGCTCCGTATGTATTGAAACAAGAATTGTTATTGAAAGCAACTTTGGTACAGGATTTAAATTGTACTACTAATGATGCAACAATTACATTAACAGCAACTCAGGGAACAGGAGTTTATCCTCTTTTCCAGGTTTCTAAAGATGGAGGTGCTTACACGAATGTTACATCACCTTACCATCCAACAGCGGAAGGAACTTATACCTTCAAAGTAAACGATGGTCAGTGCGACGCAGTTTCAGTTCCGGTTGTAATAACTAAACTTACAACTCCTTCTTTCACCACAACTCAGGTAAATGTGAAATGTGAGGGAGATCTTAACGGAAGTATTACAGTAACTGGTCTAAACGGTGTAGCTCCATATGAATACAGTATTAACGGAGGCGGTTTCGTTTCAGAAAATGTTTTCACTGGATTAGCCAGAGGTACTTATTCTATTGCAGTTAGAGATGCTAAGAAATGCGTATCGCCAGCGGTAGATGTGGTGATCACAGAACCGACTGCTTTAACAGCAGGTCATACAGTGACTCCTTTTACTTGTATTACAGGAAATACGTCACAAGATGCTTTCATCACACTAACAGCTCAAAATGGTACAGCACCATACAGCTATAGTTTTGATAATGGCCAGACATTCGGATCTTCTCCAGTACATACAATGAATACTGCAGGATTAGTTAATTATATAATAGTAGACGTTAATGGTTGTAGAGCCACAGGATCAGCAACAGTTGTTCCTTACACACCTCCGGCATCGTTTACCATTTCGGCTACGCCAATTTACTGTAACACACCAAATGGTTTCACAACTATCTCAGTAAATCCGTTAAGTATTGCAGGAGGAGTTGCACCATATAAATATGCAATTATTAGTCCTGCAGCAGCTGCGACTACTCCAGGTACTGTAAACAGTTTTACAAACTTATTGCCAGATACATATGTACTTCAAGTTACAGATGCAAATGGATGCAGCACTACAAATTCAATTGTTGTTGTAAAAGCTAGCGAGATTAGTGTTGAAGGTCAGTTATTAAGTGATGTTTCTTGCAATGGCGGCGCCACTGGTTCAGCTGCGTTCACAATCAGCAATTACATTACGGCTAATGCTTACACATTCAGCTTAACTCCAAATGTGGGTACATTTACTCAAACAGGAGATGTTGTAACTTACACAGGATTAACTGCTGGAAGCTATACATTCAATGTTTCTGATAACACATCAGGATGTGCAGATCAGGTTGTTGGTTTCGTAATCGGTCAGCCTCAATTTGCACTAGACTTTACAACTACAGCGACAAACATTAGCTGTAACAATAAAAATGCAACTATAACAGTAACTGCAACTGGTGGAACACCATCTTACAGTTATGCTGCTGTTGCTGCAGGAAGTCCTGCTCCAACAACATTTAGTTCAGATAATAAAATTGTAGTAAATACTAACAACGGAACAATTTTACTTTGGGATGTGTTTGTGAAAGATCTTAAAGGATGTTCACCAGCAGTTAAACAACAAAGTATTGTATTAGATCCATTGCCAACGGCTATTACTGCAAACGTTACAAGTCATTGCGCAAGTACGACAGGAACATACGAATTTACAGTTTCAGCCACGGGAGTTGCTCCATTACAATATAGTATTGGTACAGGTTTCCAAACTGATCCTAAATTCACAGTTAGTGCTTCAGGTTCTTACAGCATTACAGTAAGAGACGGTAACGGCTGCGAAGTAACGGTTCCGGCTGCGGTAACAATTCAAGGCGCTCTAGATCTTCAATATACTATTGAAGCATTGCCAAGTTGTGATTTCCAAGACGGAAGAGTTGTTGTAAAAGCTACAGGTGGTACAGGAAATTATAAATATTCATCTGGTGCATATATTCCAACAGTAGTGGGAACGACAGCAACATTTGCAAATATGTCTGATGGTTTCCATACGATTGTAGTGACAGATCTTACAAATGGTTGTACAGATGAAGTAACTGTTGAATTGAAGAAAGCGACAGAAATTACAGGTTTAGTTTTAAATGCAGCTAATGTTTCTTGTAACGGAAGTACAGACGGTTCAATCACAGTTGTCTTAGATCCAATGCAGCCAGGATTAGTAAATGATAATCCGGTTTACACCTATACGTTAACAGGAACGGCAGTTGGTTTAGGAGCTGTTAACAGAGGACCGCAGGAAAGCAATGTATTTGATAATCTTGCAGCGGGAGACTATACAGTGCTTGTAACTTCAGGAAGAGGTTGTCATGCACAGGCAGATAAGAGAATTACACAGCCAAATGCTATTATAGTAGATGCGCCAATCGTAACTCCTTTTGGATGTACTGCAGGAACAAACTCAGCGAACTTTGCAACAATTACTGTTAATTCAGTTCGTGAAGGTTCTGGTACTTATGTAACATATGAATTTAGCAGAAATGGAACTGTAGTTCAAAGAAGCGATTCTAATGTTTACACTGAAACAAATCTTGCAGGCGGATCTTATACTGTAAAAGTATTAGATAGTAAAGGTTGTCAGGGAACTTACACAGGACCAATTGAAATTAAATCATTTATTTCTTTGGATGCTGTAGAAGTGGCAATAGTTACACCAATTACATGTTTAGTAAACCAAACAGTTCAGTTCTCTGTAAAAACAACAGGCGGAACACCAGCTGCATTAGTTTACACACTAACAGGAGTAAACGGTACAGTTTTCAGTCAGACAAATCCAACAGGATTGTTTACAGGATTAGCAATAGGAAATTATTCAATTAATGTTCTAAACCCTGCAACAGGATGTTTAATCAAAGATTTCCACTATGTGTTCAACCCTAATACATTTGCTATTGATGTTGCACCAATAAAAGGAGAAATTTGTTTTGGAGATGCAGATGGAAGTGTTAGTTTGACTTTTGTTGATAATCAGTTGAATCCAACAAATGACGCAGGAGCATTTACGTATACCATTACAGGTCCGGTACCAAGTACAGGAACTTCATCGACAGCTGGTCCGGTTATAATTTCTAATCTTACAGCAGGTCAGTATACAGTAACAGCCAGACTAAGTGATATTAATGGTCCGTCTTGTCAGGTAACAAATACCTTTACAATCCAACAGCCGGGAACAGCATTGCAAATTACTAAAACGCAATCGCCAATTACTTGTGCAGCTGAGTACAAAGACGGAATAATTACAGTAGCAGCTTCTGGCGGATGGGATTTAAATTACCAATACGAATTAGTTGGTCCAGTAAGTTCTGCTTATTCAGATAAAAATGTATTCACAGGTTTAATTGAAGGTGATTATACAATCAATGTAAAAGACGGAAAAGGCTGTATAGTTTCAACAACGGTTAAGTTGGTTAATCCAGCTCCGATAGTTGTAAATGCGGCTCCAAGCGTAACGATGTTATCATGTTACGGAGATAAGAGTGCAGTAATTACCGTTGCACTTCCAACAGGTGGTCAGGGAAGTAATTACTCATACACTCTAAATACAATCTCTGATGATCCAATCAGTACAAGAGGTCCACAGTTAGATCCGGTATTCACAGGATTAGGCGCAGGAACTTACACTGTAACGGTTACTGACGGATTCAGTTGTACGGGTACAACAACAGCTCAAATTGTAATCAACGAGCCTGCAATTGTAGAAGGAAGTTTGATACAATCAAGAATAGCAACTTGTAACACACCAGCACAACTTACCTTAAGTGCAGTTGGAGGAAGAGCTCCTTACACGTACAGTTTAGATGGAACAACGGTTTTAGGATCATTCACTACTCCAATTACGTTTGATGTGGCTCCAAGAGATGAGGCTTACGCTTATTACATTAAAGATGCTAATGGCTGCGTTGGATTCGTTACAAATGGTATTACTGTTAAACCAGTACTTCCGGTAACTATTAGTCTTGATTTACAAAGTGCAGTAGTAAGATGTAAAGGAGATGCAACGGCAATCGTGATTGCTCAGGCAGCTGGTGGTTTAGGAGATTACGTATACACATTGTATACCGGTACAACAGGTACAACTGTTGTTCGAGCAGCACAAAACAGTGGTACATTCCTGGAGTTACCGGTAGGTTTCTACAGAGTTAGCGTACAAAGTGGTGTTGATTGCGGCAATGTAAGTGCGTCATTCGAAATTAAAGAACCAACGGCTCCTTTTGAGGCTGAGTTTAATCAAACTAATGTTCTTTGTTTCGGTGAGAAAAATGGTAAAATAGTAGTAACTGCAACAGGAGGTACAGGATCATATAAATACTCTATTTCTCCAGATACAGATCAGTATGACACTAAAAACGTATTTGAGAACTTAGCTGTTGGTGAATACACTGTAACTGCAATTGATGAAAACGGTTGTAATGAAGTTCGTGTAATTACGATCACACAACCAACATTATTACAAGCTGCAGAGTTAGTAGGTTCTATGATTCCTGAGTATTGTGCAGGTGACAACGACGGAGTTATATTTGTCGAAGTGACAGAGTTCTCTGGTACAGCGCCTTACAAAGCAAGTATAGACAACGAAGACGGACCATTTATTGATCCGAACATCAACCCGCTGACATTTAGTTTTACAGGTCTTAAAGGAGGTCATCATGATATTTATGTCAAAGATGCTAACGGTTGTATGATTGTTATTTCTAGCGATTCTATGCCGGTACCAGTAACATTAAATCCAGTTGCGTCATTAGATTACGATTGTGTTGACGATCATAACTCAAATGCAATTACAGTGAAAGTTGATGCAAGTATTCCTGCAAGTAAATACCCAAGTATTATATACACGCTTGATGGTACAGGAGTTACTCAAACAGGAAACCCAGTATTTAGAGATGTTCCTCCGGGAGAGCACTTTGTAAAGGTAGAACTTGATGGTTGTCCTAAAGAAACTAATCGTGTTATAGTGGAAGCTGTTACTCCGTTAGCTTTAGTACTGAGCGAAGAGAAAGGTGTTTGGAATATCATTACGGCAGTGGCTTCTGGCGGTGGCGGACAATACCAATACAGTATTGATGGAGTTAATTTCAGCAGTGAAAATAAATTCACGATTTACAAAAGCGGTATTTATACGATCACAGTTATAGATAAAAACGGTTGTAAGCTTTCTAAAGAATATGACATTACATATATAGATGTTTGTATTGACAATTACTTTACGCCTAATGGTACTGGAAGTACATTATGGGGTCCGGGTTGTACAAACATTTACACTAATCTTGAGTTCGCTATTTTTGACAGATACGGACGTCAGATTGCTAAGTATCACTACGGTCAGAAATGGGATGGTAGATACAACGGAGAGGAATTGCCTTCAGGTGATTACTGGTATGTTCTTAAACTAAATGACAAGAATGATGATAGAGAGTTTGTTGGACATTTCACTTTATACAGATAACAAATTAGAGCCCCAAATTATGTTATCTAAAAAATTTATTACAATGAAAAAATTAATTTTATCCCTAGTACTCATGGCTGTAACAACAAGTTACAGCCAAGAGTTAAACCTACCAGTGTTTACACAATATTTGGCAGACAACCCCTTCGTTCTTTCTCCTGCATATGCAGGTATTGGTGACAACCTTAGAGTAAGGGCCAATGGACTAACACAATGGGTTGGTATCAAAGATGCACCTGAAAACCAATCGCTTTATGCTGATTTCAGGGTTTTAGATCGTTCCGGAGTTGGTATCTCGCTTTATAATGATAAAAACGGGTATACAAGACAAACCGGTGCCAAAGTATCTTTTGCGCATCACCTGATTTTGGATTATTATTCAAAACAATATCTGTCTTTTGGTTTGTCGTACAACTTTAATACCTTTAAAATTGACACAGACGAATTTAATACCACAATAGAACATCCTGTAATAGATGCCTCTGTTACAGACAATCGTTATAACGCAAACAACAACTTTGATATTAGTGCTTTGTACCGTAACAGAGATTTCTTCATCAGTTTTAATGCGAATAACGTTTTAAAGAAAAACACAAGTAAATACAGGGGAGTTGAGCCTAATCTGCTTTCAAACTATCAGGTATATACCGGATACATTTTTAGAGATGCAGAAAACAGCCGTATCGAATACGAACCTTCTGCTTACTTCCAATATTTTGCAAGTGATAAACGTTCCACAACCGATATCAACTTCAAATACAGACGTTACAATCGTTACGAAGATTATTATTGGATAGGAGTTTCATATCGTTTCCTTAACGACCAGTTTCCTAAACCATTATCTGTAGGGCCAATGGCCGGTTTCATGAAATCTAAATTCTATTTTGGATATTCTTATCAGGTAATGTTTAACGATCTTGGAAATTATAACACAGGAACTCACGTAGTAACTATCGGTTTCGATTTCTTACAATCTATCAGTAACTGTCCTTGTACACAAAGTCCGGTTCACGATTAAGAAAATACGCAGTCATATTCATTCTTTTTATACTTAATTTGTTTTTTTTCATAATTTACAACGTTTTCGTTGTTGATGACAGGTTATTTTTGGATTTTTCGAATTTAATACTACGTTAAAAGTTCTATATTTGTTTTTCTTTCAAAAAATTAAAAAACTATCAAATGAAAACTTTAAACGATTTCGATTTCAAAAATAAAAAAGCAATCATCCGTGTTGACTTTAATGTACCTCTGGATGAAAACTTTAATGTAACTGATGCAACACGTATCGAAGCTGCAAAACCAACTATCGACGCTATTGTAGCGCAGGGCGGAAGTGTAATTTTAATGTCGCATTTAGGAAGACCAAAAGGTGCTGAAGAAAAATATTCGTTAAAACATATTTTAAAAACAGCTTCTGAAATTTTAGGAACAGAAGTTAAGTTTGCTGCTGATTGCATTGGAGAACCAGCACAAACTGCTGCAAAAGAACTAAAACCTGGAGAAGTTTTATTATTAGAAAATTTACGTTTTCATGCTGAAGAAGAAGCTGGAGATGTTGCTTTTGCAAAAGAATTGGCTTCACTTGGAGACATCTACGTAAACGATGCTTTTGGAACTGCACACAGAGCGCACGCTTCAACAACTATTATTGCACAGTTTTTTCCAAACGATAAAACATTCGGAACTTTATTAGCTAAAGAAATTGAAAGCCTAAATAAAGTATTAAAAAACAGCGAAAAGCCAGTAACAGCTGTTCTTGGAGGATCTAAAGTTTCTTCAAAAATCACAGTTATCGAGAATATCTTAGACAAAGTAGATCACATGATCATTGGCGGCGGTATGACTTTTACATTCATCAAAGCGCAAGGTGGTAAAATTGGAGAATCTATTTGTGAAGATGATAAACAAGAATTAGCACTTGAAATATTAAGATTAGCTAAAGAAAAAGGAGTTCAGGTTCATATTCCGGTTGATGTTATTGCTGCAGATGATTTCTCAAACACAGCCAATACAAAAGTGGTCAACGTAACTGAAATCCCAGACGGATGGCAAGGTCTTGATGCAGGTCCTAAATCTTTAGAAAACTTCAAAAAAGTAATTTTAGAGTCAAAAACTATTTTATGGAATGGCCCATTAGGCGTTTTTGAAATGGAATCTTTCTCTAAAGGAACGATCGCTTTAGGTGATTATATCGCCGAAGCTACGGAAAAAGGAGCATTTTCACTTGTAGGTGGAGGTGATTCTGTTGCCGCTGTAAAACAATTCGGTTTCGAAGATAAAATGAGCTACGTTTCCACTGGTGGCGGGGCAATGCTTGAAATGTTAGAAGGAAAAGTTTTGCCTGGAATTGCTGCAATTTTAGACTAAAAAATCACAATTAACATTTTTTTGCATATTTTTCTTTGAAGATCTCTTTAGATTTGCAAAAGTAAGGCTTCTATAATTCTTTGATTTATAGAATTTTAAAAAAATGTTATATGATTATAAAGAAAATTTCCTTAGTGGTTTCGGTAATTTTTTCGATAACAGGTTTTGCGCAGGAAACTGCAAAAGCCAATTTCGAAATTAAACCCAACGTAAAGATTTCCTATTTAGATTCAATAAAAAGTTCTTTTAGAAAAGATGATCTCGCAACACGCTGTGATAGTCTATGGATGAACGAATTAGTCAGTCTGGATATCTATAATGATCTGACAAAAGACATTCAAACCATCAATACAGATGTTACTGTAGATGAAGAACTGCCGACAGATTTGCTCAAACAGCGTCTTCAGGCAATGAATGAGAAGTCACCTTTTAATATTGAATACAACCAAGGTTTAGAAAATGTAATAAAGTCATTTCTTAAGAATCGTAAAAAATCGTTTTCTCGATTAATGGCTTTATCAGAATATTATTTCCCGGTTTTTGAGGAAGCTTTTGCCAGACAAAACATTCCTTTAGAAATTAAATATTTAGCCGTTGTAGAATCTGCTTTAAATCCTAAAGCAGTTTCTAAAATGGGCGCCACCGGACTCTGGCAGTTCATGTACGGAACCGGTAAACAATACTCCCTAAAAATAGATTCGTATATAGATGAGCGCAGTGATCCGTTAAAAGCGACCGCAGCAGCATCTGATTATATGGGTAAAATGTTCAAGATTTTTAACGATTGGGAACTTGTTCTCGCTTCGTATAATTCCGGACCAGGAAATGTGACCAAAGCCATTCGCCGCTCTGACGGAAAAACAGGTTATTGGGATATTCGCAATCATCTTCCAAAAGAAACACAAGGTTATGTTCCGGCATTTTATGCTACAATGTATCTTTTTGAATACCATAAAGAACACGGAATTAATCCCGAAAGAGCTGTTGTTAAAAACTTTGAAACAGATACAGTTCAAATTAAAGATCAAATGTCATTCAAACAAATTGCTGATTTGTTAGACATGCCCCAATCGCAGATTCAGCTTTTAAATCCTTCTTATAAGCTAAATGTTGTGCCTTATTATCAAAGTGAAAAGCATTTTCTGCGGTTACCAAAAGATAAAATTGCCACATTTGTTTCAAACGAAGACAAGATTTATGCTTACGTAAAATACAATTCTCAAATTAAAACAATGCCGGCTCAATTGGCATTAAAAGTTACACCGAGAGCAAAAGCAAAACTGGAAACAACAATTGATTCTGATTTACAGTTTTATAAAGTTAGAAAAGGAGATAATCTGGGTGCCATTGCAGACAAATACAATGTAAATGTTACCGATTTAAAAAAATGGAACAACCTGAAAACAAATGCCGTTGCACTAGGACGAACTTTAAAAATTAAGTCGACTGCTGATCCGATTGCGAAGAATCCAAAAGAAGTTAAATTGAATCCCGCATTAGATAAAAAATCAGATGATGCTATTGCGTCAGCTGATAAGGATAATAAAGATAACACAGGTGTTTTAACGCAGGAATATGTGGTTGCAGCCGGAGACAATTTAGGAAGTATTGCTAAAAAATTCAATACTACTGCGGCCGAAATAAGAGAACTGAATAACCTGACATCAAACAATATTGGGTTAGGAAAAACATTAATAGTTACAAAAATTATTTATGAAGTAGAAGATGGAAACACAGCAAATACTGCTGTTGCTTCAAACTCTATTGAATCTTTCAAGAAAAAATCACCTTCTGCTAAAGAATTTGGTTCAGATTATTACGTTAAAAAAGGAGATTCGTTATATAGTATTTCTAAAAAATATCCTGGAGTTACCATTTCAGATATTAAAAAATGGAATGATATTAAAGACGAAGACATAAAACCCGGAATGAAGCTTAAAATAAACGGATAATAAAAAATCTTACTTAAATTTGGGTTTTATTTCATAAATTAATAAAATGAATAAAACCCATTTTTTATTGGTACTCATTCCGTTGCTGCTGCTTTCTTGTTTAAAAACCGATAAACAGCCTCAGCCTGTATCTGGTAAAACAAACACCATTTCTGTAATCATCGACGATCAGTTGTGGTACGGAGAAGTGGGAGACAGTATCCGAAATAAATTTGCATCTCCCGTTTGGGGACTTACCCAGGAAGAGCCTTTGTTCACCATCAATCAGTATCCTGCCAGACTGCTTGAAGGTTTTGTTACCGACAGCCGAAGCATAATTGTTGTCAAAAAAACCAACGCAGACAAATTTGAAATTATCCGAAGCAAAACATTGCCGCACAACACATTTCGTATTTACGGAAAATCTGTTGATGATATAATCTGCAGTATCGAATTAAATGAAGCGCAAATTATAAAAGTCATTCGCGATGCCGAAATCCAAAAAATTCAGGAAGACAATAGCAAAGCACTTTTAAATCCTGCTATCCTAAAAAACAAGTTTCATATCAACCTTCAGATTCCGGCAGGTTACGAGTATATGATGCATAAGAAAGATTTCCTTTGGCTTAAAAAAGACATAATAAGCGGGAATACAAGTCTTCTCATTTATCAAATTCCGTTAAAACGATTAAAAAATAAAACCAACATCGTCAGCAGTATTGTACGAATGCGTGATTCTATTGGCTACAACATCAAAGGCCGCGAACCCAATACAGAGATGATTACAGGCGAAGCCTATGCGCCGTACTTTTCGACTACTATTTTAGACGGAAAAAAAACGTATGAAACCAAAGGTACATGGGAACTTAAAAATGATTTCATGACTGGTCCGTTTATCAATTATGCCATTGTAGATGAGGTTTATGGCCGGATTTTAGTCATCGAAGGGTTCTGTTATTCACCCTCCAATCAGGAACGCGATTTAATGTTAGAATTAGAAGCAATCATCAAATCGGTTAAAGTAGAGAAACGTTAGCCGAGTATAAAAAGAATTGTAATAAAAATTTTCCTATTTTTGCTTTAACAAACATTAAATCAGATAATTATGAAAAATTTTTATGTAACATTATCAATGTTATTTTTATGTTTTATTTCTTGTAAAAAAGAAGTAAAAGTAGAAACTGAAACTCCGGTTACTGATAGTGTTAAAACAGAAGAACCAATTGCAGAACAGCCATTAGATTCTGCAGCACAAATGAAAGCGTGGCAAGACTACGCAAAACCGGGAGAACCGCACAAAATGATGGCGGAAGAAACAGGAAACTGGGATTGTGACATGACGTTTTGGATGGAAGAAAACGCCAAGCCAGAAAAAGCCGTTACCACCGCTAATGTCAAAATGATTCTGGGCGGCAGATATCAGGAAACCAATTTTAAAGGAACCGTTTGGGGAGAACCATTTGAAGGCAAAAGCACACTCGCTTTCAATAATGCGAATAAAGAATATACCACGACTTTTATCGACAACATGGGTACCGGTATCATAATCGCTTCCGGAAAATATGATGAAAACAGCAAAAGCATGGAATTGAAAGGTGACATGATAAATCCGTTAAATGGCAAAAAGACACCTTACAGGGAAATCTATACTATTTTGGATGCCAAAACGCGTAAAATGGAAATGTTTGACGTAAAAAATGGTAAAGAATACAAAAGCATGGAAATTGTCATGAAGAAAAAATAAGGCAGCGTCAAAAATTCTGGAAATCCCGATTGCAATTTGTAATCGGGATTTCTATTTTCAATTATTTGACTTAATTTCGTTTTCTAAATGAAAGAAATTTAAAATCAGAATAAAGAGTAAAAAATGGAATTAAAATGGAAAATAAAGCCGTTTGAGGCATTAACGGTTCATGAGTTATATGATTTGCTCAAAGTAAGAAGTGAG
>Ga0247810_10001852_pt1 | contig 12503 bp, 10 predicted proteins | sample UWRJL119311C1_FD_179918 | JGI IMG/M metagenome (GOLD analysis project Ga0247810, IMG submission 179918) | Plant litter microbial communities from Arlington Agricultural Research Station in Wisconsin, United States - UWRJ-L119-311C-1 | ecosystem: Environmental > Terrestrial > Plant litter >...
CGATTTTTCTAAGAAATATTATAATATATTTGAAAGGCATAAAATTTAGATTTTATGCCTTTTTTTTTGGAACTAAATGCCTAAAATTTGTTTGAAATTTAAGATATAAGGTGCGTTTTGTCATTTCGAAGGAGGAGAAATCAGATACGTAACTTGACAAAGATTGGCGATACTATTGTAGAGTTTCTAGTGTGATTTCTCCTCACGTCGAAATGACAAGATAGTGTGGAATCTTTGTCAAAATTTAAAATTTGACCAGGATTAATTAATTGAGATAAACCCGAGAGGTTTTTAAAACCGGTCGGGTTTGGCAATACGTTCTTATGAAAACTAAAAGTTCTATTCTAGCCCCGATGGGAGCGATATCCTTTTTCTGGCTTCTTTAGCCGGAAAAAGATATAGCGGACAGCGGGACAAATGGTCTTTTAAAAATCTTTTTTCTGCTCCTTAATGAGTTAAAAGTGATGCGTTTTAAGTTTGGTGCTTTGGAGTGTTTTACTTCGACTCCGCATAGCAGAATAAAGTGGATAATCGTGTAATTAGGAAAATCTAATTTTACAAAAATCTAACATTTTATATGCCTGAATAAACGTGATTTTTGAGTACTTTCGTAGTATTAAATTTAATACATGAAAATAGCAATAGTTTGTTATCCGACTTTTGGTGGTAGTGGGGTAGTAGCCACAGAATTAGGTCTTGAATTAGCCAGACGCGGACACGAAATCCATTTTATTACTTATAGTCAGCCCGTTAGGCTGGCACTTTTAAATCCAAATGTTCATTATCACGAGGTAAACGTTCCTGAATATCCTTTGTTTCATTATCAGCCATATGAATTGGCTTTATCGAGCAAATTGGTTGATATGGTGAAATTATATAAAATTGAAGTACTTCATGTGCATTATGCTATTCCACACGCGTATGCGGGTTATATGGCTAAGCAAATGCTGAAGAATGAAGGTATTAATCTTCCGATGATTACAACACTTCACGGAACTGATATAACTTTGGTAGGAAACCATCCGTTTTATAAACCTGCGGTTACTTTTAGCATTAATAAATCGGATTATGTGACGTCGGTGTCGCAGAGTTTGAAAGATGATACTTTGAAATTGTTCAAAATCAAGAATAAAATAAAAGTAATTCCGAATTTTATCGAACTGGATAAAGTTAAAAAAGATCCTTTAGCGCCTTGTCACCGCTATGTTATGGCGAAGGATAATGAAAGGATTATTACACATATCAGTAATTTTAGAAAGGTAAAACGCATTCCGGATATTATTAAGATTTTCTATAATATCCAGAAAGTAATGCCGGCTAAATTGATGATGGTAGGTGATGGCCCGGAAAAAGAAAAAGCAGAGATTCTTTGTCAGGAATTAGGTATTCATGATAAAGTGATTTTCTTTGGAAACAGCAACGAAATCGATAAGATTTTACTTTTAACAGATTTATTTTTATTACCTTCAGAAACAGAAAGTTTTGGTCTTGCCGCTCTTGAAGCTATGGCTTGCGGCGTTCCGGTTATTTCGAGTAATTCGGGAGGTTTGCCTGAGGTTAATTTTGAAGGTGTTTCCGGTTATTTGAGTAACGTTGGAAATGTAGAAGAAATGGCTGCCAATGCTATTAAGATCTTAAAAGATGACGCTATTTTGAATGAGTTTAAGGCAAATGCTTTAGAGGTTGCCAAGAAATTTGATATTAAAAACATACTTCCGAAATATGAAGATCTTTATCGAAGAGCGATTGATGATTACAAACATGAAAAACATTAATTTTTAAAAACAAACGTAAATGAAAAAAGTAATTTCGGTTTTAGCAGTTTTTGTTTTAATTTCCTGCGGTGCAAAAAAAACAGCCGATTCAGGTTCAAAAAACTTATACGAAGTTTTAACGGAGCAATCTGATGGTGGCGGCAATATCAAGTTTTATGAAATTTTGACAGAACCTAACGAAATCAAAATGTTAGAAAGTGATCCTCATATTGCAGCAAAAATGAAGGAAGATGACACTAAAAATTCTAATTATGTTGTTCTGAATATGGGAGAGAAAAATTCCGGAGGTTATGCTATCGGAATTGAAAAAGTAGAGGAAACGGATAAAAATATTATTATTACCATTAAAGAGAAAAGTCCCGCTCCGGATGCAATGGTAATGCAGGTTATTACTTATCCTTACACGGTGGTAAAAATACACTCTAAAAAAGAGATTATCATTAAATAAATTACTTGTCAGACGGCGTGAAGTCGAAGCTCTTATAAAAGTACAACTTTCTACTTCGCTCAGTTTGATATTTTAGGGCATAAAAAAAATCCTGTCGCATACACGACAGGATTTCTTCTTACAATTATTTTTTACTTTTTATTTTAGAATCTGAATTTAACTCCTAGACCTACGTCAAATCCAAAATTGTCATCGTCATAGTATCCAGAACCAATTTCAGGTCTTGCATCTAATGAAAGTGTGATAGGCGCGCCGCTAAAAGCATATTCGATACCGATATCTCCAGCTGCAAAAACGTAAGTTCCACTGTCATTAAAGTCGTTTCCAGGTCCGTCATAATCATAATCCCAGGCAGCGATACCAGCACCAACACCAGCGTACCAGTTGAAACCACCGTCGATGTTCCAAACCCATTGGTAAAGACCTACTGCTTTAATGGCGTTAACATCGCTATTGTTTCTCCAGCCTAAATCAAATTCTAGTCTGTTTTTTTCAGATAAACCTCTTTGGTATGATACTTCAGCTCCAAATCCGTTATTGTCTCCTAAGCGTAAACCTAGAGCGTTTTTTGAAGCAATTTGTGCCTGAGCCGTAAATGCAAGTCCGAATAGCATAATGGCTGATAAAATGATTTTTTTCATAGAATGGGTATTTATTTTTTTTCAAATGTAGTATTACAGTCAAAGTGAAAACGTATAATATTTTTTAAAATTGTTATATAATTCACATTTCTATGATGGTATAAGTGTAAAGCAGTACAAGAAAACCTCTCTAATCCCGCTAAATTACTTGCATTAAGTTACTTACCTTTTAATGATCATCGAACTAATTAACTGTGATGTTAATATGTCTTCCATTTCAAACAAATTTTCCTCTTCGGTAAAATTGCTTTCGGCGTATGAATATAGTTTCCAGCGCTTTTTATGATATTCTAGTGCGGTAAGATTTTCGACCCAGTCTCCTGAATTAAGATATAAAGTAGAACCGTGCTTGTTTTCCTTCGTAATAATCTTTGGCTCATGAATATGGCCGCAGATAACATAATCGTAGTTTTTTTCGATGGCAAGATCTGTTGCAGTAGTTTCGAAATCAGAAATAAATTTAACTGCTTTTTTTACGCTCGCTTTAATTTTTTTAGAAAATGAATAAGGCTCTCGTCCCAGTTTTGCCAGACACCAATTAGCAAATCGATTGCTCAGAATTAAATAATCGTAACCTAAACCGCCTAGTTTTGCAATCCATTTGGAGTGCTGTACAGAAGCGTCGAAAACGTCGCCGTGAAAAATCCAGGCTTTTTTATCGTCTAAATCTAAAACTAATTTATCGACTAAAGAAAAATTCCCCATATTCATATCACTGAATTTTCGAAGAATTTCGTCATGATTTCCAGTAATATAATACACTTTTGTACCCTTTGAAGCCATTCCTATTATTCGTTGAATAACTCTTAAATGTGCTTTTGGAAAGTACGATTTTCTAAACTGCCACGCATCAATAATATCACCATTTAATACTAATGTTTTGGGTTTAATGCTTGATAAATAGTTGTTTAGTTCTTTAGCGTGACTTCCGTAAGTTCCCAAATGGACATCTGAAAGAATGACCAGTTCGACGTTTCGTTTTTTCAATTTTTACTGTTTTGAAGTTTAGCAAATAAAAGAAACTAACCGCAGTTTTGTTTTATGAAAAGGTTACCAATTTGGCGTCAATTTTAACAAATTGTGATTTTTAAACTACTTAACCTTTACTTAATAATAGTAATTTTAAATTTTTTAATTTAATTCATAAAACTTACATTTGCTCAAAACTAATTACAATGGCAGGAAATAGCTACGGCACCCTATATAAAGTTACAACATTTGGTGAATCTCATGGTGAAGCTTTAGGCGGCATCATCGATGGCTGCCCATCAGGAATACAACTTGATTTAGAAGCAATTGAGGTTGAAATGTCTCGAAGAAAACCAGGACAATCAGCGATCGTAACCCAGCGAAAAGAACCAGATGCGGTTCAGTTTTTATCCGGAATTTTTGAGGGTAAAACTACCGGAACCCCAATAGGTTTTATTATTCCGAATACCAATCAAAAATCAGACGATTATTCGCATATCAAGGACAATTACAGGCCTAGTCATGCTGATTACGTATACGATCAAAAATACGGTTTCCGTGATTATCGCGGCGGCGGAAGAAGTTCTGCGCGCGAAACGGCAAGCAGGGTTGTCGCAGGTGCAATTGCGAAGCAAATGTTACCTGAAATTAAAATTAATGCGTATGTTTCTTCGGTTGGTCCAATTCATTTGGATACACCCTATCAGGACCTGGATTTTTCGAAAATAGAAAGTAATCCGGTTCGCTGTCCTGATGAAAAATCGGCAGCAATTATGGAAGAATATATCCGTGACATTCGCAAACAGGGAGATACTGTCGGCGGTGTGGTTTCATGTGTAATTCAAAATGTTCCGGTTGGCTTAGGAGAGCCGGTTTTTGATAAATTACATGCTGAATTAGGAAAAGCAATGCTTTCTATCAATGCTGTAAAAGGTTTTGAATACGGAAGTGGTTTTTCAGGTTCTGAAATGAAAGGAAGCGAACACAATGATTTGTATAATCCTGACGGAACTACAAAAACAAATCTTTCCGGAGGTATTCAGGGCGGGATCAGCAACGGAATGGATATTTATTTCAGGGTTGCTTTTAAACCAGTTGCTACCATTATGCAGACACAAGATTCATTAGATAATAAAGGAAACATTACACCCATGACTGGAAAAGGACGTCATGATCCGTGTGTAGTGCCTCGCGCAGTGCCAATTGTTGAAGCAATGGCAGCGATTGTTTTAGCTGATTTTTATTTAATCAACAAAACATATTAATAAAAGTTAAGGCAGTGAGGGTCTTAATATTTTAATTTAAAACAAAAAAATTAATGCAGCAAGTTACAGAAAATAAAAAAAAGTCATTTCTTTCAGGACTAACAGGGCAGATTATAATTGCAATGCTTCTGGGAGCAACTTTAGGAATTATATTGCATAATTCGATTTCGCCTGAGGCTGCACAGTCATTCAGCAATAAGATAAAAATGCTGGCTACTATTTTTATCCGATTGGTTCAAATGATTATTTCACCTTTAGTATTTACCACTTTAGTAGTAGGAATTGCGAAATTGGGTGACATTAAAACGGTAGGAAGAGTAGGAGGAAAAGCACTTGGATGGTTTTTTACAGCTTCATTTATATCTTTATTAATTGGTTTGTTTTATGTAAATCTTTTAGAGCCTGGAGTAGGTTTAAAATTAGATCACGTAGATATGGCAGCAGCTTCTGAAGTTACTGCTAAAACAAAAACATTGTCTTTCGAAAACTTTGTAGAACATATCGTTCCTAAAAGTATTTTTGAAGCAATGGCAACCAATGAAATCTTGCAGATTGTAATATTTTCTATCTTTTTCGGATTGGCGGCCGCGTCATTAGGAAGTACCGTAAAGCCTGTTATAAATGCATTAGATAAGGTTTCGCATATTGTCTTGAAAATGGTAAATTATGTAATGAACTTCGCTCCAATTGGGGTTTTTGGAGCCATTGCTGGAGTATTTGCTATTCGGGATGCAGAAGAATTAGTAATTACCTATTTTAAATTTTTCGGATCTTTTTTAATCGGAATCGGGACATTGTGGGTAGTTTTAATAGTAGTGGGCTATATTTTTCTGAAAGGAAGAATGACAGAATTATTAAAACGTATTATTGGGCCGTTAGCAATCGCTTTTGGAACTACAAGCAGTGAAGCTGTTTTTCCTAAATTGACTGAAGAATTAGAAAGTTTTGGAGTAAAAGACAAAATTGTATCGTTTATGTTACCACTGGGTTATTCTTTTAATCTCGATGGAAGTATGATGTATATGACATTTGCCAGTATTTTTATCGCGCAGTTTTATGGTGTGCACTTGGATATTGGAACACAAATGGTAATGCTTTTGGTTTTAATGCTTACCAGTAAAGGAATTGCCGGTGTGCCGAGAGCGAGTTTGGTCGTGGTTGCCGCAACGTGTGGTATGTTCGATATTCCGATCGAAGGTATTGCGTTGATTTTGCCAATCGACCATTTTTGTGATATGTTCAGAAGTGCTACCAATGTCTTAGGAAACGCTTTGGCAACTTCTGTTGTCGGGCAGTGGGAAAGTGATAAAGATGATGTTGTAGTTTCTGAAAATTAATTAAAATTAAAATTTTTTCGTAAGAATAGGCTGCAGTATTCTGTAGTCCATAAATAGAAACAAAAAGCTGTATTTTTATAGGAAATACAGCTTTTTTTTATTTTTAAATGTATATTTGGTGAAACTAGCCGATTGATGCCCCAAGTACGGATTTTTTTGTTGCTTTTTTTATTTCTGAATTGTTTATGCAATTCAGCAGTCGGGCAGTCTGAACACTTATCAGATGAGAAAATTAATACGCTTGTCAAGCAGGCCTGGGATGATTTTAAAGAGTCTAATTTCGAAAAATCATTAATTACTTCACGAGTTGCCTTAAATTATGCAACAGCTTCAAAAAACGATTATTTGATCGCTAAATCCTATAAAATTATTGCCGGAAATTACAATGAATTATCAGAATTTGATAAAGCTATTTTCTTTTATAATAAAGGATTATTCTACGCCAACAAAACCGATAACGATTCTATAAAATACAGCCTTCATAATAATTTAGGAAATATATATTGTTTTGAAAAAAAACAATTTGATAAAGGAATCAACTATTATAAAAAATCGATTGCCTACAGTTTAAAAATTAATGATATAAGCCAGGTTTATTATACAAATGTCAATATTGCATGGGCGTATTTTGATGTAGGCAAGTTTAAGGAAGGCTATCCGTATTTGAAATTTGTTGGGAATAATATCCAAAAATATGGTGACCAGTCGACTGAAATTGTTGTCAATATGCTGAACGGAATGTATGCCAGCTATATTAATGATGAAGCTGCAGCAGAAAGATTTTTTACAAAAGCGATTGCGGCCGGAAAAAACAGCGATGAACAATCGGATTTGTCATATGCCCATTTGGAGTATTCAAAATTTTTGACCAAAACCAAAAAATACAAAGAAGCCTACGATCACTTAATTGCATTCAATACTATTACGGAAGAACTTTACAATCAGGAAAAACTAAAGAAAGCGTCAATAGCAGGCTTTAATCTGGAATTAGATGAATACAAAAGACAGATTGATAAAATTGAAAACGAGAAAATTTCGCAGTACCAAAGTCTCAAAAAATCCAGGATTATTGTAATTCTGTTTGTTTTGATTTCAATTATTCTGCTCTTTCTGATTATTACCTTAATAAAAAACATCCGATTCAAGAAAAAACACAATTTAGAGCTTCTAAAAGCTAAAGAAATTGCAGAGGAAGCCTCACTGCTCAAATCACAATTTATATCGACCATAAGCCATGAATTGCGTACGCCGTTGTACGGAGTAGTTGGTATTACAAATATGCTTTTGGAAGAACATAAAGAGTTATCGCGCAGCCAGCATTTAAGTTCTTTAAAATTTTCGGCAAGATATTTATTGTCGCTGGTAAACGATATTCTGCAGATTAATAAAATAGAAGAAAATAAAGTGGTATTAGAAAAATTGACCTTTAATATTGCTGATGAAATTGCAATGATCAAAAATTCACTTTCTTTTTTATCACAAAAAAACAATAACAATATCAGCATTTTTATCGATACAGCAATTCCTGAATATTTGATTGGAGATAAGTTGCGTCTGGCTCAGATCTTGATGAATCTGGTGAGTAATGCGCTCAAATTTACCAAAAATGGCGAAGTCGATATTGTCGTTAATCTCAAAGCGGTAGAAGGACAATGGTATTTTCTGGATTTTTTGATAAAAGATAATGGTATTGGAATCGCAATTGCAGATCAAAGTAAAATTTTTGACAAATTTGTTCAGGTGGGAAGAAAAGATGAAGATTATCAGGGAACCGGTTTAGGTTTAAGTATTGTAAAACGATTATTAGGGCTTTTTGGCAGCACAATAAGTTTGGATAGTGATATTGGGAAAGGAACCGCATTTTCGTTCGTAATTCCGTTTGAGCACAATACCCAGAAAACCAGAGATATTATTGATGAAATCGAAGTTGATTTAACCTCAAACGAAGTCTACAAAATATTAATTGTCGAAGATAATCTGATCAATCAGCTGGTTACCAAAAAAATCATCGAAAAAAACAATTACCTCTGCAAAGTGGTAGACGATGGATTTAGTGCACTTAAAATATTGGAAGAAGAAGAGTTTGATTTGATTTTAATGGATATCAACATGCCCTTGATGAACGGATTTGAAACGACAAAAAGAATCCGTCTTCAAAACATAAAAACGCCTATTGTAGCCCTGACTGCTTTTGATAAGGATGAAATTACAGACGAAGCTATTTCTTCGGGAATAAATGATATTATCATTAAGCCGTTTGAACCTATCAAGCTGTTTAAAATTATAAATTACTTAATATTAGAAGCAAAAAACGCTGGTTAATACCAGCGTTTTTTATTTTGTTTAGAAGCATTTGATTTTCTCGATTTATGAGCACCTCCGCTTCGGTTTGAGTTTTTAGGTTTTTCCTCCGCAGCAGCTTCCGGACTTCCGGCATGCCATTGGTAGGGGTGGTCTGTGATGGTTTTTACATCCACTTTTATTAATTTCTGAATATCTTTCCAGTACGGATGTTCATCTTTACTGCAAAAAGAAATTGCGATACCACCGTTTCCTGCGCGTCCGGTTCGCCCAATTCTATGTACGTAAGTTTCAGGAATATTAGGAAGATCAAAATTGATTACAAATGGCAGCTGGTCAATGTCAATTCCTCTGGCTGCAATATCTGTCGCCACAAGAACACCTACTTCTTTATTTTTAAAAGCATCCAGAACGCGCTGTCTTGCATTTTGCGATTTATCACCGTGAATGGCTTCGGCCGGAATATCTTTTTTACGAAGTGCTTTTACCACATTATCAGCTCCGTGTTTGGTTCTTGAAAAAACCAATACGTTTGATAAATCTTCATTTTTTATTAAATGGTATAATAAATTTCTTTTCTCAGTTTTTTCTACAAAATAAACACGTTGTTCTACATTTTCAGCCGTAGATGAAACCGGAGAAACTTCTACTTTTGCAGGATCCTGCAAAAACATTTCGGCAAGTTCACGAATCGCAATCGGCATTGTGGCCGAGAATAATAAAGTCTGCCTGTTTTTAGGAGTTAATTTCACGATCTTTTTTACATCGTTTATAAAACCCATATCCAGCATCTGATCGGCTTCATCTAAAACCAAAGTATGAAGATGGTCAAGATCAAGAAAACCTTGTTTTTGCAAATCAAGCAGACGTCCCGGTGTTGCCACCAGAATATCAACTCCTTTTTTTAAAGTGTCAACCTGCGGATTTTGAGAAACACCGCCAAAAATGGTCAACTGTGTTAAGTTGGTATATTTGGCATAAGTGTCAAAACTCTGTCCAATTTGTACCGCTAATTCACGAGTGGGAGTAACTATAAGAGCACGAATTTGTTTTGCTTTTTTTGTTGAGCCTACAATTCGGTGTAGTTGATGTATGATTGGAATGGCAAATGCGGCCGTTTTTCCTGTTCCGGTCTGCGCGCAGCCAATTAAGTCTCTTCCGGCTAATACAATCGGAATCGATTGTTCCTGAATGGGAGTGGGATTAAGGTAGCCTTCTTCAAATACGGCTTTTTGTATACTTTTTGAAAGTGATAAATCTTCGAATAACATATCTTATGGATTAAGAAATTTAGTTTTAATTACTAAAATTCTGTGCAAAGATAGGTTTATTCGGTCAATCGTTTATTTGAATCTTAGTTTATTTGGTAAAAGTGTTAATTTCCAGCTCTTAATCTTCATTACGATTATAATTTTTCGTTATTCGCTTTAATAAAATCGGTTACTAAATAGCCAATTAATTTTCCGATTAAATTATTATTTGGTGAATCTGCTAAATCTGGCGCGCCTTCGCAAATGTGTATGTAAGCTGCATTGCGATGCTGGCCAAAAAAGGAGATAAACTGACGTAATTCTTCTACCGAAAAACCGCTGATGGTCATGGCACTGCTCGCAATATTTGGAATTGCATCCAAATCAATTTCAATTCCAAACGAGTCATTTTTTATAAATTCTAAAGCCAAAGCCATTTCTCTGTAAAAATCTTTCTCTTTACGAATATTGACACTGTCATAAGTATTGTAACGAACGCGGTCTTCCAGTTTTTTTATAATGTCGAGAACACTTTTTGAAGTATAATTTTCGTGCAGTCCAAAAATAAAATATTTTTTTAAGAAACCTTCTTCATACGCATACGAGAATCCGTTGCCGCTGTGACGTCCTTCCAGAATTCTAAAATCAGAATGGGCATCAAAATTAATGGCATTGATGGGTTTTCCTTTGGCCAAAGCCGAACCTTTTATATTTCCGTACGCATTATTATGGCCTCCGCCAATGATAATAGGCGTTTTTCCGGCCTTAATTATGGTAAAGATAATATGCGAAACTTCTTTGTCTATTTTTTCAACCAGCTGGCTTAATTTTGATCTGTCATCGATGTCATTAAAATCAAGATTTTCAACATCACGCATTTCTTCAGAAACATTAATCTGTCCTAAAATAATAATCTGGCTGCCTTTAGAAAAACGATTGTGCTGAATGTTGGCAATGCTTTTTATGGCACTATCCCATGCAGATGCGGCTCCTGGTCGTCCGTAATTAGCGCGCACGCCAATATCTTCGGGAATTCCCAAAAGCACGTACTTAGCTTCACTTTCTTTTAGAAAACTGACTTTGTCAACCCCTTTCGGAATTACAATCATTTTTTCGCCAAACTTTATTTCACCACTTCGATGATTTGTGACTTTTGCTAAATCATTTACAGTAAAAGGAATTAATTTCTCCATTAAAAAAAAATATTTTCCAAAAATAATATAATTGCGGTAACTTACGTTATTACCTTATATTAATTCTTAAATTTGTTTTAAAGAAAATTATTTAAATATGGAAAACCCAAAGAACAACAACTCAAGTTTGAAGGCGGTAATCGCCGTTTTAGCAGTCCTACTAATTGGTAGCTTAGTGTATATTTTTAAACTGTCTTCTGATACTGAAGTAGTTAAAACAGAGCTTACAACCACCATGACAGAAAAAGAATCTGTTATGAAAGATTTACAAGAATTGAAATCTACTTATGATGCAGCAATCGCTGAAAACACTTCAATGTCTGACGAATTAATTCAGGAAAGAGATAAAGTAGTCGCTTTAATGGATGATTTGAACAAATCTAAAGGAGATGTATCTAAATTCAGATCTCAAGTTCAGGCAATGCAGGGCAAAATGAAAACTTTAGTTGCTGAAAACGACGAATTGAAAAAACAAAATGGTGTTTTAACAGTTCAGAGAGACAGTACAATTGTAGTTTTAGGTGAATCTAAAAAGTATAATGAAGTATTAGTAGGTCAAAACGAAGAATTGGCTAAAACTGTTGAAAAAGGAGCTAAATTATCAGTGTTGAACACTAAAACAATTGCTTACAAAGTAAAAGGTTCTGGTAAACAAGTTGAAACAGACAAAGCAAGTCGTGCTGATGTTTTGAAAGTAAGCTTTACAATTGCCGAAAACCAAATTGCTAAATCTGGAGATAAAACATATTATGTACAGGTTATGGATAGCAAAAATAATGTTTTAGGTCAAAAATTAACTGAAAATTTTGGTGATAAATCATTGACTTACAGCTTTAAAACTACTGTAAAATATGAGAACAAAACAGTTAATGTTTCTGAAGATTTAATTGGTAAAGATTTCGAAAAAGGAGCTTACTTTATTAATGTTTTCGATAACGACGAATTAGTTTCTAAAACTAGTTTCAACTTAAGATAATACGCCATTAGGTAAATACCACTAAGATATTAAAGGTCTGTGATTTTCTCACAGACCTTTTTTTATGCTTTATATCTTACGTTTTAAAATGCTGGCTCTAACAGGGATCAGGCAGAAATCAATATTTTGTTAATAAAGCAAAAATGTTTTCCTGCGCTTGAAACAGCGGGCTGTATTTTTATAGCGTATAATTGCATGTTTAGACATTGAGGTTTACACCGTCGCGTTCTATTGCCGCGATGCTTTATGATACGATTTTACCTTCTATAAAAACGCTTTCGATCAAATTACTGCCAAAAGCATACGGAATTTGATAATAGGATGAAATAGGTTTTGTGAGGATTAAAT
>Ga0247810_10001854_pt1 | contig 12493 bp, 10 predicted proteins | sample UWRJL119311C1_FD_179918 | JGI IMG/M metagenome (GOLD analysis project Ga0247810, IMG submission 179918) | Plant litter microbial communities from Arlington Agricultural Research Station in Wisconsin, United States - UWRJ-L119-311C-1 | ecosystem: Environmental > Terrestrial > Plant litter >...
GGGCGTTATCGAGATCCCAAGCCTGTTGTACATTCGAAAGAATTTCCCATGAGCGGAGTACTTCTTCACCACTTGTAAATAACGTTTTCCGGCCTGAAATAGCTTCTAAAAGTACTCGCTCGTATGCATCAAGCCGACGTCCATCGGAAGGCATAGCCCCCTCCTCGAACACATCTTCAGTACCATCTTTGTAGGTAACCTTAATATAAGAACTTTTATCAGCCAAAGCCTTACCGCTCGTCAAACGAAGGGCAACATTCTGCCAATTTTCATCAACACTCGAAAGGCCAACACTCGCAAATGTTTCAGTGTGACTGCCTATGTTATCGACTTCTTGTTGATACCCTTCGTACTGAGCACGCACTGCATTTTCGGGTAGAGCAATGTTAATATCTTTTAACGCAGCCAAACGATACTTCGGTAACTGGTCATCACTAAAGTTTGGCGACATTTTCATAAGCACGAGCGACAAAAGTTGCATCAGGTGACCTTGAATGAAATCACGAAGTGCCCCTGTCTGTTCATAAAAGCCAGCCCTTCCCTCAATACCAATACTTTCAGAGGCAACAATATCTACTGATTCAATCGATTCTTGCCCCCAGTTATGATGGTGGTTTTGTGCGTCCTGGCGCAAACGAATAACATCAGCAGCAACTTCTTTTGCCATGTAGTGGTCGATACGATAAATTTGGTCTTCAGTAAAGTATTCAGCGGTTCGGGCAAGGAAGTCCTGAGCAGAAGCGAGGTCATAGCCAAAAGGTTTTTCGAATAACAAATGAACTTTCGGCTCATTAATCCCCGCTTCTCCTAGTAAATCAACGATTTGAGCTGCAGCCCCTGGAGGTACCGATAAATACATCAAGATTTGGTCAACATCATAGCCCTTCAGAGCCTCTTTAAGGCCTTTATAGTCGCCAAGTTTCGCCAAGTCCATTGTGTAAAGCGATGTCTTACGAGCGAGCTCTTCGTTTGCCGTAGCATCTATAACAAGCTGCCTTATATCGACTTCACGCCTCGATACACCCAAGACCGTTAAATCTTTTGAAGAAGTATCATTCACAATATGCGATAACGCTGGTAGTAGTTTGCGGCTGCTTAAGTCGCCTGTAATTCCAAAAATAACAAGAAGTGTTTTCATATGTATAAGTATACACCGACCCGTAACGTTTTACTATACTTTATATAGCATATACAAAAAACTCCAGGGGAGATCCCTGGAGTTTGTCTCTCAACTTTGATTGCGTACTACTGGCAACCTTCGCACATAGTAAGATCAGCTGGATCAAGCGGTGCTGCAAAAAGGCCACGTGATGCTGCATCGTCATTTGCTTGAGCTTGAGCATTTGCCATAGCTGCATCGATAGCTGCAAGCTTTTCGTCTAGGCTCATTGTGTCTGAGATAATTGTTGATGCGTTCATGTTTATTATGTCCCCTATTTCGACTTTCGTCTTACCCTTAATTTTATTTGAGCATTATTTCGTAGTGCTTATGTTTAGTTATTATACGCCACATATAGCGCTTGTCCATACATTTTTAGGTGTAAAAATACCAACAGTTTCCGAATGATTTACTACTGTTAAATACTCCTATCGGAAGCATGTATGCTGTTGCTTGTTCGTAAAAAGTAGGAATTTTACCAATTTTCTCCACCATAAGATTTTTGGCTTTCGTTGTTTCTTCGACACCAAGCTTGCTTACAGGGCCACTAATATAGATACCTTTTGGCCCACGGCTTGTGTCTGGAGAAAATAATGTAAGGCTCACCCGTGGATCTTTCTCAACATTTATTGAATGTTGTGCGTTGTCCTGCGAAAACCAGTACACTGCCTCCTCATCAGAGAACACATGCACTGGTGACGACCAAGGTGAGCCATCTTCGTTAAGCGTCGCTACTGTACCAAGAATGTTTTCTTGCAAAATAATTCGCGCTTCTTCATTCATAGCGACACTCTTTCTATTTTCCGCCGTTTACTTCGTAACTTGTATTCGTACTTTCAAAGAAGTTCACAAGTTCAAGCGTATCGTTGGCAGCAGCCATCCATTTAGCTGGGTTAGAAACATTGTATTCAGGTTCGAATCCAAGCTCTTCGAGGCGACGGTCAGTCATGTACATAACGTATTGGTTTACGTAGTCGGCGTTTAGGCCAAGGATACCGCTAGGAAGCATGTCTTGGTTGTATGCTTTTTCAAGTTCAACCGCTTCAAGTATCAAACCACGAATTTCTTCAGCAAATTCAGCTGTTTGTAGGTCAGGGTTTTCATCAAGTACGGTAAGGAGTAAGTTAATACCGAAGGTTAGGTGAAGGTTTTCATCTCGCGTAATCCAGTCCAAAAGGCTACCAACATTACGAAGCAGGTTTCGCTGGCGGAAGCTCATTCCAACCATAAATCCTGAGTAGAACCAGATGCCTTCGAGCACAATATTGTAAGCTACAAGGCTACGAACAAAGTCTTTTTTACCTTCAGTTGTTTCAATGTCGATGTTTCCGTTAAGAATTCGCCCAAGGTACTTGTTTTGGAAAGCAGCTTTATCGGCAAGTGACTTTTTACCTGAGCCAGCAGCGTAAATTTCTTCACGGTCAAACGGAAAGGTTTCAATAATGTATTCAAAAGTCATGAAGTGGTTTGCTTCTTCCCACATTTGCTTTGAAAGATAAATGTGAGCCTCGGCTGCATTTACATAAGGGTAAATACCAAACGCTAATGACTTGTTAATAAGCAATTCATTTGGGTTGAGGTAGCTAATAACTGTTTTAAGTGCATGCTTCTCTTCGTCACTTAACTTTTCAAAGTCGGCAAGGTCACGTACAAGTTGCACTTCGTTTGGAAACCAGGTGTTTGCCACTGCTTGATTATAGAGGTCATAAGCCCACTGGTAACGAATTGGCTTGAGCTGAAGGCCATCGCGAAGCCCAGTGCCTAAAATTCCCTGCGGGTGATCGTTAGTTGTATCTGCCATGTTATTCTCCCTTTTCTACCAGTGGTATATTATTTTTCTTACAAAAGTCTTCGATGCGCTGCAGGTGCTTCTCGAGCCGATTTACTTCATGAAGCTTTCGGTTCGCGAGACGCTCTACCTTGTTATATTCAGTAAGTGCCTCGGTATGTTGCTCAATGTACGTATGTCGGAGCTCGGAGATAATGCGATGGATCTCCGACCGATCCTTCTCGTCAAACTCTTCTTCGATTCGACGTGGTGGCGCGCTTGTATTTAAAACCATCGCATATTCTCCTTTCTATTTAGCTTTTGCGAACCCAAAACCGACTTTACCAGTCTTCTTTTGGATACTCTCGGCCTTGTTAGATTTCACCGTTGTTTGCTCAGACTGGTGACGAGGCTTAACGTGCAAGTAGTAGGTCGTCTTTAGGCCGCGCTTCCAAGCTTCAAGGTAAATCTTCTCATATTCATCGATGTCTCGAGTATCGAGGTACATGTTACGGCTAATCGCTTGATCAACCCATTTTTGAGCCCGAGCAGCAACTTCGATGAAGGCATATGGAGAAAGTTGGAAACTCGTTTTATATACATCTTTAAGTTGTTGAGGGATTGCTTCAATACCCTGAATATCACCTTGGTTAATAAGAAGGTCATCTTTCACTTCGTCCCAAATACCAAGCCCCTTGAGGTCCTTCACAAGGTTAGCATTTACTTCGAGGAACTTACCATTCAATGTTGAACGGCTAAAGATTTGTGAGAATTGTGGATCAATACCAGGAGTTGTTCCGGCAATGTGCGCAATGTTTGCAGTTGGAGCAATCGCCATAAGCGTTGCGTTACGCATACCTTTCTTTACCTTTGTTCGAAGTGAATCCCAGTCAAGACGAGTTTTACGATCAACTTTAACCTTAACCTTGCGGTCGTCAGCTAATGTATCGAGTGTGTCGATAGGGAGAATGCCCTTGTTCCAGCCACTCCCCTTGAAGTTAGGATAGCTCCCAAGTTTCTTAGCAAGTTCAGCTGATTCGTCAATTGCGTGATAACTAATGTGTTCAGTCAATTGGTCAACGAGGTCGTACGCTTCTTCAGATTCGTAACTAAAGCCAAGCTTCTCAATCACGTCGCTAAAGCCCATAAAGCCAAGCCCGAGTGCACGAGTTGCACTGTTAGCGTTCATTGCCTGAGGAACAGGAAGTTCAGTAATATCAACAAGGTTATCAAGCTGACGAATCGCACTACGAGAACTTTCAGCAAGACGATCCCAATCCCAAGTTTTATCTTCGTTAAGGTGAGCGCTTAAGTTAATACTTACTAGGTTACAAACAGCAATATTGTCGTTGTCTTGTGGCAAAGTAATTTCAGTACAAAGGTTTGAAATGTGAATTGTACCTGTATTGTTGTTCAAAGCACGAACATTGATAGTATCTTTCCAAGTCAACCATGGGTGGCTTGTTGCTTGTAGTTGAATAAGAATTTGACGGAATTGTTGACGAGCAGATGTTTTATCAAACCGCTTGATTTTTCCTTCGTTAGCCATTTTCACATATTCTTTGTAGCGCTTTGAGAACTCTTCACCGTAAAGTTCTGTAAGATCCATGACGTCAGCTGGGTCAAATAGGTACCAGTCTTGGTCTTTTTCAACACGGCGCATAAATTCGTCGCTAATAAATGTTGCAGTGTCGGCAAAACGAGTACGAAGATATGGGTCACCAGAGTTGGCCTTAAGGTCGAGGAATTGAGGGAAGTTAAGGTGCCAGTTTTCCATATACATGGCGGCTGCACCGGCTTTTTTACCTTTACGGCTGACTGCGAACAAAGCGGTGTCAATCATTTTCATGAATGGGATAGGGCCAGTACTTTCAGTGTTGGTAGTTTTTACAGGGCTACCAGCAGCACGAAGTTTTGTGAACCCGATACCAATACCACCAGTTCCTTTTGCAATAAACATAGTATCTCGAACACTTCGAGCAATTGATTCCATGTCGTCATCAACGTTCATTAAGAAACAGTTAGAAAGTTGAGGGAAGGCACCACCAGCGTTCACACGAGTCGAACCACCAGGGACGTAGTCGAGGTTACTCATGTGAGTATAAAAGTCGAGAGCGGCTTTTGTTGGGTCAGTATCATTAATTGAAAGCCCCATAGCAATACGCATGTGCGTAAACTGTGGAACCTCAATAGGTTCACCACTTCCCTTTCGGAGTGCGTAGCGGTTTTTATTCGTAATAACGCCAAGATACTTAGACAAATCGTCTTTGCTTGGATCAAGAGCTTTCGATAGCTTAACGAGGTCAAAACGACCGTCGGTCAATCGCTTATCAAGAAGCCCTTCTTTAACGTTATCTTTTAAGAAGCTTGCAAAGTTTTTTTCATGAAGTTTTTTTAATTCAACCGCAGTGTCGTAGTCGCCAAGAATATTTTTATATAAAGTTTTAAGAAGTAAACGGGCTGCGATTTTATCGTAGTCAGGGTCATCTTTTACATTCTGAAGTGCGGTTTGAATAACCGCTTCGTCGAGTTGTTCACTAGTGATGCCATCGAATAGCGTCAGCGAAAGCTGCGAAGCAACCTCAACTACTTTTGAAATTTGGTCTTCAAGCCCTTCGCTCGCTTTAACAAGTGCCAAGTTAATTTTATTGGCATCGTACGCTTCACGTGAACCATCGCGTTTGACCACAGTAATATTGTTCATTTTCCCCTATATCCCCTTTTTGATTGATTCATGACACCTCCCCAGGTACCCCTCTTTTTATCGAGCGGGTGCAAGAAGAAACCGACGGAGTCGGTGTTTTTTCCTCCTTGCCTCATGTGTATTTTTATTCCACTACACTGCGTAGTGCTTAAGAACGACTATAAGCCCCTATATGTAGATTTTCAAGCGTTTTTGTAGGTTTTTTTGACTACATGCATAAAACATAAACATTAACACCTTAGCTCATAATAGCGTTATGTTTTATATTTACAACGCTATATGTAGCGTTAAGGAGAAGGTGGGCGAACTTTTACAAAGGGTACTTTTGTCCCATCCTCCTGAATCACTTCCTCAACGTATTCTTCGTTTGGTTTAGGGCTTGTATCTTGCCCTGTTTGATCACTCGAATCTTGACGTGTTGGTTGAATAAATTTTAAAACAGCAACCGTTCCTATAGATATAAGAAGCACGAAAGCAATACTTCCAATAATTATAAATAATGTTCTTTTTTTCATACTACTCCTTAAAACGCCGTTGCCGGTATATTAGCTTTAACGGGTACGTTCCTGTGCGCTGTCGACCCATTGCCCAATCCACCATAATTACCGATACCCCAACAGTAGACTTCATCGTCGGCTACAACACACGTCCCGCTAAGGTCTGTAATTGTCTTAGTACCTAGCACACCTGTTCTACTTACCTGTACGGGTTGATCGGTCTCGATATTAAAGGCACCCTGTCCAAGAGTTCCATTTATTCCGTCAGCCCAACAGTACACATTGTTATTGGTCGATAGTGTACAACGAGTAAATGCCGCTCCACCAATGTCTGTAGCAGCCCTGCTTGGCATTGCACCTATATTTACAGGGACCGTAGTAGCAGTTGTTCTTGTTGCTGTAGAGCTTGTTCCGTAGCGGTTGTATGGATTAGGGTTTGAAGGCGTATCATACGTATGACCACCACTTCCCTCACCGTAACACAAAACAACAGAGGCGGTCGTCGTAACACAGGCGTGATTATTGGTAAGATCTACCGATGTTACAGTATAGCCCGTAAGGCCGGGTACAAGTGTAGGGGTCGTTGTATAGTTTGTGGTTGATGGACTCGTTAAACTCCCACCCCAACAATACAGCTGGCCACTAGCGACTGCACAGGTACTTTGCAAATCAACACTGACATCTGTAACAGTTCTACCTGCTAATGCACCCGCAACCTTAACGGGTGCACCCGCACTTCCGTTCGAACCAATGCCTGTCTGACCATAAGAATTCCATCCCCAGCAATATAACTCTCCGCCAGCGATAGCACATTGGTAACGAGTATCAACACCGTTCTGGATACTTCCCGTAGTAACAACGCGTGTGACATTTGTTTTACCCGCTAACCCTCCTCCTGAAGGTGAGGTAAACCCAGTGGCAGGAAAATTATTAGAACAGTACTGTACTCCGCTTGCGACAACACATAAGTTTGTCCCGCCGAAAGATACGTCTGTAATAGTTTTACTCCCTAAACTACTCGTGTCCATGAGCTTTGGGGTGGATGCGGTTGCAATCCAGTCAGCAGCAGGGACCGTAGGTCCCCAACCCCAACAATATAACTCGTTTTCACCTTGGTTATCAACAATTGCACATCTTTGAGAATAATTACTCGTTGAAAGTGTTTTTACTTTCAGGCTACAGCTTGGATATGTGCCCACGTAGCCCTTATCTCCACATATCCACTGAATACTACCTGTTCTTGACGCACCCCAACCACTATCACCTGTATTATTGGTGTTCGTCGCTTTTGCTCGATAATAATAGGTAGTTCCAACAACCGCAGTATCGTCAACAATTGTCGTAGTTGCCGACGGGTCAAACGTTGTAAGACCTGTTGTAAAGCCGCTATTTGTTGCTCGTTGTACCGTATAAGAATTTGCTCCCGTAGAAGAGCTCAGCGTGAGAGTGATTTTGTCACGTGTTGCTCCAGCGACAGCAGAATTGATAGTTGGGGCAGAAATATTTACAGTTGTTGCATAGACAGTGCCCGTCCAAGAACCCGATGGTCCAGTCGAGCCTACTGTCTGAAGCCGGTAGTAATAAGTAGTACCAGGGCGCAAACCAGTATTTGAGGTATTAAGACCAGCGACGGTGTTCTCTACAGTAGTTGAGCCAGTTGGGAAAGTGTTACTCGTACTTCGTTGTACGATGTAGCTCGTCGCATTAGGAACGGCCGTCCAATTAACATTTATCGTCGTTTGGCCACTCGCGGTTGCAGTAAGAGTTGTTCCACCAGATGTTATAACATTTGAACCTCTCCTGCTTTTAAGAGATATAATATTTCCAGTTGCTTCTTCTTTATACTTAATGGTGTATTCCAGGCAAGAAGTGCCTGATATACAGGTCGCGCTACCGTCTCCAATATAGGCGAAGACATCATTCGACGTTGATGGTGTAATGTCCGCACATACAATTGAATTATCTGAACTACTTTTAGGTGCTTTTAATACATCCGTATTTACTCCAAGCGTTGCCTTAACATTAACCGGAGTGTCAGTAACTGCTGGACAACTTGGGTATTCACCGTGAGAATCATAATATTTTTCAAAGGCTTCAGACAAAACGGTCACCGAGCTATTTCTTTTTTGATCGCGTGAATCTGATTGAATATTATTAAAGCCTAGTAGAGCGAGTGTAGATAGGATTCCGATGACAACAATAACGATAACAAGTTCAACGAGTGTAAAGCCGGATATTTTTTTATATTGTTGCATCATTTTGACCTTATAATACCATAAGCTAAATAGCCACGTCATCCGTCTAAGGGCGAGGAACGGTAACAATTCTACTCGGGCCATAGCCTGATTCTTGACCATTTATCGTATTAATAGCTTTTGCGCGATAATAGTAGTTAAATCCCCATGTCGGGTCGTCCACAACTGTCGTACTCGTAGATGTCGGCAATGTAACAAGACTATTAGTAAATGCCGCATCTCTAGCACGTTGTACGATGTATGCATTCGCTCCATCAGAAGGAGTAATGTAAAGTGTCGCTCCGGCACCTATTGGCGACGACGAATTAGATATAGCTGGAGCGGCTATAGACGCAGTTGTCGCACTAACAATGTTAGACCACCCCCCTTTTGTGCCATTAGCACCGGTTGCTTGTATCCTAAAATAGTAGGGCGTCACAGGAAGCAAGCCCGTGACTGAACCTGTGGTACTAGTAAAACTTGTCTGCGTTGTTGACGAACCTTCAGGGAATGTATTACTCTTACTCGTTTCCACGACATAACTCACCGCATTGGCAGCGGCAGTCCATGACAGATTGACCGAAGACGCGGCTGTTGAAACATTTGAAAGCGTTGACGTACCCGTAATAATAGCCGTAACAGCAACCCTTCTACTTGGAACTGATTTTATCTGCCCGGTTGATTCTTCTTTGTACTTTACCGTGTAGAGCGTACACACAGCCCCCGTACTACACACTGCGGTGCCATCACCAACATACGCATAAACATCCTGTGTCGTACTTGTCGTTATATCCGTACATATCATTGAGTTTGCATTAGAGGATGATGGTGCTTGCAAATTTTTTGGGTCTATACCTAATGTTTGGCCAACCACGGAAGCACTCGCTGTCATTTTAGAGCAGCTTGGGTATTCGCCATTCTTTTCATAATATCTTTCAAGCCCTTCAACAATGACTGCAGTTGACGAGGCTCGTTCACTGTCTCGTGAATCAGCCTGAACACGAGAGAAGCCAAACATTGATACGGTCGCCAAAATACCTATAACAGCAATAACAATTACTATTTCAACAAGTGTAAAGCCTTTTTGATTTTGAATACCCATGGCCTCATAATAATCAATCGATAATTTAACCACAAGTAGGACGGGCTATTTCGGGTTTTGTAGTGAAAAAGAACTGTACCTATTCTGCGTCTTCACTAAGAAGTCTATTCAAAAGATCTTGAAGAACCTTACGTTCATCTTCTGAAAGTATTTTATTGAGCCTCTTAGATTCAATTTCGAGCGTTTCCGCCATAATTGCTTCTTTTATTTTCGAGCCTTCTTCGGTCAAAGCTAGGAGCTTTACTCGGCGATCAGTTGGGTGGTTTTCACGAGCAATTAAGTTACGAGCCTCCAGCCTATCTACAAGCCCCGTTACTGTTGAAGCATCACACATAAAGTAATCAGAAAGTGAGCGCATTGCCTTAGGGTTATCCTGAGCGAGCATCGTTAAAGCTGTCGACTGCATCATAGTAAGGTCGTACTTCTCAGCTATCTGATAAATACGGTGCTTACTTTTAAACATCAACTGCATAAGTTGACTGTAGACAGTCTGAGTATCTCCTGCTTTATTCATAGCTTCATTATAGTATTTTTTTAAATAGTTGACAACACCAACTATTTAGTAATACAATTATGTTCAAACGAAGTAAATTTTAGGAGAACAAAAAAATGAAACAAGTACATAAGGGCTTACTGCTCGCTATTTTAGCGCTTGCGCAATTTATGGTGGTGCTCGATGCCTCTATCGTAAACGTTGCCTTGCCTGCAATTATGAAAAGTTTAAACTTTAGCGCCGATAACTTGCAATGGATTGTCACCGCATATACCCTCGCCTTCGGTGGGTTCTTATTGTTTGGGGGTCGTGCCGCTGACCTCTTTGGACGACGCAAGGTGTTCCTCATTGGACTCGTAGGTTTTACCGTTGCTTCTATGCTTGTTGGTGTCGCGCAAAACGAAATCATGATGATTGCTGGACGTGCTATTCAAGGACTCGCCGCAGCATTCATGTCACCTGCTGCTCTTTCGATTGTTCTTACTGAATTTAAGGAAGGACCAGACCGAAATAAAGCACTCGGTGTATGGTCTGCAGTTGCCGCAGGTGGCGCGGCCGCTGGTCTTCTGCTTGGAGGCTTTCTTACCCAGTATCTTGGTTGGCGTTGGGATTTCTTCATCAATGTACCGGTAGGAATTATTCTTGCAATCCTTGCAGTGAAATATGTACCACTTCACAAATCAACAACCGACCACAGTGACCTCGACCTTCCTGGTGCAGTATTAGTAACCGGTGGCCTTATGACACTCGTATTTGCAATTACTAAAGCACCAACTTGGGGCTGGGATTCTGCAACAACTATCCTATCGCTCATTCTTGCTGTGGCGCTGCTCGTTGCATTCGTATTTAATGAATCTCGATCGAAACACCCTCTTATGCCACTTTCTATTTTCAAAATTCGAAACCTTAGTGGGGCAAACCTTACACAACTCCCTGTTACTGCAGCTATGTTCTCAATGTTCTTCTTTATCTCGCTCTATGCACAAGAAATTCTTGAGTTCACCCCTTTGCAGACTGGTCTCGCATTCCTACCGTTTACAATTGTCATTGCACTTGTTTCAACAAACATCTCACGTTTCTTCGCCAAAATTGGGTACAAACCTTTTATGGTAGCTGGGCCAATATTTATCGCTATAGCACTCTTCATGCTGAGCCATATATCCGTTGAAGGCCAATACTTCACACAGATCTTACCAGGTATCGCCCTACTCGCCTTTGGTGCAAGTATGTGTTTTGTCTCAATTTCGGTTGCTGCAACATCGGGTGTTCCACAAAAAGAATCAGGTCTCGCTTCTGGACTCCTTAATACTGCGCAACAAATTGGTGGTGCACTCGGCCTCGCGATTCTCTCAGGAATTGCAGCAACAACCACAACGGGTGTACTTTCCAAGGGAACGACTTCGGTTACACAAGCAACCGTCGATGGTTACAGCAGCGCACTTCTCGTAGCAGCCTGCTTCGCTATTGCTGCATCACTCATCGCTTTAATTGTTATCCGTCAAAAGAAGGGTAAGAAAACATCAAGCGAGCCAGTGATTGTTCACAGCTAAGGAGTTCCGTTTTTCGCCTTTGCAGAAGCCTGCACTAACGCTTGATCGGCGGCTACATTTGCCTGGAATCCCCAAACTTCAGTCATCTTACCAGGCCACCAGTTAGAAGTAGTATTTCGAACTAACGCACCGACACTCGTGCGGTTCGGAGTAGTAGGAGTAACGTTTCGAGTATACGTTACAGCAGGCGCAGATTGAGTATCGACAACATGAGTGGCCTCTGTACGTGAATCTACGAGCATTGCCATATGCGGTGCACCGGCAGTAAATGGAACGACTGAATTTCCAGTATGTGATAAATCAGTTCCAGTGCTTGAAATGACCGTCCCCATACGTCCGTTTGAATTAGTTCGCATAAACATATAATATCCAGTTGCTGCTGTGCTTCTTCCTTCAGAAAATACACACCCGTTTGTTACACCCAAACCTTCTACAACAGCGAGTGTTGTCACTGGAGATGTATCGTTATAGAGCCCAGCAAATGAGCCAGACAACACATCATCAGTTCCATCCCATACGGCACTTGGTTTGCCTGTGGCAATCGTATCCAATGTACCTGCATTAACGATACGCGGCTGGAATGCTAACGTAGGTTGCGTTAAATGGCGATTATGTCCACTCTGGTCGTACCAGGTATCAATGTACCCCGAACCAGCACCGACAAATGCCAATAAAGCAGTAGTATCGAGAAGATTAGCAGAAAAGCCAATATCTAACGTGGTGTCATCAGATGAACGACGAACTTTAATACAAGGGAGAGAATGCTCTGCGATAGCTTTTCGGAGTGCCCACACCTCTAGCGGAGGAGTGGTAAATGAACTAAGCGATAGGGCTGCATTTGAATCCGCCCCGGTTGTGACTGAGGTAGAAACTATATCCGAATTACCCCCATCGCCTACAGTGTAGGCACGTATTTGTACTGGAGTGTTAAAAACTCCCGTAGTGAATACGGTTTTTCCAGCCGCAGGCGTGACAATTACAGGAGT
>Ga0247810_10001856_pt1 | contig 12469 bp, 10 predicted proteins | sample UWRJL119311C1_FD_179918 | JGI IMG/M metagenome (GOLD analysis project Ga0247810, IMG submission 179918) | Plant litter microbial communities from Arlington Agricultural Research Station in Wisconsin, United States - UWRJ-L119-311C-1 | ecosystem: Environmental > Terrestrial > Plant litter >...
GGTTGCCACTGACGTCGCGGCCCGTGGTCTGGACATCGATGCGCTGGACATGGTGATCAACGTCGAGTTGGCCCGTGACTCCGAGATGCACATTCACCGCGTCGGCCGTACCGGTCGTGCGGGCGAAAAAGGCGTGGCCGTGAGCCTCGTTGCACCGTCCGAGAGCCAACGTGCCCGCGCCATCGAAGAACTGCAGAAAGCCTCCCTGCGCTGGGAGCAGCTGGACAGCCTGAAAAACGCTGGCGGTTCGCAGTTGATCCCGACCATGAGCACCCTGTGCATCGGCTCTGGCCGCAAAGACAAACTGCGTCCGGGCGACATCCTCGGCGCGCTGACCGGCGAAGCTGGCATCCCTGGCGCTCAGGTGGGCAAGATCGCGATTTTCGACTTCCAGGCCTACGTGGCCGTTGAACGCGGCGTCGCCAAACAGGCGCTGGAGCGTTTGAACAACGGCAAGATCAAAGGCAAGTCGCTACGAGTCCGGATTTTGTAAGGTCGCAAGCCCAGCGCAGGACCTGTGGGAGCGGTGCTTGCCCGCGATAAGAGCAACGCGATTCTAACGTGAACCGCGTCCAGCCTTATCGCGGGCAAGCACCGCTCCCACAGGGGCCGTGCTTAAACTCTCCCGAGGAAATCGCTTTGCCCGTTACTGACGTTGTGATCATTGGCGCTGGCGCCGCAGGTTTGATGTGCGCGCTGACCGCCGCTGCTCGGGGGCGCAAAGTGATGTTGATCGATCACGCCAACAAACCCGGCAAGAAGATCCTCATGTCCGGTGGCGGACGCTGCAATTTCACCAACATGTACACCGAGCCGAGTAATTTCCTGTCGCAGAACCCGCACTTCTGCAAATCGGCTCTGGCGCGCTACACCCAGTGGGATTTCATCGCCATGGTCGGCAAGCATGGCGTGCCGTACCACGAGAAGAAACTCGGCCAGCTGTTCTGCGATAACAAATCCAGCGACATCCTCGAAATGCTCCTGGAAGAATGCAAGCAAGCCGGCGCCAGCCTGCACATGGACACTTCCGTGCAGCAAATCGACAAAACCGAAACCGGCTACACCCTGAGCACGACCCTGGGCGACATCAGCTGTACATCGCTGGTAATCGCCACCGGCGGGTTGTCGATCCCAACCCTGGGCGCGACCGGTTTTGGTTATCAGGTGGGCAAACAATTCGGCCATACGCTGCTGCCGACCCGGGCCGGGCTGGTGCCGTTCACCATCACCGATCAGCTCAAGGAATTGTGCACCGACCTGTCTGGCACCTCAGTGGATTGTCTGGTCAGCTGCAACGACACGAGTTTCCGCGAGAACATCCTGTTTACTCACCGGGGCCTCAGCGGTCCGGCGATCCTGCAGATTTCTTCGTTCTGGCATCCTGGCGATGCGGTGGAAATCAACTTGCTGCCCGATCATGACGTCGCCAGCTGGCTCACTGAGCAACAAGCCGAGCGGCCGAACAGCGAATTGAAAACCTTGCTGGGGGAAATCTTCACCAAGAAGATGGCCAACCTGATCGCCGAGCAGTGGTTCGTGTCCAAACCGATGAAGCAATACACCCACGCCGAGCTGGCTGATATCGCCGCAAAACTTGCGTCGTGGCAGGTTGTGCCAGCAGGCACCGAAGGCTATCGCACCGCCGAGGTCACCCTGGGTGGCATCGATACCCGCGAAGTGTCGTCCAAGACCATGGAATCGCTGAAATCACCGGGGCTGTATTTTGTCGGTGAAGTGCTGGACGTCAGCGGCCACCTGGGCGGCTTCAACTTCCAGTGGGCCTGGGCGTCGGGGTATGCGGCTGCGCAGTTTGTTTGATGGATTGAAAGCGCCGCTCCCACAGATACCGATCAACCTAAAAATCCAACACACAATAAATTTCACCAAGCCGATGTACAGACCCGGCTCATGCCTGTACATATCCACTCAGCTTTGATCAATCGTGAAACAGCTCCTCTATGGCCTCGAAATCTCTTCGTCATACTTTCCGCCGTCTGTGGGCGCTGGATAAATTCAGTTACAGCGTTCGGGTATTCATTGCCCTGACCGGCAGCATGGCGCTGTGCTGGTATCAGAATGAAATGGGCCTGCTGATCCCGCTGTTTCTGGGGATTATCGCCTGCGCACTGGCAGAGACCGACGACAGCTGGCAAGGCCGTCTGAATGCACTGGCGGTGACGTTGGTATGTTTCAGCATTGCAGCACTGGCGGTTGAGCTGCTGTTTCCCTATCCATGGATTTTCGCCATCTCCCTGGCGGTCGCCAGCTTCGCGCTGACGATGCTTGGCGCGCTGGGCGAACGCTACAGCGCCATTGCGTATGGCACGCTGATTCTCTCGGTCTACACCATGATCGGCGTCGATCAGCGTGGCGGCCAGGTGCTGGATTTCTGGCATGAACCCATGCTGCTGGTGGCGGGTGCAGCCTGGTACGGTTTGTTATCAGTGCTGTGGCAGATGCTGTTTTCCAACCAGCCAGTGCAACAGGCGCTGGCACGGTTGTTTCGTGAACTGGGCCAGTACCTGAAGCTGAAATCCAGCCTGTTCGAGCCGATCCGTCAGCTGGATGTCGAAGCCCGGCGTCTGGAGTTGGCGCAGCAGAATGGCCGGGTCGTTGCAGCCCTGAACGCCACCAAGGAAATCATTCTGCACCGGGTCGGCAGCGGTCGGCCCGGCTCGAAAGTCAGCCGTTACCTGAAGCTGTACTTCATTGCCCAGGACATCCACGAGCGCGCCAGCTCCTCGCATTACCCTTACAACTCCCTGGCCGAAGCGTTTTTTCATAGCGATGTGCTGTTCCGCTGCCAGCGTCTGCTGCGCCAACAAGGTTCGGCCTGCATAGCCCTGTCCGAATCGATCCAACTGCGCCAGCCCTTCGTCTACAACGACAGCTTCGCCTTCGCCATGGAAGACCTGCGCGCGTCGCTGGAGCATTTGCGCATCCAGAGCAATCCAGCGTGGCGCGGGCTGTTGCGTTCGTTGCGTGCCTTGGCGAACAACCTTGAGACCCTTGACCGCCTGCTCAGCGATGCAAGCAACCCGGACGCCGTGGCCGACGCCACCGACAGCTCGCTGCTGGACCGCTCCCCACGTACCCTCAAGGACGCCTGGACTCGCCTGCGCCTGCAGATGACGCCGACGTCGCTGTTGTTTCGCCACGCCCTCCGACTGCCACTGGCGTTGATGGTTGGCTACGCGATGGTCCACTTGATTCACCCGTCGCAGGGCTACTGGATCATCCTCACCACCGTTTTCGTCTGTCAGCCGAGCTATGGCGCGACCCGGCGCAAACTGGGCCAGCGGATCATCGGCACTGCCATTGGCCTGACCATCGGCTGGGCGCTGTTCGATCTGGTTACCAGCCCGATCCTGCAATCGATGTGCGCGGTGTTGGCGGGGGTGGTGTTCTTCGTCAATCGCACCACCCGCTACACCCTGTCGACGGCGGCCATCACCATCATGGTGCTGTTCTGCTTCAATCAGGTCGGCGATGGTTATGGGCTGTTCCTGCCGCGCCTGTTCGATACCTTGCTGGGCAGTCTTATCGCAGGCCTGGCGGTGTTCCTGTTCCTGCCGGACTGGCAGGGCCGACGCTTGAACAAAGTGCTGGCCAATACGCTGACCTGTAACAGCATCTATCTGCGCCAGATCATGCAGCAATACGCCAAGGGCAAAAGCGACGACCTCGCTTATCGCCTCGCCCGACGTAACGCGCACAACGCCGATGCGGCACTGTCCACCACTCTGGCGAACATGCTCATGGAGCCCGGGCACTTTCGCAAAGAGGCGGATGTGGGGTTCAGGTTTCTGGTGCTGTCACACACTTTGCTCAGCTACCTGTCAGGACTCGGCGCGCATCGGGAAACCCAGTTGCCTTCGGAGGTTCGCGAGCACCTGATCGAAGGCGTCGGCGCGACGCTGGCGGCAAGTATCGACGAGATCGCCCAGAGCCTGGCCGAAAAGCAACCGGTGGCCATCCACAGCGATACTGAAGAAACCCTGGCCTCCGACCTTGAGCTGATGCCCGACGATCTGGATGAAAGTCAGCGGCTGGTGCAGACGCAATTGGCGCTGATCTGTCGTCAACTGGGTCCGTTAAGAACCCTCGCCGCGCACTTGATCAAAGCACCGACGCCGGTTACAGACCATGCCGCTTGAACGTCGCGTCGTAGGTGCCGTCAGCTTTCATGGCGGCTATCTCCCGATCGAAGTCGGCGACGATCTGGTGATGACGCGGATTTTTCAGACTGACCAGAATATGCAGGCTGTTTTCGGTCAGTGATTTGGGCAGGAACGCCAGATTCTCGCGGATATTCTTCGGCTCCCGAGCCAGGTAGTAACGCGCGACGAACTCATCTTCCACCGCCAGATCCACTCGTCCGGCAGCCACCATGCGCGCAGCCATGATGAAGCTGGAGACCGGTACCTTTTCCAGCAACGGGTCGTTATCAAACTCCGGGGAATAGGAGTAGCCGCGCACCACCGCAATGGGCCGTGTGTAGAGCTGGCTGAGATCGCGAAACTCGACGCTGGACCGGCTGCGTTTCACGAAGCGCACGCGATTAACCAGATACTCGGCCGAGAACTCACCCAGCCGCGTTCGGTCGTCGCTGTACCAGGCATTGATCAGCACGTCGTAGTGGCCTTCCCCCAAACCGTGCATGGCTCGGGCCCACGGAACCTGATGGTATTCAGAGGTGTAGCCGGCACGAGCGAGTGCCGTGCTCACCAGATCAGTCGCCAGGCCGTTATTAAGCAGCGAAGCGTCGGTGAACGGCGCCCAGGCATCGGCAACCAAACGAAGTCTATCTGCCGCAGCGGCCTGAGCCATCAGCAGCAATCCCAGCAAACCCAAGGCTCGAAGCAAACACGGCATGCTCATGTTCCTGAGACGGGTAGAACCCGAGTAGTACACGCCAAAGATACTGGCATGTCGCCTGTATTGAAGCTGCATTCCACGGTTTGCACAACTCATACGAAGGTTGCGTTTGTGCGCTGACACAGCAAAAAACCGATTAAGTAATCCACTTACTGTCTCTTGACCCGCCAGCAGTGAATTCATCTCAGGGTTTTATTGGGTATCTGCCAGGATGCGTTTAGTATTCCCTCCAGATTTCCTCTGCGAGTCAGCGACATGTCAATCAACTGGATCTGCAAACACCATACCGACCTGAGCAAGGAACAGCTCTACGCCATCCTGAAATTGCGTGCTGAAGTGTTCGTGGTCGAGCAGCAGTGTGTGTATCTGGATGTCGACGGGCTGGATTTGATGGGTGACACCTGCCATCTGATGGCGTGGCAGGAAGACCGTCTGGTCGCTTATCTGCGCCTGCTCGACCCGATCCAGCAGGGCGGCGACGTGACCATTGGCCGTGTGGTGACCGCACCGTCCATCCGCAGCCGTGGCATCGGTCACGAGCTGATGGAACAGGCGCTGGAAAACGCAGAAAAAACCTGGCCCGACCAACCCATTTATTTGTCAGCCCAGGCGCACTTGCAGCGCTATTACGCGCGCTATGGCTTCGAACCGGTGGGTGAGGTTTATCTGGAGGATGAAATTCCTCACATCGGCATGCGCCGCGACCTTGAATGAGGCAACTGACTGCGCTCAGGGATAATTCAGCACCTTTTTGATTTGCCCCAGGTGGGCCGCGATCCAGCTTTTGTCGATCGCGCCCCAGTCACGAATCCGATAATGCCCAGCGTGATTACGGCCGCCATCGAGCTGTTCGAATTCGCACTGAATATCCAGATCCGCCAAGGCAGCAATGGTGTCCTGCGCCGTGCGCCGTGGCATGCCGGTGGCTTCTACCAGCGCAGGGACGTTACTGGCGAGTTCGCTATCGATCAGATACGCCACGTACAGGCGGCGGTAGAAGCTGGTTTTGGTTTTGCTGATGTCCATGGCTAAATCCATATTCCTGGTTGGAGCGAGGCTTGCCCGCGAAGAACGATAACGCGGTATGCCATGAATATCGAGGTGCCTGCTTCGCGGGCAAGCCTCGCTCCAACAGGGTTATTGCATATCCCGCCAGGTCAGATAAATCCGTAGATCAAACTCTATCTGGTGATACCCCGGCTGCATGTGCTCGCACAGCTTGTAGAACGCCTTGTTGTGGTCCGACTCCTTGAAATGCGCCAGCTCGTGGACGACGATCATTTCCAGAAATTGCGGCGGCGCTTCCTTGAACAGGGAGGCCACGCGGATTTCCTTCTTGGCCTTGAGCTTGCCGCCCTGTACCCGGGAAATCGTCGTGTGCAGGCCTAACGCGCGATGGGTCAGGTCCAGGCGATTGTCGAACAGCACCTTATCGATGCTCGGCGCATTGCGCAGGTGTTCCTGCTTGAGGGCCAGTGCATAGGCGTACAGCGCTTTGTCACTTTGCACGGCATGGCGGTCGGGATAACGCTGCTGCAGGTAGTCACCCAGTTTGTTCTGGGCGATCAGCTGCCGCACCTGATCCTGAAGCGCCGGCGGGTAAGCCTGAAGGTATTTGAGAGGAGCGAGCATGAGCCGTGACGATAAGTTCAAAGCCGCCAGTGTACAGAACTCAACCGGACTTGATGGCCTGCCAGTCAAAAGTCGACGGGAATGCCAACGCCTCTTCGGCAACCACGGGTCGTGACACCAGGAAGCCTTGAATCAACTGACAACCGTTGTCGGCCAGCCATTGATACTGCTCGATGGTCTCCACACCCTCGGCAATCACCAACACATTCAGGTTGCGGCACAAATCGATGATGCTGCGCGCCACCGCCTTATCCCGCTGGGAGGCAAGCATGCCGGCGATGAAATGGCGGTCGATCTTCAAGGTGTCGATATCAAGGTTGCGCAGGTGCGTAAGCGAACATTCGCCCACGCCGAAATCGTCCAGCGCGACGCTCACCCCAATGTCATGCAAATGACGAATCTGGTTTCGACTGTGCACCAGGTTATGCACCAACGAGGCTTCGGTGATCTCGACTTCCAACTGGCCTGGTTTGAGATTGAAGCGCTGCATGGCGCGACGGATTTCCGCAGCGAGGTTAGGCATGCTGAACTGAGTCGGACTGACGCTGACGCTCAGCACCAGACCGGCGCCGAATACCTCATCCCAGCGGCTACGCTGCTCGGCGCCCTGCTCGAAAATCCAGCTGCCCAGCTTGTTGATCAGTCGGGTTTCTTCAAGCAGAGGAATGAACAATCCTGGTGGCACGTCCCCGGCGCTCGGATGCTGCCAACGCAGCAGCGCCTCGAAACCGCGCAAGCGACCGTCTGCGATGAACACTTGCGGCTGATAGACCATGGAAAAATCCTGGCCGTCGATGGCGGTCCGCACGCTGTTTTCCAGCATCAGGCGTGAGCGGGCACGGCCGTTCATATCCTGATCGTAGAAGCGATACTGCTGTCGCCCTGCCCGCTTGGCTTCGTACATGGCGATATCCGCTGCGCGCAGCAGGCCGTCCAGATTCGAGCCACAATCGGGGTAGGTCGCAATTCCGATGCTGGCTCCGAGGGTCACGTCCACACCGTCCACCTGGCGCCGCACCGATACCCGTTCGATGAGTTTTTCCGCGACTTTGGCGGCGTGCTCCGGGAAATCCAGGCCCTCGATAACCACGGTAAATTCGTCCCCGCCCATGCGCGCCAGCACATCATATGGGCGCATGCAGTCCTTGAGTTGCTGGGCCACCCAGAGCAGAACCTGGTCTCCCGCGTCATGGCCCAGGGAATCGTTGACCCGTTTGAAACCATCCAGATCCAGGTACAACACCACCAGAAACTTGCCGGCATGTTCGTTGCGCAACAACATGCCTTCGACCGCCTGATAAAAGCCACGCCTGTTCAACAGGCCGGTGAGGGCGTCTGTCACCGCCTGATGCTCTAGCTGCTGGTAGAGATCGCGCACCACCGACATGTCGAGGATGCTGAATACCATCGACTTCTGTTCCACCGGCAGCGGCGCGCAAGACAACGCAACCGGTAGCTGGCAACCTTCGCGAGTACGCAGAACCGCATCATGCAGCCGATAGATTTCAGCGCTGCGGTAATGCCGATAGAAGCCGGACTGAGTCCATTCAACCACGTGGGGCTCAGCCAGGTAATCAATCACGCTGGTGCCGGTCAGCTCCTCGACGCTGCCACCCAGCAGGCGACAAATGGCCGGGTTGGCGAAGTTGATCAGGCCGGCTTCATTGACCACCAGAATCCCTTCGTCAATGTTGTCCAGCACTGAAGCGTTGAAGGCCCGGGCGGTTTCCAGCTCATGGGACAGCTTTTGCAGGGTGCGGCGATTCTGCTGCTGTTCCAGCAAGGCCTGGACCTTGGGCTTGAGTACGTGGGGATCGAAGGGTTTGAACAGATAGTCGACGGCACCGCTGGCGTAGCCGCGATGCACTGCGTCCTGAGACTGTTCATTGGCGGTCAGGAAAATAATCGGTGTCAGCCGTGTCCGCTGACTGCCGCGCATGAGGCGTGCAACTTCGAAGCCATCCATGCCCGGCATCTGCACATCCAGCAACACCAGATCCACTTCCCGCTCCAGCAACACGGACAGCGCCTCGATACCTGAGCTGGCCGTGACAATGCACCAGTCCTGCCTTTGCAGAACGGCGCGCATCGTCACCAGATTTTCCGGATAGTCATCTACGACCAATAGAACCGAACGGCCATCACCAGGCTTGGGTTGCGCGCATTCCATGCTGCTTCTCTTATGTAGTTCGACGCTAACAGCGGAGGCTGAGCCCCTCATCCGAATGGGTCCACTCTAGTCCGGTATTTCAGAAACCAGAAGTCGACTAGCGAAATGCCACTAACAAAGCACTAAGAACCCGACTAACGGTAGGTCTGCCCAGGCGTATACCGGGTCTGTCCTGCGGCGAATGTGACACCACTTTGACGCCATCCGTCGGGCATTTTTCGGTTAACAGGAACTATTCAAAAACGTATAACCAAGGCCCGCAAAGGCTTGAGCCAGACGCGTGCTAATGGCAATGAGACATAATGGAAAACTGAAAATGGTAGACATGGCATCGTGGAATCTGAGCATTCCTGTGGGTTCGCCCCCCAAAACCATCGAGACCTCTGCGCTGGTCAAAGGCTATGACGGCAAGTACTTTCGCTCTGAATCCGGGCACATCTTTTTTTGGTCCCCGGTGACCGGGTCACGCACCGCCAACGCCAAATTCCCCCGCAGTGAACTGCGAGAAACCTGGGCCGATGGCACCTTGCATAACTGGATGTATCCGGACGCGGACAACTTTCTCAATGCCACCCTGGAAGTCAATCAAGTACCCTCGTCAGGCAAGATCGTCATCGGCCAGATCCATGCCTATGACAGCACCGAGCCCATGCTCAAGGTCGAGTACCAATATAAAGAAGCCACGCACAACGGAAACATCGTGGCCAAAGTGCGCAATCGCTTTGACGACAAGGAAAGTCGAGTGATTCAGGTCGCGGAAGGTGTGCCGCTCAACGAGCGATTCAATTACATCATCCACTTGAGCCCTGGTGGCGAACTGAGCGTCAGCGCCCGAGGCAAAAACTGGAAAACCCCGATCAGCGCCACTTGGCGAGACAAGCCGCTGTACTTCAAGGCCGGGGTTTACGTGCAGGACAACAAGGGCTACAGCAGCGAAGGCGGCAAGGCCACCTTCTATAAGCTGGATATTGATCACAACAGGACCTGACAGCCCACGCTGCGCGGAAACCGGCCAGAGATTCTATGTTTGCCAGCAAGCCTCTGGCCGGCCTCGATCCCTGTTGGAGCGAGGCTTGCCCGCGAAAAAACGATGACGCGGTACACCTGGCTATCCACGTCGCCTGATTCGCGGGCAAGGTGGAGCGCCACCCCGGTCGCTCCAACAGAGCCCCCTCACAGGGATAGATGCTCGCTTAGCGCGTAGCAGCCTTGAACTCTTGTTCGGCCAGCTCAAAGCGCGTCTGCATCCCAGCCGACGGACCTTTACCGATGCGGCTGAAGACTACGATCGCAATGCTGGCGAAGATGAAACCAGGGATGATTTCGTACAAGCCCCAGATACCCAGTTGCTTCCAGACAATCACAGTAATTGCGCCCACCAGTACACCGGCCAGCGCGCCATTGCGGGTCATGCCTTTCCACAATACCGAGATCAGCACCACTGGGCCGAACGCAGCACCGAAACCTGCCCAGGCATAGCTCACCAGACCCAATACGCGGTTTTCCGGGTTTGCCGCGAGGATGATGGCGATGATCGCGATCAGCAGCACCATGGCGCGACCGACCCAGACCAGTTCCTTTTGCGAAGCGTTTTTGCGCAGGAATGCTTTGTAGAAGTCTTCGGTCAATGCGCTGGAGCACACCAGCAGCTGGCAGCTCAAGGTGCTCATGACTGCGGCAAGAATCGCCGAGAGCAGAACGCCGGTTACCCATGGGTTGAACAGCAGCTTCGCCAGTTCAATGAAGACACGCTCAGGGTTTTCAGTCACCGGCCCGGCCACATCAGGGTGCGCCGAGAAGTAGGCAATGCCGAAGAAACCCGCAGCGACCGTACCGGCCAGACACAGGATCATCCAGGTCATGGAAATGCGTCGCGCGCTGGCGATGGACTTCACCGAGTCAGCGGCCATGAAACGCGCCAGGATGTGCGGCTGACCAAAGTAACCCAGACCCCAGCCCATCAAGGAAATGATGCCGATGATGCTGGTGTTCTTGAACATGTCGAAGTTGGCAGGATCCTTGGCTTCGATGGCCAGGAACGTTGCATCGACGCCACCCGTGGCGAGCAGCACGATGATCGGAGTGAGGATCAGGGCAAAAATCATCAGCGTCGCCTGGACGGTATCGGTCCAGCTGACAGCAAGGAAACCGCCTACGAAGGTGTAAGCGATGGTGGCTGCCGCACCGGCCCACAAAGCAGTCTCGTACGACATGCCGAAGGTGCTTTCAAACAGCCGCGCACCGGCAACGATGCCCGAAGCACAATAGATAGTGAAGAACACCAGAATCACCACCGCGGAAATCACCCGCAGCAGGCCGCTTTTGTCTTCGAAACGGCTGGTGAAATAGTCCGGCAGGGTCAGGGCGTCGCCGTTGTGCTCGGTCTGCACCCGCAGCCGACCGGCTACGAAAAGCCAGTTCAGATATGCGCCCACAATCAGGCCGATGGCAATCCAGCTCTCCGACAGGCCAGACATGTAAATAGCGCCCGGCAAGCCCATCAAGAGCCAGCCGCTCATATCCGAAGCCCCGGCTGACAATGCCGTCACGACACTGCCCAGGCTGCGGCCACCAAGAATGTAATCAGAAAGGTTATTGGTCGAGCGATAGGCCATAAGACCGATCAGGACCATTGCTGCGATATAAATCACGAACGTGATCAGGGTGGGATTGCTGACACTCATTGTATTTCGCCTGGGCATTGTTTTTATAAACGCCAACTGCCGTCATCTCGTGACGTACCGAACCTGCGTCCGATCAAAAGCCAGCCATGCGGACCGGGTTTTTCTGCTGAAAACCTCGGTTATTGGAGCAATTCTCAATCGTGGTTGCGACATTGCGACGCATCCTATTCAACAACTCACGAGCGGTGCAACCTATTTACCGACGAAAAGTTGCACCCGAGTGTCGGTTTTTTCTGATTTTGACCATCGAACGCCTCATTCCAGAGCATCGACTCCCTTCCGTCAGAACAACCGGCACCACGTTTGTGCAGGCTCAGCGGGCAAATCAACCGTCCGGCAGGCGAGAAAAATAATCAACCAAAAAAGGGTTGCACCCGGTTGCACCCGATGAAGCGCATCGATAATCTTGTCCGACAACCAAGGCCACATTGCAGTGGCACGATGAGGACAGCACATGGCGACCACCACCCTGGGTGTCAAACTCGACGACCCGACCCGCGAGCGATTGAAAGCAGCCGCTCAGTCCATTGACCGGACTCCGCACTGGCTTATCAAACAGGCAATTTTCAATTACCTGGAAAAACTCGAAGGTGGTGCAACCCTTTCGGACCTCAACGGTAGCGCAGCCAAGGACGGCGACGACCACGGCGATCTGCCACTGGACGCAGCGCATCAGTGCTTCCTGGAATTCGCCGAAAGCATTCTGCCGCAATCGGTATTACGCGCAGCCATCACCGCCGCCTATCGTCGTCCGGAACAGGAAGTAGTGCCGATGCTCATCGAGCAGGCGCGCTTGCCTGTTCCAATGGCCGAAGCCACCAACAAGCTGGCCGCCTCGATTGCTGAAAAACTGCGCAATCAGAAGAGCGCTGGCGGCCGTGCGGGCATCGTGCAAGGCCTGTTGCAGGAGTTTTCCCTGTCGTCCCAGGAAGGCGTAGCGCTTATGTGCCTGGCCGAAGCCTTGCTGCGCATCCCGGACAAAGGCACTCGTGATGCACTGATCCGCGACAAGATCAGCACCGGCAACTGGCATCCACACCTGGGCAACAGCCCTTCGCTATTCGTCAACGCCGCGACCTGGGGTCTGCTGCTGACCGGCAAACTG
>Ga0247810_10001857_pt1 | contig 12466 bp, 14 predicted proteins | sample UWRJL119311C1_FD_179918 | JGI IMG/M metagenome (GOLD analysis project Ga0247810, IMG submission 179918) | Plant litter microbial communities from Arlington Agricultural Research Station in Wisconsin, United States - UWRJ-L119-311C-1 | ecosystem: Environmental > Terrestrial > Plant litter >...
TTGGGCATCCCGTCCGCTCTGCCATACACAAGCCTCAGATCGGTAGACTAGTAGTTGGGTGGGTGACCACCAGCGAATCCCTACTGTTGTATGTTTTTGGTTTTATTTTTTTGCTCTATTTTACTCACTTGAAGAAAACTTCATTCATCTGTGGTATAAAAATATATATTCATGACCATCTATTCATGTAAACATTTATCAACATGACTCTTAAATCACTTGAACTCGCTTAGAGGTGGACCCGGGGGTGAAATCTGCACGAGAGGTTTTGTACGGTGATGTGCCTTTTTTGGTGTGTGGAGTGGAGAGAGGAGAAGTAAGTCAGTCAGTTAGTTGCTGGGGATAGATGGTTAGAAAAAGGAGCACAGATGGAAAGGATGGGCAATGAGTTGTGTTTTGAGGTTATTCAACTTCACAATGATACTCTGGCTGGTTAGCTACCTTTACTACTGAGAGGAGTTTGTATGCTGTGTTCATCATATATATGGCAGACCATCATAGCTCTTGTCCTCATATCATGAAGTAGCCATGTCCCATCAGACACCAGTTAGTGATTATTGACTACAACAAGACCGAGAAAGTAGAGCAGACTGATGAGGGTATGATATTTTATTTCACACCACCTAGGCATTATACAGCCCATGACATTACTATATACAGTGTTCTCAACTGCCCAGAAAGGCTATACTCATCAAGTTATCCATCCAATGACCAATTTAATAATTGCACCGCACCAAAATTGATGTATAAACATTACAACATACACCTGAAAGCCACTTGAGGGTCTTCACAGATAAGGTATTGAAATTCCCTAAACCCAGTTCCCAAACACCTTCCCAATCCCGTGCCAGGGGTGTAAATGCTTTCAAACTCCTCCCTTTAATAAATGCAGGGATTTTTAATCGCTAAAACGCGTCTCAGTTTTGTCACAAAGCTCCTTCTCTCCGATCTGCTATCTCCACCTCTCATGAGGAAAGGCTAGCAAATTTGCCCTGGAAATTATTCATCCGCTCCTGCTCAATCGCTTTTTGCAGTCTTCTCGTCTCGCGTACTGCTTCTTCTCGCTCGTTTTGAAGCTCCATTACCTCCATTTGAGCAATATTCATGCGTCCCACGACTTCTTCCATTTCTTTGTCGGCTTCGGAAAGTGCAGTCTCTAACTCTGTGACTCTTTGCTTCAAGAAGCCCATTTTCGACTCTTCCGATACGGACATGGCTTTACCAGATGTTGTTGACACGATACGAGGTGACTTGGATGTATTCGCGAACATTGGCGATAATGGTGTTTTTGGTGCAAACAGCCTCGGTGACCGCATACCATCTTTCATGCGCTGGAGTTGGCTATGGTGGCTATCTTTGATTTCACGAATTTCTTCTTCGTGACGAGTGAGACTCTCTTCCGATGACTGCTGGGCAGCCATGAGTTGATCCTCGAGGGACTTGAGCCTGGATTGCATAAGGCTGATCTTCTGAGCATTAGTCCTCTGCTCCATTTCACCGCGCTCGATGGTCTCGGAAAGGCGCTGTCGCAAAGAGCTATTTGAAGCAAGTTGTTGCCGGACCTGCGTAGCAAGCTCCTCTACACGCTTGGCTGAATCTCGAAGCTCATCAGCCATAGCCTGCTCTGAAATTAGGTGTGACTTCTCGGCCTGTTTGTGGGCTTGCGACTGATCCTGAAGCATATCCACCTCTCGCTCGGCAAAATCGCGCTCTGAGATTGCCTCTGCAAGGCTTTGTTCCAGCTCCATCAGAGCTTTCTTGGTCTCTTGGTCTTTTGATCCAGACAGCTCCAGGTTCTTGACTCGTTCTAGTGATTCCGCATACTCTCTCTTGAGGTCCATGTAAGCCCGTTCAAGACTCTCGGAAGAAACGTGACTGCTGCTCGGCCTTGATCCATTCAACGCATTACGTTCGCGAGTTCCTGTGGGTATTAAAATATCATTCTCATCGAGAAGGCTCCGAAGTGATCCAATTTCCTGCTCCGCACGGTCAAGATCCATCTTGAGGCCACTGAGACCCTTCTCACACTGCCACTTTTGCTCAATAGCTTCATCGGCCCGACGACGAAGGACATTGATTTCCTCACGAAGACCGGCGACTTCTTTATCATAAGCCAAGCGTCTAGGTGAGCTGGATAACGCCCTATCTCGTTCGGCCTCGAGTTGGCGGATCTTCTTCTGATTCTCTCGGTTTTGGTGCTCTTGTCGCTCTAGCAAGCTCTTGAGAGCGGCATGAAGAGCATCTCGTTGAAGCTCGACATCCTTGACTCGCTCTGCAAGTGCATCCCGTGACTCCCCGGTCTTGACTGACGCTGACCTTGAGAGCGATGAAGGCCTTGAGCGAATAGTCGGTTGCGCGTGCGAACTTGAGGGTGCGACAGAGCTTGATCTTGTGAGCCCTTTGGAAGATCTCGAAGGCTTTGTCCCGACCTCTTCTGCTATACTATTAAATTTACTCATTTGTTGGTGCATCTCCATAGCTTGCTTTTGAGCATTAATTAGGTTTAGATTCTCATTCCTTACGTTTTGCAGTTCCTGCTGCATCTTCGTTTGTTCGTAGTTGAGCTTCTCATGTTGAGCGGCTTGGGCTTCTAGACCTTCGACACGAGCGCGTAGCTGGGGGACGATTTCGTCTCGCAGATTGTCTCGCTCATTATGTGACGTCTGGAGCTCATCTTTCAGCGCCGTCAAGAGGTCCTCAAAGTTATCTTTGACCTGTCTTTCATCCGCTAATCGACGACGAAGATCTTCGCAAGTTGACTCAAGATCCTTTACGCGATCACCTGCATTCATAGAGTTCATGGAAGCAAGGTCGACCTAGAGATATTGTTAGAATTAAAGAGACAAAGGGAGGGAAGCTGGATTCGTACATGTGAAGCCTTCTCTTCCAGATTATGAATCTGTCTCTCGAGCTGCTTACGCCTTGTTCGTTCATCTTGAACCTTAGTAGTAAGCTCCAGTCTGATCTGAGCCTTCTCTTGCTCCGTCTTTCTGATCGCTCGTTCCAGGTCATCCTGCTTAGAGTCCTGATCGCCATATCTTATTGAGCTAGTTCCAGAGTCCGAGAAGTAATCACTGGTTCGTTTGCTACCAGGGTTGGCAAAGTTTTGAGCTTCCGCCTGTAATCGATCAACGAGGTCCTCCAGGTCCATCTCACGTCTTATAGAAGACGCCAGCTCCGAGCTGATATCCTTCAATTCCCTCTCCATCTCTTCGACCTGTACTGGTGTCGTGGGAGTTGCCAGTGGGAGTTGCAAATACGCGTTTCCAAAATACCCTCCGTTTTCTGCATTTGCTTTCGGTACGTCGATAGCTGTTGGCTTATTTCGGGCTGCGAGCGCTTTCGAGGCATCCGGATGGACTTCGGGGGTTGGTGGTGAGGGGATGGGTGAGTATGGCTTCTCCGAGAAACTTGTCGTAGATGAGATTGGTGAGGTATTTCCTCCCCAACCAAAGAAGGAGCCGAGCTTTGATCCTCCCGGTGACTTTGATGGCGACTTTTGAATGGTGGCCGAGGTGTCGGTTGAGTCGTGAGAAAGCTGTCGTGATATCGAATTTGGTACATTGATTTTGTGAGGTGGTGTAGGTTTTGCAGAAAATACGGACATAGTAGCAGAGCCCGGTACGGTTGTGGTCGAATCACTATACCATGTACCAGTTGATGCACTCGCAGGAGTCAATGCTGATGCTTCACTGTCTATCCTCTCATGCTTTGGCACATGTGTATCTGATGGAACCGTCGTTGATTGAAGAACGGCTTGGGGTGTTTCTGGACTAGCGAACGGTCGAGATGAGACGCGCTCGGGTGTCTTGTAGTCGTCCGATGTCAAAACGGTGTGTTCTTTATCGAGTGTTCTGTTTATACGTTAGAAATTATTGAAACCTGCGTTTCGCTGGCCATGGGTAAACATACTGGCGAGGGCTATTGTAGATGGAGGAACGTTCGGGAGTAAAGGCAGCAGAAGATTGCTGAGGGAACTCGTACAGTGTCGGACTGTCGACCGAGTATGGTCTGGTGAAGGTCTCGTTGGGCGGCGGGAGAGTGGAAGCAAGATGTTCGCCCGACGAGTACCGTGTGGCTAGAGGAGATGCCGTCGATGGCAGAGGTTTCCTGCGTACGGGAGATGATAATGGAGAGGTCGACACGGTGGTAAGGGCTCGAGGGCGAATTGACAACGATGGGATCCCAGCTCGTATTTCCCGCGGATGGGCTTCTGTGTGGTGAGTGGCTGGCGGAGGAGAAGTTTGGATATCAGATGATTCTGAAGCAGATGAAGTCTCAGGATGAGGAACCACCAAGGGGTGCGGGTTTGGATAGAGAGGAGCCGCGGACGCCATTGTTTTCTTGACAAGCCTTTGACGGCTACTAGGACATTGGTTTGGGTGGGAAAGATGTGCAATCCACGAGACAGCTCTAAAGAGGACGGGTTCCGAGTGTGGTATGATCGCGGCAGATTCGATGATAAAATTGAACGAAGTTAGAGTGGTAACGGTATGAAAGCGAAAGGGGTCCCTTTCCAGTGACCTTGCCCCAATTTTGCAGCTTTGCTCAGTAGGCCGTAGCACGAAAGGGCGGATACGGCGCGCTGGGGGGGGAAGGGTTCAAATGGGTGGTGAGAGCAGTGTGAGTGGTCAACCAGCAAGAACGACGGGGGAACGCGACGGGGGGAATGAGTGGAGCGATCGAGGTTAGCGTGGTTAGCGTGGTTGATATAGTGAATATAGTTAGTGCATTCAGGTTTTAGCAGGGCGAGGGAACACCCGATGACCAAAGCATCCATAGCGTCAGGAACGGTATTCAGGAACACCAATCACGCCTATCTTCATCCCTCCACCCCCTGGACGCCCGGGGATGGGTGCGCCCCTGAAAATACACCTGAACTGGACGGTATGTACTGTACTGTACATACCAGTTCACTTCATAAAGTAAAGTACAGTACAGTATGGAACAGCACGGTACCAAACAAAGAACATACAAAGAACGGTGGCCGGTGGTGGTGGTTCTTGTTTCGGTGCTGCACAATACACGACACGACCGGACAGGACCGCACAAGACAGACAAACTAACAAGATACTGAGGTCGGTACTGCTGCAACCGCACTGAAGAACGGCCACCAACTCATCACAGATCTCTCACCACGCTACTCTGGCTGTGGCGGACGCCGTCGCGGTCACAGGCTGATCTTACTCCTGAAGCGCGCTTGGGCACATTGTCCTCACTTTCTCTCCACCACTTATCTATCCATCATTTCTTTTTAGACGCCAATCCCATATGGTGCGTATCGTCAAGCCGCCGATCGAGATCCGTAAGGAGCCAGTGCTCAGAGTCAAGAACCATTGATCATGGCTTTTGGTTCTGCTTTACGAGTAACACCCATCTTGGCTCTGCTAGACCCTATTCTTCCCACACAGCGTGCCCCCTATCTTACCATGCTTACCATGCTAATCCAGAGAAAGATACCACACCGCTACCACAACACAGGGTTCACGGACCGCAAGAAACAAACATGGCAATTCGCTGCAACCTCCCTCGCCACCCTGATCAGTTCGATCTGCACCAAAACAGCACCGGCTAATCTCAAAGGGCTGGAGGCGTTCTGAAATTATCAACTGAACCCCTAATTATACATCCTGACAGAGTGACATTGCCTCTACCGAAAACTGTGGGGAAAACAGCATGATGCTCAGCGCTAAAAATCTAAAGAAAGAAGAGCTGCTCTCGATTGCCGAAATGAGAGAAAAACATGAAGCTAACAGAAAGAAATGTCCGGCGCGGGTGCTTCTCTGCCTCGTCGCATTTAGGTTTGCAGAAACGTGGTGAACGGTCTCTAGACAGCACAAGATAGTACAAACAGATCTAGCTAGCAGCCGCAGACAAGTCCTTCTGGAAGTGCCAAGTTTGACGTGGGTTTTGGCACATTGGTTAGAATACACACTTAGTCACTGTACAAGTATCTGCAAGAAAGAGAGCCGGAAGCCTGTTTTCCTAATCGTCGACGCTTCACGGATTCAATGATGGCCACTGCGTCATTCCCTTCTTTCATCTCCGCACGTTCGTACTTGTTCCTCTCCAGATTTCAAGCCGGCCTAGGATTAAGTATGGTAGATCAAAAAGGACCACCACGGGCCATGGTACAACGCTAGAGAACTGTAGTAGCTTGGAGCGTGGGGTGGTGACCTTCAGGAGATTTGATGCTACGCGGTAGACACACCTACTTAGGAGCCTGCGAATCATTGAAGTTGGTAGGGTAGGTAGCTCGTAGCCCGGGTCTCTCTCTGCTCTATGGATCCCACGTCAAGAGACAATGTCGGACCGATACGGCGCCAACTTTACTAGGGAAGGAAGAAAGAAAGAAAGCAAGACAGGAAAAGCACTAGAACATTGTCTCAGAAGAACAAGTAGATTTGTATACCACAACTCTCTCTATTTCCTCCCTAGCACGTAGCTTATGAAGAGCACAATCCCTTGGCCCCGCTTGTTTTTCACGGGTGCCAGTCCGACTGTGAGAAGATGTTGAAGTTCTCCCAAAACGCCAGATGCTATGCTCTTATGCAGCGAAGACTCGAGAGAGCCCTCATCCCGCCATTATCTACGGTCTATGTTGAAAGACTTTTATCTTCCTTGTAAAAACAACGAAAGAGAAAGCTTTATTTTTCCCCACACCCCATGTTAGGGTCTCCAGAATGCGCCTGGAAATTAATACAAAACTCCGAGATATACCCCCAAGGTCGTTGAGACCTATGCAAACTCGCTATTTATTCGCCGTGAAAATCCATCGTAAAAAGGTAAGGAAAATCTTGTGAGAAGACGTTGAGTCTCCCACATATCGTAGCGAACTCAGATCATCTAGATCTTAAGAGTCTTGGGCTTCTCCCAGGTGAATTCCTGGTTAGTGAAGTGTCCATTCTTGGCAGTCTGGAAGTAAATTGGCTTGGCCAAATCGAGCTCCTGGACTATCACACCAGGTCTCATGTCGAAGTTCTTATTGATAATAGCAACGAGCTCATCTGAGGAAAGATCAGAGGTTCCGTAGCTGTCAACGAAGATAGAAAGTGGCTCAGCAACACCGATGGCGTATGAAAGTTGAACAAGTGCGCGGCGGGCAAGCTTAGCATGGACCAAAGACTTTGCGATCCAACGGGCGAGGTAAGCAGCTGATCGATCGACCTTGGAGTAATCCTTTCCTGAGAAAGCACCACCACCGTGAGCTCCCCATCCACCGTAAGTATCGACAATGATCTTTCGGCCAGTAAGACCAGCGTCTCCTTGAGGTCCACCGATAACGAATCTTCCGGAAGGTTGGATCTAATTCATATTAGTAAAACGATGCTTTTGAGAAGCAAAAAACTCACGTGGTAAATGGTCTCGTCGCTCAAGTACTTGGCGGGAATGACCTTCTTGATGATCTTCTCCTTGATCTCTTTGCGAAGCAACTCAGTAGAGATATCGTCGCTGTGTTGAGCAGAAACCACAACGGTGTGTACTCTGAGGGGAATAACGGCACCATTGTCATGCTTGTACTCGACGGTGACCTGGGTCTTGGTGTCGGGTCTCAACCATGGAAGGCTTCCATCTCGGCGGGCGGCGGCCATGGCAGCATTGAGCTTGTGTGCCAATTGGAGGGTCAATGGGAAGAGTTCTGGGGTCTCATCGGTCGCATAACCGAACATGATACCTTGATCACCGGCACCAAGCTTCTCAATAACCTCCTCGTAGTGGAGACCTTGAGCGATATCTGGGGATTGCTCCTCAATGGCGACCAACAGGTTGCAAGTCTTGTAGTCGAATCCCTTCTCGGAGTTATCATATCCGATGTCCTTGATGGCATCACGAACAACCTTTTGGTAGTCAATCTTGGTCTTGGTGGTGATCTCTCCAAAGATCATCACCATACCAGTCTTCGTAGCTGTTTCGCATGCTACTTTTGACGCTGGATCATCACGGAGACATGCATCTAAAACTGCATCACTTATTTGATCTGAAATTTTGTCCGGATGCCCCTCTCCGACTGATTCGGACTTGTAGAAGTGTTAGAAAGAGTATGGGAGTGTTATTGGGACCTGGGAACTTACGGTGAAGAGAAATGTGCCTTGGTTGTGATGCGTAAAGGCAGCTTTTCCATTTCCATTGGTTTGCGACATGGCTGGAATGTGATGTGTTTTTTGTTTAGGGCGAGAGAGAAGAGCGTAAGATGTATTAAGTTAATAAAGGGTAGAGAGGGGAAATTGTTGTCAAGAAATGAAGATGGGGTGTGAGGTCAAAGAGAGAGAAAATTTGGTGGGGTTTGTCTTAGCGGCTAAGCGGATCGCGCAATCAACCACCCATGAAGGCCAAACTCGATACCACGCAGATTTGGTTTTCTCGGAAAAACAATTAAGAAGCATGCAATTTAACTCAAATTTGAGTAGGAAGTGAGGAATTGCTCAGCAGTTTCAACCAGGTTTTTAGTTTTTGGGGGGAGTTGTTGTTCTTGTTACAAGCCATTTTCCAACTTTTCTCCGCCTCTTCATTCTCAAGCACTTCGTAACCCGAGTACGACCCCGCTGATGCAGTAAGAAAATGCCGTTCTGTTCTTCTGGTAGGTTCTAAAAGCTCGAGAATCTCTACTGCAAGTGGAATTGAAACTGGCTTCACCTGCAGTAAGCCTGCCGTCATATGGTGGCACGAAACCAATTAAATGTGGCTGTCTTCTTAAATTGTTCACCGTTAAATCTTGCACGTGTATTGGAGGTTGCAGCCTTGTGCTACGCAAATTTTGTTTCCTAGAAGGCTGAGAAACAAACAACCCCACCATCCCACCACCATCATATCACCATGAGCAAATACGGAGTTCTGGTTATGGGCCCTGCCGGGGCAGGCAAGGTATATCATTATGATCTTTTCATCTGTTGAAAGTCTAACCTCTGCTAGACTACCTTCTGCTCCTCCCTCATCACACATTTGCGCAACAACAAACGATCATGCTTCTATATAAACCTCGACCCTGCAGCCGAGGAGTTCGTCCACGAGCCAGACCTCGATATCAAAGAACTCATCTCCCTTGAAGATGTTATGGAGGAAATGGGGCTTGGTCCTAATGGTGGCTTGATCTATTGCTTTGAATTCCTGCTGGAGAACCTCGACTTCCTGACTGAAGCCATCGATACACTGACGGAAGAATATCTCATCATCATCGACATGCCTGGTCAAATTGAACTATACACACATATTCCAATCTTACCGGCGTTAGTAAGACATCTGACCCGGACGGGCGCTTTAGACATTAGTTTATGTGCGGCATATCTTCTTGAAGCTACCTTTGTGGTGGATAGAGCAAAGTACTTTGCTGGAACATTAAGTGCCATGAGTGCCATGATTATGCTGGAGGTACCACATATCAACATCTTATCCAAGATGGACCTAGTGAAGGGCACGGTGGGGAAGAGAGAACTCAAACGATTTCTTGACCCAGACTCAAGTTTATTGGATGATATGCCTGGATCAACTGAAGACGATGGCCTCGGCGAAGCTAAAGATGCAGAGACGACTATGTCTGGGAACAGTTTCAAGCGTCTTAACAAAGCTGTGGCAAGTCTGATAGACAACTTTGGTATGGTCTCATACCATCAGCTGGATGTGCAAGATGAGGATAGTGTAGGAGGAATACTAAGCTATATCGATGATGCCATACAATATCATGAGGCCCAGGAACCAAAGGAGCCCAATGATACAATGGAGATTGAATATGAAGATTAGGTTAAAAGCTCACAAAGGCGTTGAGGGATTGGAAAGAAAGCATAGCGTTGGCGTTTGTAGATATCCAAAGGCTATTTAATTCATTTTGTCCTTTGCTCTTGCTTAACCTCTTTCTGGCTTGATATTGAGAACTTCTGCGTCTCTTATCATGATGACCAAAGTACAACCAAAACTCCTAGGCTACAAATACTTGCCTCAATCCCGGGTAGACGCTCTTTCCTTTCTCTGCATCCCATCATAACGCTAAACGCAACGCAATAATTGATCCAAGACATGAATTCCCTTCGTACCACCCAGATTCGGCATTTTGCACTCCCTATAGATATCATCGAAAATTCACCGTCCCATCATCTCCAGGTACTTGTGCCCACGTGGCCCCCTTTCCCTTCCTGATGCAGTTTCTGATATCCCTCAAACCTCTCATACTCCTTCATCCAGAATTGTCCCAGCTCCCCTGCCCACCGTCCCAGGTCTCTTCCCGTCTCCTCAAATCCCCTCTTCCACGCCACCGCCAGCGCCAAAACCACAACCGCATAAAACGTTATCCGCAACCAGAATAAAATGGTCCGCCAGATCCACGCCAGCACTACTTTCGCAAGATACAAGAGGATGACGGCAAGAGCTACCATCAGGAGACCAGGGGAGTTGGCAGCATAGTTGGCGAGGGTGTCGAGGTAAGGTGTTAGGATGGGGAGCGTGCGTGATTGTATGGTGTAGAAGGTGTTGCGGAGGGGCTGTAGATAAGGATCGGCGCTGTTGTAGAGATGGATGGCGGAGAGGAAGTATTCCTGGAGGATATCCATTGTGATTTGCATTTGTTGTAAAGATGCTGTTGCGCGATGGGAAAGGGGAAGCGCTGGGGGCTAATTTGACGTGTGGAGCTTGTAGGTGCTGCGAGGTGGAATTCGCGTTCAGAGTGAGTAGGATTCGGCTTGTCTCAATGTCCTGTAGCTTGAGAAGCTTCTCATACTGAGAGACTTGTAGTGTGAGGTTAGTAGTTGATGCCGGCGCGTGACAAAATTCTTCCTAATCTGAGTACCCGATAAGGGAATAACCTCCACAGCTACAAGCAACTTTAAGCGCTTCGCTTCGTGAAGCTTGCCCCTGAATGGGCCCCAGGACGTATAAACAGAACGTTAAAATCTCTCCTCCTAATAAATCTACCTTCTATTTATTTGCTTGGCAACAATTGTTTTACTCTAATACCTTCACAGTATCAAGGTGCCGTACCCTCAGATACTAGATATTCAATATCTACCTAGCACGAGACTGGACAAATATTCCTACAAGGCAGCTTCCATAGATGGCTAAGTGGGTTTTCACTATAGATCACTCTATGAATTAGTGAGTATCATGATCGACAATTCTTCCGGTATTTCTTTATAGAATACTGAAGTTATATAGCTCGTATAGCTTCACAACCGATGCCAAACTTCATTTGAATGTCATCGAGGTCATCTAGAAGAGTGGTATTGAGAGGTGTGTGTTTCGCAGCGTCAAGGCAACCAAATTAGGTTTCTATTCTAAGCCTAGCCTCAAGCTTCACCTTCCTCTCTCGTTGTTTTAACAACCTTCGGCCTTCGTTACTAAAGTATTCTGGCCAAGTGCTCTCAGGCAGCGGTTATTAAAATGTTATAAGTTGTGAGATGTGAAGACCTATTGAGTATACTGACTTGAGACGTGGGCGGTTTGATGCATAATTTACCTTCAGTAAGGCCATCATGGATACTTTCAATGATAAACTCGCTCAAGCTACGGCTTTAAGTACTCGAGAGATCCTCGGTGCGATTGCAGTGGTTGTAGGTAGAGAAGGTGAACTACTCTCGTATCAATTTTTTGGTTAAGCTAATTGGAGGCTAGGAACCATTCTCTATCATGGTGCTTCGGGACATCAATCTCTAGACACTGATGCGTCACCCATCGATCACAATAGCACCTTCGCCTTAGGTTCAGCGGGAAAGTTCATCACTCATATCGCCGCTCTTCAATGCGTAGAGCAAGGCTTGATCACGCTGGACGAGCCCGTGTATCCCCATCTCCGCGAATTGGAGAGCGTGAATGTCCTATCACGAAACAGCGGTCCGGATGCTGTAACTCAGCCATTTCTACTCCAGCCCACAAGCAAGAAAATCACGCTTCGTCATCTGCTTTCGCACTCAAGCGGTGTAGATCATGAATACAACCCAACCGTCACCGCGTGGCGGAAATCGAAAGGAGAGCAGCCAAAGCCCGACTTCCATCCAACTCGAAAGCAAAACTCATCTGGTCCCGACACGCCCGGCGCCGAAGTGTTTTCCACACCGCTGCTCTACGAGCCCGGCGAGGGGTGGTTGTATGGCGCGAGCGTAGAATGGACACAGTGTCTCATTGGAAGACTGACGAATCAATCTCTGGTCACTTTCGTCAAGAAGCACATCTTTGACCCTCTCAACATGACTTCATCGACATATACTCCCCAAGATGACGCTGAGATTGCCTCCCGAATTTTGAAGATGGTTCAACGGAAGGGCGACCACCTGCTCCCCGTCAACTACCATTTAAAAGAACTGCTCTCTAGCGTGCCTGACCTTTCTGCACTTTTCGTAGACCTCATCTCCTCATCATCCAAGCTGCTCAAGCAGGAGCATATCGAGCTCCTCTTCAAGCCACAGTTCGCGCCCGGAAGTGCAGCTAGGACTTCCATCCACCAAGACACCGAGAACTACGCAGCACCCGCGGGGATCCCAGCGAC
>Ga0247810_10001859_pt1 | contig 12463 bp, 13 predicted proteins | sample UWRJL119311C1_FD_179918 | JGI IMG/M metagenome (GOLD analysis project Ga0247810, IMG submission 179918) | Plant litter microbial communities from Arlington Agricultural Research Station in Wisconsin, United States - UWRJ-L119-311C-1 | ecosystem: Environmental > Terrestrial > Plant litter >...
GCAACCGTGTTTTTGTTCCTTCCAGCATGCTCACCAGCTCATGTGTCAACGTTGCGATACCGCTCATTCGCTGCATGAAATTCAGCAATGTGCGCTCCACTGCAAGAATAGATTGCGCTTTCCCACGGATGTAAAAGGCAATTTGTCCGGGTTCAACGGCCTGACCATCATGAATGAGCTCTTCGAAATCAAGCGAAGGATCGTATGTTTCGCAGATCAACCGGGCAAGGTCAACACCGGCAAGAATGCCTTTGTCTTTCACCAGTAATTTAGCTACACCTTTTGCCTCTGCGGGAATGCAGGCCAGCGATGAGTGATCTCCGTCGCCGAGATCTTCCTTTAATGCGGTTTGAATGATGGAATGAATCATGGGATAAAGGTAAAAAATGAATAGTGATAGAAAGCATTCCGCTGCAACTTAAATAACAGGATTATTCCCGGGTTCCAGTATTTTGCCGTATCTTTTTAACGGGTTCGCAGCGTTCACGTTTTTATATTTCGCTTTTCCTTTTTAACATTTACGGGATATTTATAAGGAAAGTATAGGGGAAATATTACTTTGATATAAGGCGGCTATGGGAGATGTCGCTTTGCCTCATCAGGGGCCGGGCATAGTAATTTACGACTCCTACGGAGTCGAGATCCGACCAAACGTTGCTGGGTTTATTGAGATAGGACTCCCCTGGAGTCTTTTTAATTATTCTTCGGGGCATAAAAAAGGGCGGACAAACATCCACCCGTAACTGCTGTTCAAGCTTTATCAGCTTTTTTCGATGCTTATACTTTCGATCTTGTAGTCGGCTCCTATTTTCTTCCATTTGATGGTGACCCGGAAAGATTCGCCTTTTGAGACGTAAGTTCCGATGGCAAATGTTCCTTCTTCAGTTTCTTTTCCCTTGAAGCTGAATTTAAAGGAGCTGGCGGGTTTTCGGGTAAAAAAATCTTTCAGTACCTGGGAGGCTTGCGATTGCGAATAAGCGCCTTCTTTTTCGCAGACATTCAGGATCATCATTTCCTTTCCGAAGCTTACTATCCTGGCTGCATCTCCTGACGTGAAAGCAGATTCTACCGACGTGTACGGTATATCCGTAACAGCATAAAACTGCATCAGTAAAGCGGTCAGAAGTGTATAAAGAAGTCCCATATTCTAATTTTTATGTTTCCGCATTACACAAAAACAGTGCCTAATATAATCAAAACCGATCATCCGGATTTATTCCCTTGAAGACTGCTACAAATGTGCGAAAAAACCAGGCTATTCCCAGCTTCTGATTTTTCAGTTACATTAGCGCATGCATTCCCTGAAACGTCAGCAGTTTATTCTTGCCATTGCCGGAACGTTGTTTGCGCTCGGCATACACTGGTGGAACGCTTCTGCAAGCGGTCATTTTATGCATGAAACCGCCGACGATGCTTCCTATCTCAGGCCCGCAGAAAACTTCGCTGCTACCGGAACCTGGAAAGACAATTCGACGGGAGCTTCTTCTTTTGTTCAGCGTCCGCCGCTTTTCGGGATCGTTCACCTGCCTTTTTATCTGCTCTTCGGAAAGCTCGCTGCATTCGCTCAATCCGGATTTTTCTTCCTGCTGCATGGATTTGCGCTTTTCAGGCTACCTGCTATTTTTCAGCATTTCACCAGCAGGAAGCAAAGCCTGCTCTTTTCGTGGATTTACGCACTTTTGCCCTGTTTCTGGGGATTTTTAAGCTACCAGATCACGGAAGCTTTAAGTCCTTCGCTTGTTATCCTGCTCATTGCTTCCATCCTGGGTAAGCGATCGTCCGGTATTGGTTCGGTCATCCTGCTATTCCTGTGCTGCTGGATGCTTCGCCCGGTGCTTGTGTTGCTTTTCCCGGTTGTTCTATGGCTGCTGATCACGAAACGAAAAGCGCTTGTCCCGAGAAAGCACCTGTGGAATTTCGTGGTGCTCGTATGTTCGCTGGTTGCCGTTTTTTCCTGGGAATTCAGAAAACATGCTTACCTCGGAACATGGGGAGAGCTGCATCCGATTTATCACGAGAGCAATGCTTCGCTTTACCGGCCGGTCCATGCTTCGCTTACCAACGTTTTCCGTACATGGGAAACGCAACCGGAAGTTTTTCATGCGATCGCGGGCTCCTGTACTGGAGGCGATTCCACTTACCGCAGCCTGGACTACCTTAAAGCGTATACCGCCGAAAGAGCGATCCCGCTAAAACCGGAACGACTTTATGCGCTGCTTCGTCAATACACTGCTGCAAACCAGGAGCTGATTCCAACATTGTCACGAAACGAACGGCTTTCGGAAACGGCTGCAGAAGCGGATCTCAGGCACCTATTAGACCAGCTGGCAGATTCGCTGCAATCGGCTGAACCATTCCGCTATTACATTCAGACACCTTTCCGGGGCGCTAAAGAACAACTGACAAAAAGCCAGCTGAACCTCGAATTGTTCCAGGTTGTTTACCGGCATTCGTGGTGGGTGGCGATTCTTCGCTGGATCTGCGTACTGACTATTCTTTGCTCGCTCCTGCTTTCCGTTTTCGCACTTTTTTCCGGCGACACGCTCCTTCGATGGTTCTCTGCCGGGATCCTGCTTTTCCTGTTTTACCTGTTCTTTGTTCAGCGATTGAACGAAGACCGTTACCTGATACCAATGCTCCCGATGATCTTCATTACAGGTATGTCAGTTTTAGGAAAAATGACTGATAAACGGATGGCTTCCCGGCATTCCTGATCCTTTTTCTATTTTTGTCGTATGCAGCTGAAAATTCTATGTATCGGTAAAACGGGAAAATCATTCCTGGAAGAGGGCGAGCGGGAATACCTGAAACGTCTTTCTCACTACATCCCGGTCGAAATGCAGATCCTTCCCGACATCAAACAGGCAAAAAGCCTGAGCGAGGACCAGATCCGCCAGAAAGAAGGTCAGCAGTTCCTGGAAAAGATCGGTGCTACGGAAACTGTTATTCTGCTCGACGAACGCGGCAAGCAATACGATTCGGTCGCTTTCTCCGGTTTCCTGCAGGAACAGTTCAACAGGGGCGGAAAACAGGTTTATTTTCTCGTCGGCGGACCTTACGGCTTCAGCCAGGAAATCTACAACCGGGCAAATGCACAGCTTTCCTTATCCAAAATGACGTTTTCCCACCAGATGATCCGGTTGTTTTTTATCGAGCAGATCTACCGGGCAATGACTATTCTGAAGGGCGAGCCTTATCATCACAGGTAAGGTTGGGAATAGGGAATGGGAGATTAGGGAATGGGGAGCCAGTCTCGAGGTTTGGGGACGCTAAGAACGCACGAGTATTTTGACGCACAGCGTTTTTTAAGGACGCAGAGAATTGGAATCCCAGGCAGACATTCAGATGCTTTGGATTGGGATTCTATAAATCGAGGCAAGTCTTGCGGTGAGCTGAATGTGAATGTCTATTTTTGAGCAAAACAAGAACGGTTGAACGATAATCATTTCTTTACACTGTTTGATATTGCTACGGCACTGTTCGCTCTGATGGTGATCTTTGTTCATTCTTTCTGGAGAAGACATCAGCATGCGCTTGAGCCTCATTACCGCTATTTTCTTCCATCACTTTATTTCAAGCTGTTTTTCGGTCTTGCTTTCGGGATTTTCTACAGCCAGTTCTATATTGGCGGCGGCGATACTTCTGCCTACTGGAACGGGGCCGTAAAGCTCAACGATCTCTTTTACCATTCTCCGGAAGACTATTTCGCCGAGCTTTTCACGTTTGGAGAAACAGGATTAATGACGGACCATTTCGATAAGATCAGCGGTTATCCGCCGCAGTGGATCTACAGCGAACCGGAAAGCTGGATGGTTTGTAAATTCTATTCGCTGCTCATCATTCCGGGAGTGAAGGGCTACTTTGCGCTCACCCTGATAACTTCCTACCTCGCCCACATGGCAACCTGGAAGTTCTACGAAATGGTCAGATCTTACAAGATCCATAAAGAGCGCCTTCTTGCACTTGCGGTTCTGTTCATTCCTTCTGTTTCTTCCTGGTGCTCGGGGATCTCGAAAGACACGCTGCTCTACATCGCTTTGCTGATGTTCATTACTCATTTTTTCCGCATTCTTTCCCATTACGGGACCAAAAGAAGGAGCTACATCGGGCTGCTGTTCTTTGCTTTCATGCTCATTACCCTGCGACCGGTTATGTTTATGGCCGTAATGGCCCCGGCTGTCTTTGCGCTCAGCGCCCGGATACTGAGAACCCGGGTCGATTCTATTATGCTGCGGTTTTCCATGCAGTTCATTACTTCTATCGCCGTTATCCTGATAGCTGCCTTTATTTTCACGAACGGAAGCCTGGTCGATTCTTCGGCACTCAAAAATATGATCACACAGGCTGCTATCGTTCAGAAGGATTTCACCATTAATAAAACCTACGGAGATAATCGCTACTTCCTTGATATTACCGACTACAGCATGCTCGGAATGGTGAAAGCGCTTCCCGCCGCTGTGATGGCCGGACTTTACCGCCCTTTTCTCTGGGAAGCACTGACTCCTACGCTGATCATTAACGGTGTGGAAAGTGTCGTTCTGATCTGGCTCACCATCCGGATGTTTCTCCGGAAAAAGCTTCGTCCGCGACTGGCTTTCATTCGCAAGCACGAGCTGCTGGTCTACATTTTCTGTGTAATGCTTTTCATTGCTTTCTTCTCCGGATTTACATCGGTGATCTTCGGTGTGCTCGTCCGGATCCGGTCTTTTGCACTTCCGTTCCTGCTGATCGTTATTTTCGCCGATCAGCACGTCCATGAAAAGGAAACCGAAGAAGTCGTGCGGTAAAAAAGGTGCAGATTTAAACTATATTTACCATCTTTGAAACGCATATTCTCCGTGAGGCGAGGCGCATTAAACAAAAACTACAAACTCCATGGAATACGAAATAAAGCCCAAAGCAAAACTCTCGCTTGGCCTGGAGGAGTTGTGGGAATTCCGGGAACTCTTTTATTTCTTTACCTGGCGGGACATCAAAGTGAAGTACAAGCAGGCGGTTCTTGGCATTTTCTGGGCGATCCTGCAGCCTTTGTTCATGACGCTTATCTTTTCGTACCTCCTGGGGAATGCCATTAGCTCGCAGGCAAAACTACCTGTTCCCTACCCGGTTTATGCGTTAAGCGGCATGCTGCTCTGGGGAATTTTCAGCGGTGGAATGAGCAATGCGGCCAATAGCATGGTTACCAATTCCAATATCATCAAGAAGATCTATTTCCCAAGGCTGATCATCCCGATATCGGCTGTCCTGGTTGCATGTGTGGATTTTTTCATGGCGTTTATCATTTTTATTGTCGCCCTCGTTTACTACCAGATCGAAATTAACTGGGTAGGATTGCTGTTTATCCCGCTGGCAGTGATTTTCGCTAGTGTTGCAGCTATGGGCATAGGAATGTTCTTTGCGGCGCTGAATGTGAAGTACCGGGACGTTCGCTACATCATTCCTTTCCTTGTGCAGGCGCTCCTGTTCTTAACCCCCGTGATCTACCCGGTGAGCATTACGGGAAATAAAACCCTCCAGCTTTTACTACAGCTCAATCCCATGGCCGGCGCGCTGGAATTGTTCCGCTCTCTTTTCCTGGATTACCAGGTTAACTGGGAAACCGTCGGACTCAGCTCCGCAACCTGTCTCTTATTTTTCGTGATCGGAATTCTCTATTTCCGCAAAACGGAAGCCTATTTTGCCGATCTTGCCTGATATGCCCAAGCCAATACTCGAAATACAACAGATCAGCAAGAAGTTTGAGATCAGCAAAGTATCTCAGCCTTATCTGAGCCTGCGCGATTCATTGACGGGCATCTTCCGGCCGAAAAGCAAGAAGGAGATTTTCTGGGCACTCGATGATCTTTCTGCCGATATTCAGCAGGGAGATACCGTCGGGATCATCGGGAAAAACGGAGCGGGAAAATCGACTTTACTTAAAATCCTGTCGAGGATCACTCCGCCAACTTCCGGAAAAGTAGTTGCACGCGGGCGTATTGCCAGCCTCCTGGAAGTGGGAACGGGCTTTCACCCGGAACTTACGGGCCGGGAAAATGTGATGATGAACGGCTCTATTCTCGGGATGCGCAAAAAGGAAATTCTCCGGAACTTCGACGCGATGGTAGATTTCGCAGGTGTCGGGCAATTCATCGATACACCTTTAAAGCATTACAGCTCCGGCATGCAGCTCCGGCTGGCATTTGCGGTTGCCGCTTACATGGAAAATGAGATCCTGATCGTTGACGAAGTACTGGCAGTTGGCGACAGCGAGTTCCAGAAAAAATGCATGGGCAAAATGTCCGAAGTCAGCATGAGCGGCCGCACGATTCTTTTTGTGAGCCATAATATGTCGGCAGTACGACAGCTCTGCACACGAGGAATCGTACTCGAAAGAGGTAAGCTGGCATTCGACGGATCCATTCAGCCGGCGATTGATTTTTACAACGCTAACGGAGCAGGCGCACAGCCCGGAAGCGCCTACACGGCGATTCCCGACGAAAGCAAGAAATTACAGGTGCTTTCTGCCAGGCTTTTGAACCAGTATGGCGAAGACAGTACTTCCTTCACGATCGCCGAGTCGATTATCGTCGAACTGAAGATCCGGAGCAGGGTCACGGTTCCCGGGGCTTACGGCTATATTGTGATCAAAAACAATTACGAGGAATTCATCATAGAATCCGACACCAAAGATTTTCTTCCGAATGTGCTGGATAACCTGGCGCCGGGACTGCATACTTTCCGCTTTGAGATCAGGAACAATCTCCTTCCTCACGGGCAGCACAGGATTAACCTGGCTATCAGCTCGCCCTTCGAGACCGGATTTTTCCTCGACCTTCCCGAAGACATTCTCTCTTTCGAGATCTCCGATTTCGAAACCGAAAGAGGAACCAAACGAACTGCAAAAACAAGTTTTTTGCTAAACTGGCAACATCATGTTATCCAATAAATCGATACTCATTACCGGCGGAACCGGGACACTGGGAAAAGCCCTTGTGAAAACTATCCTGGAAAGATGGCCGGACGTGAAGCGCCTGGTGATCTTCTCCCGCGACGAGCAGAAGCAATTTGTCATGAACCAGGAATTTCCGATGCAGCAGTATCCGGCGATCCGTTATTTCATCGGAGACGTGCGCGATTTCGAACGCCTGAAAAGAGCCTTCAACGGAATCGACTACGTGATCCACGCGGCGGCGATGAAGCATGTTCACATTGCGGAATACAATCCGGACGAATGCGTGAAAACCAATATCGGCGGAGCTGAGAACGTTATCCGTGCCTGCCTGGAAACGGGCGTAACGAAAGTGGTTGCGCTTTCCACCGACAAGGCCTGTGCACCGATCAATCTTTACGGAGCAACGAAGCTGACATCCGACAAGCTGTTCATTGCGGCCAATAATATCAAAGGACATAAGGAAATTGCCTTTTCCGTTGTTCGCTACGGGAACGTTATGGGCTCGAACGGATCGGTTATCCCGTTCTTTATGTCGAAAGCCAAAGAAGGCGAGCTTCCTCTCACCCATTCCGATATGACACGTTTCAACATTACGATCGGAGAAGGCGTCGATATGGTGCTGAACGCATTGGAATCTGCCTGGGGCGGAGAGTTATTCGTTCCAAAAATTCCTTCTTACCGTTTAACAGACGTAGCCGCGGCAATTGCCCCGAATGCGCGGTTGAAAGATGTTGGAATTCGGCCGGGCGAAAAGATCCACGAAGAAATGATCACAACCTCCGATGCATTCACCACTTACGAGATCGGAAAATACTACGTCATCCTTCCACAGGTTCCCGTATTCGAATTACCGGATTTCGTGGAGCATTTCGGCGCGAAAAAAGTTCCCGCAGGATTTTCCTACACCTCAGGCGATAATGCCGATTGGGAAACCGTCGCTACGCTCAGAGAAAAGATCAGGCTGCACATCGACCCAACATTCAGTCACGCAGAATGATCCCTTACGGAAAGCAACATATTACCGGAGAAGACATTGCCGCTGTAACCCATGCGCTGCAACAGGATTTCCTAACGCAGGGCCCGGCCATTGCCGAATTCGAACAGCAATTTGCAGCTTACATCGGTTCTGAATTTGCGGTTGCCGTTTCGAACGGAACTGCAGCGCTTCATCTTGCCTGCATGGCGCTTGGAGTGAAAAAAGGATCGAAAGTCATTACCACTCCCATTACGTTTGCGGCAAGCGCGAATTGCGTAAAATACTGCGGTGGCGAGGTCGTTTTTGCCGATATCGATCCGGAAACTTACCTCATCGATATTCACGAAGTAAAGCGATTACTGGAAAGTCATCCGAAGGGCACTTTTGAAGGCATTATCCCGGTTGATTTTTCCGGAAGGCCCGTAAAGCTGGATGCTTTAAGAGCACTTGCCGACGAGTATGATCTGTGGATCATCGAAGACGCCTGTCACGCTCCCGGAGCTGTTTATCAGCATGCCGGCAAAAAGCAGCAATCCGGGAACGGAGTTCATGCCGATATGGCCGTTTTTTCCTTTCACCCGGTGAAGCACATTGCCTGCGGTGAAGGCGGTATGATCACGACCAGTAACCAGCAGCTGTATGACCATTTGTGCAAACTTCGCACACACGGAATTACGCGCGATCAGCAGCTCTTTGAAAACTCCGCCGAGCTCGCGGGGGGAACAACAGAATTCCCCTTGTGGTACATGGAAATGCAGGAACTGGGATTTAATTACCGGCTCACGGACATCCAGGCTGCTCTTGGAATTTCCCAACTGGCCCGCGCAGACGAAGGCTTGCAGAAACGCCGGAAAATTGCCGGAACCTACAACGATTTCTTTTCGGGGAAATCTTACATTCTCGGTCAATCGGGCGTTGTCGAAGGACACGCTTATCACCTCTACGTGATTGAAGTGCCCAGGCGACTGGAGCTTTACAATCACCTGCGTGAAAAAGGGATTTTCTGCCAGGTCCATTATATTCCCTGTCACCTGATGCCTTTTTACCGGAAAGACGGCTGGAAACCCGGCGATTTTCCTTATGCTGAAGCCTATTACAACCAGTGCCTAAGCATTCCGATGTTCCCGACACTTACCGGTGAAGAACAGCAGCTCGTTATGAACGAAATCGATTCCTTTTTTGAATGAAAGCCGTAGCGATCATACCTGCACGAGGCGGAAGCAAGCGCATTCCAAGAAAAAACATCCGTTTGTTCAACGGTTTGCCGATGATCGCTTATACCATACGAAAAGCACTCGATTCGGGTCTGTTCGATGCCGTCATTGTTTCCACCGATGACGAAGAGATCGCAACCATAGCAAAAGCTTACGGAGCCGAAGTTCCCTTCCTGAGAAGCGCTGAAAATTCCTCCGACACAGCAACCACAGCAGCAGTTCTCACAGAAATACTCGGTCAGCTGAAGCAATCGGGACGTGTTTTCGAACATGCCTGCTGCCTCTATCCGACTGCTCCTTTATTGCCCGAACCAGCATTAAGATCAGGTTTCGAGCTGCTCCAAACGGCACAATTTGACTCCGTTATTTCCGTTTGCCGTTTCTCCTACCCCATACAGCGAAGCCTGAAAGCCGAAGGAAACCTGCTGACATTTGCCTGGCCCGAAAATCGTTCCGTTCGCTCGCAGGACCTGGAAACGCACTACCACGACGCCGGACAGTTTTACTGGTTTAAAACAGCCGGATTCGAAGAGAACAAACAGCTTTTCACAGATAAAACAGGCTTTGTAGAATTGCAGGAGCGCTATGTCCAGGATATCGACAACGAAGAAGACTGGCTGCTGGCAGAAATCAAATACGCATTTATTCAACAGCATGAAAAACGCTGAGATCATATTCCGCGCAGACGGCAGTACTGAAACAGGCCTGGGACATATTGTGCGCTCCGTTTCGCTTGCCAATATGGTGGCATCACTGGGGACCGTTACGCTGATTACGCAATCCGATGACGATTTCACTGCCCGGCTGACTTCTGCTTACAAGATCAATCAACTCACATTTTCAGGTGGTCGTTTCGAAGAAGATTTCTTCCGGTACGTTTCAGCCATTGCCGAAAAACGCAGGGTTATAGTGGTCCTGGACGGCTATGATTTCGACCAGGCATACCAGATTCGTTTGAAAAGCAGTGGTATTAAGCTGGTAATGATAGACGATCTTCAAACACTGGGATACGCCTGCGATGCTATTATCAATCCGGCAGAAATTGACTCTACGGAATACTACCCGGCAGGCATTCCCGTTTTTTCCGGCAAAAATTACACCTTGCTCCGCCCTCTTTTCTTGGAAGCGGCTTCGAAACCCAAAACATTCCGGGAATTCCAGGGAAAGCTCTTCGTTTCATTCGGGGCTTCCGATCCGGGAAACAAAACACTTGAATTGCTGGAAGCATTCAAGGATTCGGCAGAAATTGAGGTCATCAACGTACTGACAAGCGAGCTCAATCCGCACCTGGCTTCACTAACAGCTTTTGCAGCAACGGCCACACCATCCATTCAATTCCATCAGAACCTGGACGAAGCCGGATTATTCAAACTGATCAGTGACTGCGACGGTTGTATCACTTCCGCCAGTACGATAGCTTCCGAAGTAATCAGCATTGGAAAACCGCTGATCTGCGCGATTACCGCCGAAAACCAGCAAGCTCTCTACGAATCGCTGGTGAAAAACGGCGTTTGTACAGGAGCAGGCGATCTTTCAGGAACGATGGCAGTTGACTGGAAAATACTCACCGAAACATTCAGGAACGTAGCAGCGGTTAAAGAACAACTTACTCAGCAACACCATTACCTCGACGGTTTGTCGGCAGAGCGTTACATCCACCTGTTCCAAGATTTGCTGGCATGATCACTTTCCGAACGATCCTTCCCGAAGACGAATTGCTGCTTTTACGCTGGAAGAACGATCCCGAAGCTTTAGATCACTCGTTTGATACAACACCCGTGAAGCTGGAAGACCATCAGCATTGGTTCCGTAAAAAGCTCACAGATCCCAATGCCTGCATGTATATTTTTGAATCCGGGGAAGCGCCAATCGGGATGGTGCGTTTTGACAAAAGCGCGGAAGAGATCATTGTTGGAATTGTGATCGATCCAGATCACCGCGGCAAAGGCTACGGATCGGAAATGCTGCTTCAATCGGCAGCCGATTATTTCGGGAGATTTCCCGGCTCGGCGCTTCATGCCTACATAAAAAACGATAACTTAGCTTCCATTCGCTCTTTCGGAAAAGCCGGATTTATGCACTCGAAAGACCTGACAATTGCGGATGCTCCAAGTATTCTAATGACGAAAACAGATGTTCAAGGATAGAAAAAAGCCCTACATAATTGCAGAAATGAGCGGGAATCACAACCAGTCGCTGGAACGTGCGCTCCAACTCGTCGACGCCGCTGCAGCTGCCGGGGCCGATGCTGTGAAGCTTCAGACCTACACTCCCGATACGATCACCATCGATCACGACAAAGGCCTATTCTTTATCGAAGACAGCAATTCGCTCTGGAAAGGCCGTAAGCTCTACGATCTGTATGCCGAAGCGATGACGCCCTGGGAATGGCATGAAGCCATCTTCGCACGTGCAAAAGAACGCGGAATCGATATTTTCAGCTCGCCTTTCGACGAAACGGCAGTCGATTTCCTCGAGGCATTATCCGTTCCCTGCTACAAAGTGGCTTCTTTCGAGAACAATCATTTTCCGCTGCTAAAAAAAATCGCACAGACAGGAAAACCGGTGATCCTTTCAACGGGCGCTTCGACCTTACAGGAAATTGCTGCTGCGGTCGACGTGCTGCGCCACAACGGATGTACCGATCTCACGCTGCTGAAATGCACGAGTACTTACCCCGCGAAAGCGTCCAATTCCAATATTCTCACCATTCCAGCTCTGAAAGCCAATTTTCAGTGCCAGGTCGGGCTGAGCGATCACACAGGCGGCGTTGGCGTTTCGGTTGCCGCTGTTGCACTCGGAGCCGTAGTCATAGAAAAACATTTTACCCTCGACCGTTCGGAAGGCGGAGTTGATTCGGCATTTTCACTGGAACCTCACGAGCTGAGATCACTGGTCGAAGAAACCAACCGCGCTTACGAAGCGCTGGGCGAAATCCACTTCGGCATTTTACCCGACGAAGAGAAAAGTCTGCAATACAAACGCAGTATTTATGCAATAAAGGCTATTGCTGCGGGTGAACTTCTAACGGAAGAGAATATTCGCATTATTCGTCCGGGCGGAGGACTTCACCCCGCTTACTGGGAAACCATTCTCGGTTCCAGAGCAGCCACAAGCATGGAACGGGGCGAGCCTGTTTCCTGGAAAACCATTCTGACCAAACCATGAACAGCATAGGCATTGTCAATTACGGGATGGGGAATTTAACTTCCGTTGCCAACGCGATTCGTTTTGCGGGATTCGAACCGGTTATTCTCAACCATGCTTCGGAATTGACAATCTGTGAAAAACTTATTCTACCCGGAGTAGGTGCTTTCGCCATGGCGATGAAAAACCTGGAAG
>Ga0247810_10001860_pt1 | contig 12460 bp, 8 predicted proteins | sample UWRJL119311C1_FD_179918 | JGI IMG/M metagenome (GOLD analysis project Ga0247810, IMG submission 179918) | Plant litter microbial communities from Arlington Agricultural Research Station in Wisconsin, United States - UWRJ-L119-311C-1 | ecosystem: Environmental > Terrestrial > Plant litter >...
ACAGAAAGCCTCGGCCAACTTCGGTGAGGGAGGCGACTTCTGGATACTGAAGCTGGACAGCAGGGGAGAGATAGAGTGGCAGCAGACCTTCGGAGGTGACGGTGACGACCAGCTGTATGCATTGCAGCAGACCACTGACGGGGGCTATATAGCAGGCGGCAACTCGAACTCGGGAGCCACGGGCAACAAGAACAAGACCAACCGCAACGGTTCGGACTTCTGGGTACTCAAACTCGATACCGGGGGCGGTATCGTATGGCAGGAGACCTATGACTTCGGCAGGGTGGATATCCTTTCGTCTATTATAGAGAATGAGGACCATACCTTCCTTGTGGGAGGCCATGCGCAGAGCGAGGTGATGGGAACCAACAAAAAGGACCGCGAGGAAATCAATGACTATATCGCACTGAAACTTTCCGACAAGGGGGAGATCCTGTGGAGCAGCAGTGTGGGCAGCGAGGGCGAGGATATCCTCAGAAAAACAATCGAGACCCGCGATGGCGGTTACCTGATGGCAGGTACCTCGAACCCTGAAAAGAAAGACTATATGCTGGCAGGCACAGAAAAAAAAGAGGCCCTTTCGGGTATCAGCAACGGGCAGAACCTGGCCGGGGTACAGAAAGCGCAGGACGAGATCAACAACAGCATCACGGGGGCAGCCGACTCTGCCAATACCTATATAAAGGACCAGGCCACCACGGCAACCGATGCGGTCAATACCGCCATCGGACAGGGAAGTGATTCGGCTATGAAAATCGGGATGAACGGGCCTGCGGGCAACCTTTTGAACCCTTCGAACGGTAAAGGTTCTTCGGGTTCTTCGAACGGCAGCACATCAGATAGTGCGGCGGCAGCCAAGGGGCCTAAACCCGGGGTGAAAAGTTCGCGCAGCAAGACAATGAACTACGGCAACAAGGATTTCTGGGTGGTCAAGATTAAAGACAAGGACAAGAAAACCAAGGAGCCCAAGACCATAGAGGCATTCCCGAACCCGGCATTTGAGTTTACCAATGTGATTGTTGGCTTTGACTTCAATAACGGTACGGCCAGTGTGTATGACATCGCCGGTCGCCAACTGCAGAGTTTTAAGGTAACCGACAGGACAATCCCTATCGAACTCGGCAGTTATCCCGAAGGGATCTATATCGTAAAGATAGCAACTGACAAGGGTGAGGGGTCGGTAAAGATTATTAAGGGAATTACACGCAACTAGATTATGAAGTATCCTATAAAGCATTATACAGGCATGAAAAAAGCAACATTTTATAAAACAGCATTTTATATACTATTACTATTGCCCCTGATCGGTCTGGGGCAAACAGGGACAATAGGCCCCGTGTCAAAGGTGGCGAACCTTCCCGAGATTATCCCGCCCTCACCGTCAGTAGCATCACTGATGAAACTCGAGGAGATCCCCGTCGACAATTACAGCGGTACCCCTGATATCTCGTTCCCATTGTACTCATTTGCACTCGAAGGCGGACTGTCCGTAAACGCCGGGCTGAATTACAGCAGTACCGGGGTGATGGTCGATAACCTTCCGGGATGGGCAGGTGCAGGATGGGCATTGAACTGTGGCGGATCGATTTCGCGTACGATGGTCGATACGCCCGATGAGCTCGAGAAAGGTGTATTGATCAACGGCTTTGAGGGACTGTCGGCAATGAGCGAAGAACAGCAGGAGGTTTTCCTCTGGACGGCGAACCGCGACTCATGGGATACCGAATCCGACCTGTTCCAGTTCAGCTTTATGGGCAGGACCGGGCGTTTTACGCTTAGTAAAAGCCCGACTACAGGAGTAATTTCGGTGGTTGACCTCAGTGGTGACAACAAGCTGAAAATTACCTTTGTTATGGGTACCGATGGCCCGCATTCCAGGCCGATACAGTCCTTTACAATAGTGGATGACTTCGGGTATATCTATACGTTTGGAGCCATTGAAAAAACCTCATCCACTTCCACGAGTGATACCGCTAATGCGATGCTCTACAACTCGGCATGGAACCTGACCAAGGTTGAAAGCCCGGACCGCAGGGTATTGTGTACCTTTACCTATGATATCATGACCGAATCCTACATCACACCGTGGAATATGACTTTCAATGATATGCTAAAAAGGCCAAGATCCAGGCCGGATGACGCCCCACCGTTCCCAATCCTGGATGCCATAGTTCAGTCATTTAACATAATGAATGTGGGTTCGTGCAAACTGAACACTGCCAATATACCCGGCAAAGGCAGTATCTCATTTACATCGGCAGCTAGGACACAGGACCTTTACCATCCACTATGGAAATACAACGGCTATAAGCTCGTATCGGCTATAATAAAAGACCCGGCCGGAGCGACAATAAAGACATTTAACTTTACAATGAACTCGACGCTGAGCGGGAGCAATAAAATGTTCCTGACCGGTATAGACGAAGTGTACAGCCCATCAAAAAAACTCAGTTACAAGTTTAACTATAAGGGCATCTTTAACTTCCCGAAATACGGTTCGTTCAACAAGGATTACTGGGGGTATTATAACGGGTCCAATAATCAGCTTCTGGCACCCATACTGGGTGCCAACCGTGAATCCAACGAGACCTATGCATTACAGGGCGGGATACTGGAAAGCATTGAATACCCTAATGGCGGTATCAAAACCTTTACCTTTGAGTTAAATACTTTCAGTTACATCGGCAGCAGGCCGCTGGATCCGATGAACCCGAATGAGATTCCCGAGAACAGGGCATTCCAGCTAAAGGGATTCAATTACGCTTCCAACGGTATAACAAGCAGTGAAACGATTTATGTAGCTACGAAGCAGTTTGTGACCTTTGGCCTGACGGCAAGATCGTATTCTACCACGACCCCGGCTGGCAAGAACGACATAGCCGGTACGGAGGTCAGGATTATAGCACTTATTCCTCCAGCTACAGCGGGAGGCTCCTATACAGATGGGGCTATTACAGTGCTGAACATCTATCACTGCTCGGCACTCCCGACGCTGGACCAGAACCATATCATTGAAGTTACCTCGTGTTCGAGGACAGTAGAGCTGTCCGGTTATTACAGGATCGAAATCGGTACTGCGACCTCAGGATATGTGGCATCAATGCCGGCCGGTTTCAATTTTAATTATACGTATTTCAACATGGTACCAACCTATAAGATCGCCAAAGGTGGCGGTTTGCGTATCAAAAAGGTAGAACTCAGGGATAAGACACAGATCAAGTCGACCCTGCTTTATGATTACAACAGGCCGGAAGACCCGCAGTATTCGAGCGGTTCCCAGTCGATGGTGGCCAAAAAGCAGTCCTATATCATCAAGCCCAGCCTTTTTGTACTGGACAGCCACCAACAATACCATGAAGGTTTCTTTTGGATTCCGGAACTGTATGCGATGTATCGTGTCTATGATGACCAGTCCGGATTGGACATCCCATTGACCAAAGGAAACTATGTAGGCTACAAGAATGTGACGGTGACACGTACAGAACCTGTTACCCCGCCGCTTGCTACATTGGCCCTTAACGGGCGCAGTGAATATACCTATACTTCAATGCTGGATTTTGACGACAACGGAAGTTCGGAAGCCGCTTTGGTACAATATCCGTTTGCGAGGCCAACATCCTATGATTACAAACGCGGGCTATTGCTACTGGAAAAGACCTTTGATTCGAACAACAGGCTGCTACAGAAAAACGCTTACGACTATGCCTACAGTGAGCGCCTGCAGGGATCGGGCTTTACGATGAAGAATAAGATTGACTGCGAATGCCCGTCCGACCTGCTGCACCTGAAACCGGAATACACTGCATATAAGACGATGATGATACAGTACTTCCAGAACGATGTAGTCTACGATCCGGATCGTGGTATCAATATGTGGAATGACTATTGGACTAACAGGTTCTTTCCCGATGGAAACCCGGAGAATGCGGCCCCGTTTAACTGCGTCAGAACCAAGAGATATCTGCATTTCCTGAATACTTTCCAGGTCAGCGGGTTTGCACAGATGATAGAGAAAAGAAGCGAAAGCTACAGTTATCCGACCCAGGCAGCTACACCGTTTACCGTAACGGCACAGAAGGAACAGTACCAGTATGATACTAATAACGGACAGATTTACCAGTATACGAATGTACTGAGCCCTACTGAATCAGTAATCACGAGGTATTTTTACCCTGACGGGATCTCCGATACTAATACGGCCTATTCTTCGGCAGACCTTGCCGTGATCAATCTGATGCGAAAAGACAACCAGCATCGGATCTCGGTACCTATAGAGGTACAGACCAAAAAGACCACCGCTGCAGGACAGCTGTTTCGCGACGCTCCATTTATGACGACCCAGCGTACGCTATATAAAAACTGGAATACGACCACAGGGCTTATACTGCCTTGGAAAGTACAGGTTTCTAAAGGTGCCGGCGCACTTATAGACAGGCTGGTTTATGATTCGGTGGATCCCGATAATGGAAACATACTAAAAGTAAGCCAGGATTACCAGTCGACCAGTTATGTATGGGGTTATAACAAGACACTGCCTATAGCGAAGATTGATGGGGTAGCGCCAACCACGGCATTGGTCAACGCGGCAGTAACCGCATCAAACGGTACCAGTGAGCAGGCGGTTATCGATGCGCTTGAGGCGTTGCGTACAGGCTCGCCGAACTCGGCAGTCACTACACTGACCCACAAGCCGGGCTGGGGAGTGAGCACGGTTACCGACCCGACCGGCTACAGGCTTTTTTATGATTACGACGAATTGTTAAGATTGAAAGCCGTCAAGGACAAGGCTGCCAATGGTACGTTCAACGTACTCTCTGCCAACCAGTACAACTACAAGGCAATACTTAATTTAGCTGCAACACAATTCCCATGAGAAATATACTTTTAATTATACTGCTCTTCCCTGTACTGATGCAGGGACAGACCGCGACAGAGAATTACGTAAAGACCACTGTCTACAAGGTTGCGACCGCAACAGAAATCACCGCACCGACCGCTGCACAGGCAACGGTCAGCGTCGGCTATTTCGATGCGCTGGGTAGGCCGATACTGCAGGTTGCCGCAGGGCAGTCCGCCTCCGGCAAGGACATCCTGACCCCGTTTGCTTATGACAGTTACGGGCGTGCGACAAAGGACTACCTGCCTTACCCATCTACCACGGCGACGATGGCCTATGATGCGAATGCCATTACGGGTGCCGCGACCTATTACGCGAACACCTATGGCGCCGCCCACACAAACCCCTACAGCGAAAAGGCCTTTGAGGCCTCACCATTGAACAGGGTACTCAAACAGGCCGCACCGGGTGCGGACTGGAAGCTCGGCACAGGCACCGCAGCCGACCACAGCGTGAAGTATGACTACCAGGCCAACACCGCTGCCGATGCGGTCAAGCTATTCAGATCCAATGCGCTCTGGAGCGATGCACTCGGTTATTATACCGAGACACCCATCAATCCCGCAGGAACGGTTTTTTATGCTGCCAACGAACTGTCCAAGACCATCATCAAGGACGAGAACTGGACATCGGGCAAGAACAACACCACAGAGGAATACACCAACAAGGAAGGACAGGTTGTACTCAAGCGTACCTTTAACGGTACCGCTGCCACCCCGCACGATACCTATTACATCTTTGACCAGTTCGGCAGCCTTGCCTTTGTGGTACCGCCGATGGTAACGGGCAGTATCACCACGGCACTGGACGGGCTCTGCTACCAGTACCGCTATGACCAGCGCGACAGGCTCGTGGAGAAGAAGCTTCCGGGCAAACAGTGGGAGTTCCTGCTTTACAATCTTTCCAATAAGGTAGTCGGTACGGGTCCGGCAAATTCCCCTTTCAATGACAATACCAACAGGGGATGGCTGGTAACCAAATACGATGGGTTGGGAAGGCCTGTTGTCACGGGCTGGATTGCGGTTCCTACGGGAGTGACTTCTGCAGTACGTAAGGCGCAGCAGGCCAACCTGGATAATGTGCTGACCCCATTCAGCGGGCAGCTCTACGAGACCAAGACCAGCAGCGATACCAATGTCAATGGTATCGGATTCAGGTATACCACCGTGGCATGGCCATGGGAGGGTTACCATGTTCTTACCGTAAACTATTATGACAACTACGATTATACCGGTGCACCAACGGATTTCACGACACAGGTTGAGGGACAGGATATCTATTTCAACAATACCATAAGAAAACCGATGACACTGCCGACCGGCAGCTGGGTAAGGGTATTGGAAACGACAACCTCTTACAACCGTCAGCTTTCCTACAGCCTTTACGACATCAAGAAACGACCGCTGCAGTCCACGACACAGAACTGGTTGGGTGGTTATACCACCGTTGCCACAAAGTATGACTTTACCAAGGCACTGTATACCATCACAAGGCACAAGTACACTGCATCGGCCGTCGAACTGTATATCAAGGACACCTTTACCTATACCGACCAGGACCGCCCATTGGCGCATACCCACCAGATCGGTACGGCAGGCATCCCGCAGCTGCTCTCCAAAAAAGAGTATGACGAGATGGGACAGCTCAAAAGCAAAAGAGTAGGGGGGACAGACGTTACCGGAGATGCCTATTTCCAAAAGGTAGACTACACCTATAACATCAGGGGCTGGCTCAAGGGCATCAATGATTTTGACGGTACGGCAACGGCTGACAGCCCTGCCGACCTATTTGCCTTTAAAATCAATTACAATGACAACCCTGCAACGGCACCGACGGGTGAACTCGCAGTGCCAAAACTTTACAACGGGAATATCTCCGAGACGTTCTGGAAAAGTGCCAGTGATAACGTAAAGCGGAAATACGGCTATACCTATGACAGCCTGAACCGTATGCTTTCTTCTGTATACCAGAAACCGGGCAGCGGTACCACACGTGCCTATGACGAGACGCTGCAGTATGATAAAAACGGCAACATCACGGGATTGCAGCGCAATGGCGACCGGGACGGGGATGTAAGTTACGACCAGGAAATTGACGACCTGTCGTATACTTATGCTGCTAACACCAATAAGCTTACCGGTGTCTATGACAGTTCATTGAGTACGGTGGGCTTCACGGACGGTTCCACGGTTGCAGGAAACACCGATTACACCTATGACGACAACGGGAACATGGTCTCCGATGCGAACAAGGGGATTGTCAATATAATCTACAACCACCTGAACCTTCCAACCAGCATACTATTTTTTGATGCCAATAAAAATATACAGTATATTTACGATGCGAACGGCGTGAAGCTGCAGAAGAGGGTAAGCCAGGCCATTGGAGGTACGCTTTCATCAAAAGTGGCCCATTACCTGGACGGGTTCCAGTACCAGCAGGGTGAGCTGCAGTTCTTCCCGACATCGGAAGGTTATGTCAGGGCGACAATGGTAAAATTGAGGTATAGCTATAATTATGTGTTCCATTATATTGACCATCTGGGCAATGTGCGCCTGAGTTACGGATTGGATCCTGCAACGGGTACGGTAAAGATAATGGAGGAAAACCATTATTACCCGTTCGGTCTGAAGCATACCAACTATAATTCGGACCAGCTCGAATATAGCAGGACCGCGATGGATAATGTCGCATTGCAGGTGTCGCCGTTGGCAGTTGGCGGACCAATACTGGTTGATGAATTTGGTTCTTTCCTGGCGTATAATTATAAATACCAAGGACAGGAATGGCAAGACGAGCTGGGGCTTGGCTGGTACAGTTTCAAATGGCGAAATTATGACCCCGCTATTGCGAGATTTATGAGTATAGACCCACTAACGGAAAAATATGAAGATTATACACCATATCAGTTTGCATCCAATCAACCTGTACACGCAGGAGAATTGGAAGGCATGGAGAACAAAGCTGACCTTAATAAAAGAAAAGTACTCGAATCATATTCTACAGTAAAAGTAGCTGAATCAACAGGAACTGGCCGTTCACGTATTCCGTTAGATGTAACACCAGCCAGTAAGTCTAAAGCCAAAGCACAGAATAGAAATCGGGCGATGCTTAGTCAGGATAACATGAGTCCAAGTGAGAGAAAACAGTATACCGCGGATGTAAAACAGCAAATGGCTGACAAGGAAGCGCTAAACAATCAAATGGACAATCATGAGAATATAGGCAGCCCATATACTGCAAAAACAATAATGCAGGGAGTAGCTCACGGAATTCCGATGATTTCTACATTGGGAATAGGAGCTCCCGCCGTTGCCGCCGAAGGAGGTTTTGCTGTAATAGGCGAAGGAATGGAGGCTGTTAATGCAACAAAAACGGCTATGATGAATGTCGGTTTTGAAGGTGTTGAAACTTTTTCAGCATCTGAAACAGCGATGGCAGAATGGACACAATTGACCAGTAATGGTGCGCGGGTAAGTGATGAAGTAGCTAAAGGAACCAGATTATATCAGGAAAATCAAAGTTGGATTCAGGGAATGAAAGAAAGCGGCAGAACAATAATTGACATTGGGAGGGATGGCAGGAAAGTCCAAAGCACGTTTTATAATATGGAAAGACAAGTAATCTATGGGAACTAATAAAATGTATAAGTATGCTTATTGACGAAATACCAACGGAACTCCGTCCAAGAATCATCGAATTTCTTAAATTAACGGATAAACATTTCTCTTTTTTAAACGATTATGGTTATTCCGTAAAGGAAGAAAAAATTGCAAAGCAGTATGCAGTTAAAAATATCATAGAGGTCGTGTATAAAAATCCAAATATTGACAGGGCTATAATTATTCATTTTGAGCCTAATGATATTTTTGGAGTAATTGCAAACTATCTCAGTGTTTCGTTTTACAATGGAATAAAATTTTTAGACAGGAAACTTTTGTTTGAACTTTATATAAAAAAATGCAAACCTGATATTGATACTACTTTCTTGACAAAGATTGACAAAAACAATAAATCTTCGTTTGAAGAAAACCTTGAAACAGCGATGGCGGGATATGAATATTTTCTAAAAGATATCGGAATTGGTTTAATTAATGGTACTGAATGGGAGGATGGCATATACCTGAGTTGGGATTCAGCTTCAAAAATACTTTATGATGAGCAAAAAAGAATTTTGGGGAACGATGACGATAAAAAAGAGAATTAAATTATTGTTGTTAGCAGCATTAACCTCAATTATGGTTAATTGTGCAGAGCATAAGAAATTCGATTCCATACAATGGAAAAACTGGACAGAATCCGAGAGCAGCCCTTCATTGCGGTGGGTGATGCACAAGAGCTTATTAGAAGACAATGATTTAAAGGGATATAATAAGCAGAAAATTTTGACTTGCTTGGAAAGCCCAACAATGAAATGGGGAATGAATATCATTATTCATTAGGAAGTGCTGAAAGCAGGATTGATACAGGAACAATGGTTATCAAATTTGAAAATGATATTGTTGTAAATGTTGACGTCATCAAAGGGTAACGAGAGTTGTAGAATTTCTGTTATGTAATGAAAAGTTCTTAGGATTACGGGAACCCCCTGATGGCTCGGATATATCACAAAATAGTCGACATCGATAGCGCGGATTTGCAATCCGTGCCCACAAAGATTGGTGATAGTAAGTGTCTGGCGAGTATCTATATAGAGTCACGCAACTGATTTGACATTTTTATGTTGAAGTACTAGACGGGCATGTATTGCACCCGAGCGAAGCGAACTGACGAAGTAAATCCGCGCTATCGTTGCGTGAATATAGCAATCTCAAAATATCCGAGCCATCTGGGGATCATTACGGCAACACAACGGACACACCTCGAATAAAATCTTAGCAAATAAATGGATATAGTTAAAGGTATAAACGTTTTGAGTTATTGGGACCAACTTTATTATACAAAGTTTTTCACCATTATAAATAAAATTATAATCTTTGCGATTAATAGTACAAGTTGATCAAAAACCCCTGTATTTACTGCCAATGGGTGCAAATGCCGTAGGAATGCCGTACTAAAACCGCTACAACGGGCAGGGGTGTCATTGTAATTTTGACCCAACATTAAAACTAAAATAAGATGATTACAATTGGGAAAAAAATTAGCGAGATCAGGAAACAGAAGGGGATTACGCAGGAAGAATTATCAGAGCTGTCTAAAATCAACCTACGCACTTTACAGCGTATAGAAAAAGACGAGACCGAACCACGAGGCAATACCCTTAACGGGATTTGCGGTGCGCTTGGCATTAATATAGAAGATGTTCTAGACTATGGGAAAACGGAAGATAACAACTACCTGATGTATCTGCACTTGTCGGTAATCTGCTTTATAGTAATCCCATTTGGGAATATAATTTTGCCATTACTCCTATGGCTTAACAAGCGCGACAAAGTGGTTAATGTACAACAACAGGGGGGCAATATTATAAATTACCAAATACTGTGGACTATCGTTACCAATGTGCTAATTATCACGTTCTTTTTCTTAAAGATTGCGCACATTGCAGAAGCCTTTTACTTTATATACTTCTTTATGGCACTGTATTTTTTAAATTTCTTTTATGCTATTTATGCCGCCATTAGAATAAATAAAGGGCGTCTTAAAAACTACTACTGGTCGCCTATAAAGTTTGTAGGGTAATAGTTATATAAATTTTTCAATCAGAAGTCATGTTATTGGTTATGCCTATTTGATTTTTTTGTGCTGTGGATTTTGGCGATTGTCCCAAAAGGAAACTATCTCAATGTGATTGCCATTAACCTCATAAAAAATCAAGTAGGTTTTTATTGCCAATACTCGTGTAAATTTATTGGAAGTTAATCTTCCAATAAGTTCGGATCTGCATAAAGTTTCTAATAAATCTTCTACTTGATCAACAAGTTTTAGGCTGTAGCTTATATTTCCATTTCTAAAAGCATAAAACTCCAAAATATCGGAGAACTGAATTTTGGCAAGGTTGGACCAGACTATCTGTTTTTGAGCCATTCCCTCATTTCTGAAATTACATTTTCATTTGTATGGAATTCTTCATTTTTAATTTCGCTTCGTCCTTTCTCAATTGAAGACTGCTGCTCAGCAGATAACTGATATAAAGCCTGTTCTGAAGAATCAAATATAATTTGAAGTGCATTTAGGAAATTAAGGTCCTTGGAATCTTTTATCCTGGAGATTAAATCCTTTTTTATTTGTGCAGTCCTGTCCATAGCTAAACTATTTATTAATCAAAAATAAAGAATTATTTTTAATTGCATAGATTTTCGATTTGTAATAAATGTTCTTATAAATTACGAAGCATTCTTTACTGTTTTGTTTTAAGTCTAAAAGGTCTTTGTAGCTCTAACAAGAACCTATAACAAATTCCTACCATTCCAAAGGACACTAGGGTCAATAAGGATAATACAAAATACGCCGGCGACAATTAGTGTCTTTAAAATATTGTGTAAAAGCAGGTACTGCTCTTTTTTGTCTGATTTCCATAACGTGATCAGAAAGAACAATAGCGTGATCAGGCAGATATAGAAATAGATATCCATATAACCTACATCATAAATTTCTATCAGTACATACACAGGGATTACGGTACAGATGGTAAGGACAGTGATGATTTTTTTGGCAATGCCTTCTCCGTACATAATCGGAATGGTATTGTAACCATTGGCAAGATCGCCCTTAAGATTTTCAAGGTCCTTAATCATTTCACGGATTAAGAGTAACAGGAACAGGAAGGTCGCATGCGCAAAGATCACCTGGTATAGGTTTTTATAATACAGTAATATTGCGAAAAAGGGCAGTACAGCGAGCAGTGTTGCCATCAGGTTGCCGATTACCGCATAGCGCTTGATTTTGTGCGAATAAAACCAAATCAGGAAGATGTATACCGAAAAGAACAATACGGCTCTCCACGAGACGAAAAATGCGATAAAGAATACTATAAAGTTTAAGCAGAAGTATACGGTAAGTTTAGTCTTTTGGCTTACTAACCGATCCAGCATTGATTTGTTCGGACGGTTAATCAGGTCTTTTTTGCTGTCGTAAAAGTTATTAATGATATAGCCGGAAGCGATAGTCAGTGAAGATGCCAGGACGATGATAAACAGGTTCAGGTCGGTAATTACTGCCAGTGCCCTTTTCTCCGGGGCTAATATGAATATAGCAGAAAGGTATTGCGCGAGTACAATAACGGGAATGTTATAGCCGCGTACAACAGAGAACAAACTCACAATTTTCATGACCAAAAGTTTGCTCTTCCTGCTTAGCATAAGAAAAAAAGAATGTTTACCCGTTTTAGGGTGTTGGGATTAAAACTGGTAGACTACTTCGAGTTTGTAATCTTTCAATGAAGCTTTTGCTTTCTCAAGGTCTTCCGTAAAACCAAGGATATAACCACCACCACCGGAACCGCAAAGCTTCAGGTAATAATCGTTACTGTCAATGCCCTGCTGCCAGATACCGTGGAATTGCTCCGGAATCATTGGCTTGAAGTTGTTCAATACGACTTTGGACAGTTTCTTGGTGTTTTCG
>Ga0247810_10001863_pt1 | contig 12449 bp, 8 predicted proteins | sample UWRJL119311C1_FD_179918 | JGI IMG/M metagenome (GOLD analysis project Ga0247810, IMG submission 179918) | Plant litter microbial communities from Arlington Agricultural Research Station in Wisconsin, United States - UWRJ-L119-311C-1 | ecosystem: Environmental > Terrestrial > Plant litter >...
CTGCGATTTAACCACAATATTTTTAGGAAACGTTTTCACATTTTCTATATACGAAAGTTCAGATTTTACAGATCCTCCAAAACCAATATTGCTTAAGACATCATTAAAGCTTTTTTGCTTTCCGTCAAAAACCTTATTCGCTTTGATTACTACCGATGTCGAATCGTTGTTTTTAGTTTCAATATCAAAAACTTCTATAATCGATTCTGAAAAGTTACTGTTTACAGATGCTGTAATAGCGTCTCCAACCGGCGATGAAACTTTTGGTACAGATGATTTTACCCAAACTTTTTTGGCAACCAAATCTTTATGAAACGTTATAATTTTATTCTCGTAATTCATTCCTCTGTTTAAACCTGCATCATTAACAGGTAAAGGAACATTTGAAATTTTATTAACGACTAAAAATTCTCTTTGAAAAAGTGAATCGTTGATCTCCAGATAAAGATCTGTTTTTACCTGAATAGTGTTGAAAAGACCTTTTTTGAATGTACCTTTTTTAATAAGGTCATCATATTTTTGTCCTTTCGCATTTTTTAATGAATCCTTAACTTGTTCTGTTTTGTCTTCTTTATTCTTTTTGTTCTTTTTTTGAGCAATCATAGTACTAGTATTCAGCACCAATACCACCAAAGCGATATTTTTTAGACTTCTCAACAATGCCTTTTCTCTCATAGAAAGTTAAGTTTAGGTTAATTTTTGGCTAAAAATATTGCATGAATTACGTTAAAAAAAGCAAAATGGAGTGAGTGGCTTTTTTTCGGGAGTGAATGTTTTTTTTTTATCCAATTAAAGGTAAAATGCAAGTAAAATCGCCGTCTTTTTTGAAGGCTTTAAAATCGTTCTTACCATAGTATTTATAGATACTTTCTAAGTATTTGTGACCAAACTTAGATTCTTTCCCGAAGTTTTGCTTTTCGTTTAAATTATTGGTAATAATTACAACGTTTTCGTTAATGCTAATTGTGATTTGTAAAGGAGTTTCTTCAGAAGCAATATTATGCTTGATTGCATTTTCTACAGCAATCTGAAAAGCCAGATAAGGCACTTTTTTTGCCAGAAAGCTTTCATCTTCTATAGTAATAGTAAAAACGAATTCCTCAGTAAAACGGGTTTGCTGCAAAAAGATATATTTTTCGATAAAAAGCAATTCTTCCTGCACCGTAACAATATTATTAAGCGGCGGATTAATAAGGTATCTGTAAATTTTAGAAAGGTTTAATGTAAACTTTCTTGCTACTCCGGTATTGCTTTCAATTAGCATATAAAGCGAATTCAGCGAATTGAATAAAAAGTGCGGATTAATCTGCTCCTTTAATTGTTGTAACTGAATCAGGGCTTTCTCCTTATTAATCATTTCGTTCTCTAGCAGCAACTTGTTTTTTTCCTGCGACAAGATTTCTTTTTCCTGAAAAGTTCTGCGCGTAAAAATCGTAAACAAATAAAAGAATACAATTAAAATGGCCGTAGTAATAATATAAATGAGATACGCATATTTTTTGACCGCATTTACATCTTCATTAGAAATTTCTCTCGGAAAATTTACAGCTATATACCAATTTGTTCCTTTTACATTCAGGCGTTTGGTATAGCGTACAATATCTAAAAACAAATATTCTGATGGGGCAATTCTCTTGCTAAAATCCTCTCTTTTAGAAAAAGTAGTATCCTGAGGCGCGATATTCGTTAGCTTAAAAATGTTCTCTTTTAGTAATTTTATTTCAGGATGATAAATAATCGTTCCTTTTTTATCAAACACAAAAGCATAATTAGGTGCCTTTTGATCAATTGTCGAGAAATAAGTCTGAAGCGATTTCAAATCGATATCATATCCGTACCGAACTACAGTGCCATTTGCAGCAGTATATCTGTAATAAATACGCCAAAAAAAGTGGTCACCATCTTCGACAATAGTATTAGATTGTGGGAGATTCCTGTTTTTAGCAACAAAATCTTTTATAGAATCTTCGAGATTGGAATCGTTTTTAGAAATTGTAAATTCTATTTTTTGATTGCCGATCTGAAACCAGTTGTTTTTTACCAGACTATCATTGGCATGAATGTTACTTAGAACCTTTAAATTATCAGATAAGTTTTTAGCGTTGCTAATATCTACAATTCGTTTCAGTTCATTTTTAGATTCCAAGAAGCGCGATAATTCCTGCGCAATAACTTCTTGTTTTTTTACAAAACTACGCTGTGAACTTTCTGAATTTGATTTTTCAGTAACCTCGGTCATCAAGCCACTCAGGATATAAATAGAAAGCAACGTAAGAAAAACGAAAATGATTCCTAAAATGAAGAAGTTCCTGCTGGAAAAAGTATTTTTTAAAGTAAATTTCAAAGTGTAATAAAAAAAAAATTAAGGAGCATCGAACTCCTTAATTGCAATAGGGGAATAAAATTTTTTCGTGTGCAAATATAAAACTTTTTGGCTGATACACTTTGAGTTATGAAATCTTAACACATATTTCAGGTAGTCGTTTAGTAAAAATCTTGTTAAGAGGGAAGTACTTTATAATTTAACCGCAAAGAGCGCAAAGTTTTTTATTAAGCAAGTTTCTATAAAAATGCAAAGTTCGCAAAGCTTTGTCTTTATTTAAGCTTTGCGACTCTGCGACTTTGCGCGATTATAAAAAATGGATTGAACGCAAAGCTTTGCGAACTTTGCGTAAATCTTAGCGCTCTTTGCGGTTAAATTATAAAGTACTTCTATTCTCATTTCAAACCTGAAACCTGAAACCTGAAACAAAAATTAAGAAATCTGAAGATGTTCCAAAGTTTTTCCCACCAAAGTTTTTACTCCAACAATCTTAAACCCTAATTTAAGATATAATTTCTTCGCACCCGGATTTCCTTCTTCAACCAATAAACCTAAAGTCTGTTTATTTTTGGTTACAAATTCTTCAATCAAAAACTGCAATAATTGAGAACCAATTCCTTTTCCCTGATGATTTGGACTAACGCCTAACGCGTCAATATAAAATTCCCCGCTTTGTGTTTCATTTTCCGGACTAAAATCAGCATTAAAATTAAGGCGAACATAATCGACAACCGGTTTTCGCAGTTCCTGCAATTTTGCTCCATCATAAACAGCAACAGCTCCTACAATTTCATCGTTTTCTTCGGCTACAAAACAATTCTGATACGAGTACTGATTGCTTTCATATTCAACAAAATGAAGCAGGAAATAATAGGCTGTTTTAGGATCATTTTCGCCAATGAATTTATAAATGATTTCTTCCATCGCCAGTAACAAATATTTGGCAATAGATTCAGAATCTTCAATAGTAGCTTTTCTAATAATCATGATATGTATTTTAAGAGTACAAAATTACGGTAAGTTTTAAGTATTGATTCTTTTCTTTAAAATAATGCGATAAATAGGCACGATTTTTAAATTTTCGATAAAACTTTCAAAATCATAATTTATTAAAATTTAAATTTAAAACATTTATAATCAGTTAGTTATTTGTTTTTTAAAGTTGTGAAATAACCAAATATTAGCCTGAAAAGTGCAGTAGTGAAAATGAGTTGTCGAGACATAATTATTTTTTAGCAAGTCTTAATTATGTATTAAAAAAGCTACTTTTTTAAAGAGAGTTGTTGATAACTGTTTTTTTTGAAAGTGATATTGAAGCAGTTTTTTATGTTGATAACTCTATTTAGATTTATTTTAAATAGCTGATGTTTCGGGTGTTACGGATTATTATGATGCTGTTGATAAAAAGTAAATTTTACATCAATTTTAAGGAGCTTGAAGCTGTTGATAATTGGATGGATTTTTAACATCAAAAGGTGGTCGGAAGAAGAACTGTGGGTTAATTTTGTAAGTATAGAAATGTCGTTGAAATCCCCCAATAAACGAATCATTTTTATTTTAAATAAGTCACCATTTAATACTATACATATGTCTATTTTCGATAAAAGAATCAATTATAAACCTTTTGAGTATCCGGAGGTATTGCAATTTACAGAAGCTATAAATAAAGCGTATTGGGTTCATACCGAAGTCGATTTTACTGCTGATACTCAGGATTTTCATTCGCATTTGAATGCAGCCGAAAAAACAGCCATCAAAAACAGTTTATTGGCTATTGCACAAATAGAAGTAGCAGTAAAAAGTTTTTGGGGTAACATTTACGAGCATTTTCCAAAACCGGAATTTAATGGTTTAGGAAGCACTTTTGCCGAATGTGAATTCAGGCATTCTGAGGCTTATTCACGTCTTTTGGAAGTTTTAGGTTATAATGATGAATTCGAAAAACTGATGGACATTCCGGTAATCCGCAAACGTGTCGATTATCTTTCGAATGTATTAAAAGATACTAAATCACAAGACAATAAAAAGTATGTGGTTTCATTGATTTTGTTTAGTATTTTGATCGAAAATGTATCACTTTTTAGTCAGTTTGCGATTTTATTATCGTTTACAAGGTTTAAAGGATATATGAAAAATGTGAGCAACATTATCGCATGGACTTCTATCGACGAACAAATTCATGCCAATGGCGGAATTTATATTGTAAACAAAATACGCGAAGAATTCCCTGATTATTTCGACGAAGAAACTTTAACGCTTATTAGAGAAACAGTTAAGGATTCGATTAACGTAGAAGCAGATATATTAGACTGGATTTTTGAAGATGGTGAAATCGAAACAATCAAAAAAGCAGATTTGGTAAACTTCATGAAATTTAGATTAGACGAAAGTCTGACTCAAATCAATATTCCAACAATATTTAATGTTCCGGCCGAGGATTATAAAGCCATGGCATGGTTCGAAGAAGAAGTTTTTGCTAACAGTCTGGATGATTTCTTTGCGAAAAGACCGGTAGAATATACCAAACACGACAAAAGTATTACGGCAAACGACCTTTTCTAAAACAGCAAATTACAATTATGAATACAATAGATACAATCTCAGGAAACAGTGCTCCGCTAAGCGAAGCAGACAATAAAATGTGGTGGAAAAACTCTGAAAGTGAGCAAATTTTAAATCGTGGTTATCTTTTAAAAGGTGAAACTGTAGAAGGTGCAATTGACAGAATTTGTACCGCTGCAGCAAAAAGATTGTACAAACCCGAGTTAAAAGAGTCTTTTGTAGAAATGATAGAACGCGGCTGGATGAGTATTAGTTCACCGGTTTGGGCCAATATGGGAACAGAACGCGGTTTGCCAATTTCTTGTTTTAATGTTCACGTTCCCGATGAAATCGAAGGAATTACACATAAGTTAGGTGAAGTAATCATGCAAACCAAAATTGGAGGAGGAACATCCGGATATTTTGGAGAATTGCGCGAAAGAGGAAGCGCCGTAACCGATAACGGAAAGAGTAGTGGAGCGGTAAGTTTCATGAAACTTTTTGACACAACAATGGATACCATTTCGCAAGGTGGCGTTCGCCGAGGTGCTTTTGCAGCTTACCTGGACGTAGATCACCCGGATATCGAAGAGTTTTTGAAAATAAAAAGTATCGGAAATCCAATCCAGAACTTGTTTACCGGAATTTGCGTGCCCGATTACTGGATGCAGGAAATGATTGATGGTGATGCAGATAAAAGACAAGTTTGGGCTAAAGTTCTCGAAAGCCGTCAGCAAAAAGGATTGCCTTATATCTTTTTTAGCGACAACGTAAACAAAAACAAACCACAAGTTTATAAAGACAAAAACCTGCGTATTAACGCGAGTAATTTGTGTAGCGAAATCATGCTTCCATCAAGCTTTGATGAATCGTTTATTTGCTGCCTTTCGTCAATGAATCTGGAACTTTACGAAGAATGGAAAGATACTGAAGCAGTAAAACTGGCGATCTTTTTCCTTGATGCTGTTTTACAGGAATTCATCGAAAAAACCGAAGGAAACTATTATCTGGCAGCAGCGAATCGTTTTGCAAAAAGACACCGCGCGCTTGGATTAGGAGTTTTAGGATGGCATTCGTATTTGCAAAAAAATATGATTCCGTTTGAAGGTCTTGAAGCCAAAATGAAAACCACAGAAATTTTCAAACATATCAGTGACAAAGCCGATAAAGCAACTCAGGATTTAGCTAGAATTTACGGTGAACCGGAATTGCTAAAAGGATACGGAAGACGTAATACCACAACCATGGCAATTGCGCCAACCACGTCATCTTCAGCTATTTTGGGACAAACTTCGCCAGGAATTGAGCCTTTTAGCAGCAATTACTATAAAGCTGGTTTGAGCAAAGGTAATTTTATGCGTAAGAACAAATACCTAAAAACATTATTAGAAGAAAAAGGTCTTGATAACGAAGAAGTTTGGAGAGAAATCATGCTAAATGGCGGAAGCGTTCAGCACATGAGTCAGTTGAGTCAATTAGAGAAAGATGTCTTTAAAACTTTTAAAGAAATCAGTCAGTTAGAGATTGTTCAACAAGCCTCTATTCGTCAGAAATACGTAGATCAGGGGCAAAGCATCAACTTGAATATCCCTTCGGATTTGCCAATTAAAGAGGTAAACCGTTTGCTGATCGAAGCATGGCAATTAGGAATCAAAAGTTTGTATTACCAACGCAGCCAAAGTGTATCTAAAGAATTAGTTACGAGTTTGGTAACGTGTAGTAGTTGCGAATCATAAAAGTAAAGGCTGTTTGTTTAGACAGCCTTTTTTTTGTGGCAATTTTTGGCCCACGGATTATGCGGGTTTTACGGGTTTTCACTGGTTTTATTTAAGGTGCAGCATCTTTGTAAAAGTTGATCATCGCATTTTTGTCATCCCGAGGAACGAGGGATCTCCGCAAGTAACTCGACAAAAAAATGTCACCAGAATCTTGTCATCTCTCGACGGAGAAGAGATCACAGAAGAAATGCCGCAAAGAAAATCAACAATCTTTGTCGAGTTCCGTGTGTGATCTCTCCTGCGTCGAGATGACAAACAGTACGTTATAACTTTGCCAAAGTTTAAAATTTTGACAAAGATCTATGCTCATTTTTGTCATCCCGAGGAACGAGGGATCTCCGTTAGTAGCTCGACATGGTAGATAAACCTTGTGTCAGTTTCTTGCGAGGATCCCTCGTTCCAAGATGACAAACTATAAGATAATATTGTTATAAAAATGATTGTCCTAGCCCCGATAGAAGTGGAAATCCTTTTGTTCCGGGGTTCGGAACAAAAGATTGGAACGGATAGCGGGATTAGCTCCTAAAAAAAAGACTGTCTTTTTACAGACAGTCTCTTTCAAACTAAAAAAACAAAAACCTAATGGCTTTTACTATTTTCAAAACCTAAAATAGTAATGGTATAAGGCGTATTTGAAACCTTGATTTTCTTGGCAATTGCCATAGTCGATAAGTTCAGCTGAAACAATTCTCCTGTGTTTGGAGAAGTGATATAAGCAAAATTCTCTGTTAACTGAATTTGTGGTTTTGATGTGGCAACGCTCGCCGTTTCCGGAATTACTTTTGCTTCTTTTTCAACCTGTAAACTCGTTAAGTTGAATAATTTGAATTCACCTGAAAATAATAGAATTCCTAATTTGCTGTTGTTGTAGCTTACTTTGCACTGCATAATGTTGGTGCTTTGTAAAATTGGTTTGATCGTTGCAGTTGCAACATCGATTAAATAAGCGCCTTTTGCGGCAGTATATCCTATAAATTTTCCTTTGGCTTTAGATTCTAAAATGGTTCCAAACCAGGCAGTTCCAAAATCTTCAGGAAGCGCAATTAGTTTTTGTTTTCCTGAACTTTCTACTACAAGAACGCCGCTTGCAGAACCAAAAACAGCGTAAGTTCCGTCAGAAGCATTTCCGTGGATTCCTTTTGTTGCAACAGTAGATTCGAACAGCGTTTTACCGGTATTATCGATAATTTTTACTTTTTCCGGTAATGTTCCCGCAACCGAATTGTCTTTTTGAGTAATAGCATAAGTTCCGTTTGAGAAAGTCGCCATAGCGCCGTGATGTGCCAATAAACCGGCATTAATTACTTTAAATTTAGCTCCGGCAGTATTGATTTCAGATTCTTTGGCCACAGATAAAGTTCCGTCTCCATCGTTGAAAGTTAGCAATTCTCCAATTTTACTTTTAAAGTGTGTTGGCAAAAGCGATTGACCCGTTAAAGCACCAAATTTCGGAATTCCGTCTACATCAACATGATCGCCGTGGCTTTCGAATCCGCTGTCAAAAGTTTCAACGGTATTGTCTGCTCTGTGTACAATTCCGGCATATCTTCCTGATTCTGTAGTATAAAGTGCCGATTTTGCAAATTTTGCATTAAAAGAAGTGATCGTCGCATCAACCGGATTTACTAATGTTATAGCGGTTGTTTTTTCATCAGAAAGTAAAATTCTCAAATATTTATATTCGGCCAGTGTTTCTTCGGGAGTTTCGGTGGTATTGTCATCGTCATTGCTACAAGAGACAGCAAAAATGGATAAAGCAAATAAGAAAAGGAGTTTGAAATAATTGTTTTTCATAGTAAACGTGTTTAAATTAATTTAGGTTTTAAAAAATGTGTAGATTAAAAATTGATGGTAACAGGCATTGATTTATAAACACTCAAATTATAAGTGGTGTTTTTATATAAAAGAACCCAATTGTATTGCCCTGATTGCCATGATTTATCTGCCGTGGTTGGGTTTCCTTCGGCATCTTTATCAGCGCCAACAACAATACTTTCGCCACCCCAAGCATCATTGATTTTTTGCAGCGTAGCAATTTTTGAAGCTGCCGGAAGTCCTTTATGTTCTACTTTTGAGATCACTATAACTTTTTTGAAATCTAGATTATCAATACTTTCGGGATGGTAATTCAGGCTCTTTTTGATCAAAACCGAATATAAAATTCCGTCGCCCATAATCTGGCTTACTTGTGCATGTGCCGTAATCTTATCATTCTTTTTGAAGATCAATTCCGGTTCTACCCACGTTTCCATATAATAAATAAGATCGTCATTTCGCGAAAGCATATCACGGCCAATTAGCGGATCAGCGGGAATGTTGGCAGGATCTGTAATGGTAACTTCTTCTTTGATTTCGAGTTGCGATCCGTTTTCATCCAGAACAATAAACGAGAAATCAAATTTACCTTCGGGAGCATCGGCAGGAATATTGAAATGCTTATGAACATTGGTATTTTTAGCGCCTTTGTATTCTGCAAAAGACAATTCGAATTTCCAGTCTTTGGTATACGTTTCTCCTTTTTTCGGAAGTATTTTAATTTGGACATCGGCGATTTTGTCTCCGGCAAGTACATCGGCGTTAAAATGGAAATCACGACCAATTAAGGCTTTTTTGTTATTGCCAGTTCCAATTTCAACATTGGTGGCTGTTGGTTTCGAAACTTCGTTGTTGTCGTCATTGTCGTTGTTACAAGCCGTAAATCCGGCGGCGATAACAAAAAACAACAGAAATAATTTTGTTTTTTTCATAAGGAATTGGGGTTTGTTAATTGCATTCATATTAAATTGATTTATGTATTAAAAAGGGAATTTTAACCGATAGAATGATGTTTCTACTGGCTTCAGGAAGTTCGATCAACCTGTAAAAACTGGTATGATTGAGGTATTTTGTATTGAATAAATTTTGAACCTGAAGGCTAATAATAAAATCCTGCTGTCCTGCTTTTGCTTTGGTTCCCATCGCGAGATTGAAGACGTTGCTGGCTGCAGTTTTTCTTTCGGGTGGAACGATTTGATTTTGCTGAGCCGTATACCGATAATCAAGCGAGAAATAAGTGTCTTTCAAATTTTTGATTTCCGGATTGTACGTCATCCCAAATAAAACCGAAGCAGGAGGAGAAAAGGGTAGTGTATAGCCTTTTTTGCTCCCAGATAATTGTTCTGAATAAAGATATTCAGCCAGAATTTCTCCGCTTAAATTTTTCAGGAACTGATAACGCGTCTGCAATTCACCGCCATAACGCATGACCTTGCTTTGCTCGTATTCAAAAACCTGATTTCCTGCTCCGTAATAAATATCATGTTGCGAAGTAGGATTCAGGTAAATGTAATTGGGGAAATAATTAAAAAACGGGCTCAGTTGCACTGACCATCTGTTTTCCTGCCATTCCATACCAAGATCTAACTGATACGAACGCTCTGCCGATAAATTAGGATCTCCTTTTTCGAACCTGAAATAATGATAATTTACCCCGTTTGAAGCCAGTTCTTTGGCAATTGGCATTCTAAAACTTGTTCCCAAATTGGCTTTAAACGATAATTGTCCCGGCGTATAATTCACCCCTGCCGACCAATTGAAACTATTGAAAGTTCGGGTAAGTTCTTGAGATCGTTGTAAATATTGCTGCGTAGTCTGACCGTTTTCGGTGACTTCGCTTTGAAACCAATCGGTGTATAGTTTCATTTCGATTTGACCATGATCCAGACGAATGGCGCCGTGAAGCAGCCACAAATCATTGAGCTGAAATTTATCATAAACAAATAATCCTGCAGTCGATTGCTTAAAGGCAGGAATCAGGAAACTCCAGCCGTTAATCGCATTTTGCTGCTGCTCGCCATTTAAACCTACTGTAAATTGATGTTTTCCTAACGAAAACTCATCTTTAACAGCAACAGAAAAAACTTCTTTATCATATTGTCTTTCCAGGTCTTTTGGCGCGTACATATCGTCAGGATAAATAGGCGGCATGTAACCATGATTGACATAATGACTCCATTCGCGACGGAAATTCTGCTGAAAACCCAATTGTGTTTCGAGTTTGTGAGTTCCTATGGAAAATGAAGTTGTATTACTAATTTTAGTATGCGTCACTTCCTGAAAAGGCATCAGAATATCTCGGCTCGATTTGTCATGAATTTCCGTGTCAACATTTCGCGGTTCTAGCCCGTGCGCATTGGCAAAAAAGCCACTTTTGGTGTAAATATTACTTACGTAAAAAATAGATTTAAAGCGATCCGTAACATAACCCACACTTCCGTGTACATCCAGTTCTCGTCCTGCTGTATTGCGTAAATGGTTTTTGTACAACGGAACTGCATAATTGTAAACCTGGACTATATCAGTTGGTACGCGGTAATCCCCATAATCCATAGCGGTTATTCTGGTATCGAAAAACCATTTTTCATTTCGGCCAAATAAATTAAACGATCCTCCAAATTGTTCGTTGTTGCTTTTGCCTGTAAAATCAACGCTTCCTCCCAAAACATGCTGGGCAGGAAAGGGCACAGGTTTGATATTTATGGCTCCGCCAATGGCATCAGATCCGTACATGAACGAAGATGGTCCTTTGATAATTTCAACCCGATTAACGGCATATTGATCGATTTCTAAACCATGATCAGCGCCCCATTGCTGGCCCTCGTGTTTGATCCCATTTTCGACCACAATTACCTGATTAAAACTCAGTCCGCGTATTAAAGGTTTTGAACCTCCGGAACCAATAGAAATCGTTTTAACGCCCGGAATTCGTTGCAAGGATTGCATCAGGCTTCCGCCGAGATTGCGCTGGATAAAACTGCTGTTAACACTTTCGATATTCAGCGATTCTTCTTTTTTTCGACGCGATTCATAATTAGCTGCAATGACAACTTCCTGCAATTGTTTTACCTCTGGTTTTAACAAAATAGAAGGTATTGTATTTGAATTTTCATCCAAAGAAAGTTTCATTTCATAAAACGAATAACCTGAATAACTCACTGTTAATCTGTTAGAGTTTTTAGGGATTTGATGAAAGTAAAAATGCCCTTGTTGATCTGTAATTGTACTTATAGCAGAAGGATAAATCGTTACGATAGCGCCATCCAACGGTTTACGCTCATCGGAAAATACGCTGCCGGATACACGAACAGATTGCGCTGCAGCTTTTGTAATTATAGCAAAGCAACAAAGCATCATGAAAAATGTCCGTAATCGATTCGGTTTATTTTCGTTCATCAATTCATTATAAAATTTTAATACTTAAGCCTTTAATCGTTTGCCAGCCTTCTTTATCGGTCAAGCGAATCATAAAATGATAATCGCCCGGATCGATATCGGTTGGGATTGTGATTTCCTGAACGACTTCGTAACTTTTTTGTCCGTTTGGAATTGTAACCGAATTGATATACAACAGCGGCTTCACAGGTTTTTTGATAGGTTCAGCAGCACAATTATTGACTTCGGTACTGTGCGTGTGATGATCAAAATTGTGATGAATATCAAGGCTATAAGATCCCAAAGCGGCATTGTCTGTAAATTTTGCTCTGAAAGTAATTTTTTGTCCGCGTGTAATTTCGCTGCATTGTATCGGGAATGCATTTGTAGCGGAATTATCGATTACAGGATATTCGGTGTCAATTTCGTTGTTGTCACTACTACAGGAGGCGAGAGCGAAAACACTTAGTAAAACGACGACAAGAATTTTGGTTTGCTTCATTTTGTTGATTTTTAAAGGGTTCATATTTAGAAAATTGAGTTACGGAAACAGGAAACAATTATTAATTGTTAATTGTTAATTGTTAATTGTGAATTGGGAAAATAGGTCGTGCGAA
>Ga0247810_10001865_pt1 | contig 12442 bp, 9 predicted proteins | sample UWRJL119311C1_FD_179918 | JGI IMG/M metagenome (GOLD analysis project Ga0247810, IMG submission 179918) | Plant litter microbial communities from Arlington Agricultural Research Station in Wisconsin, United States - UWRJ-L119-311C-1 | ecosystem: Environmental > Terrestrial > Plant litter >...
ACAGTCTCCCTGCAGTTCTTGCCTCATAAAAATCCTGACCATCTTTCCGCCATTCCAGGTCTGTCTCAAACGTCCAGAAATTTTTAAATTGCACGTAATAACCTCCATCAATATTGAAATTCTGATAAGCACCAGGATTGTACCTTCGTGAGTAATTTATATTCGCCCAGCTTTGCCATTGATTATACCATTTACCCGGTTTATATTCCTGGTAACCTAATTCAATCTCATGATCCAGGAAATTGTTATTCGTAAAAAAGCCCATATCAGAAGGATCGAATTGATCATCTGCCAGTTTTAATTCATAACTCCAGGTCCAGTTTCCGCTTTGTTTACCCAGTTCTAGTTCCGTATTAAATCCATATGCATTTTTTTTGTCTTCAGTTAGGGTCAGATAACTCATTTTACCCGCTCCTTTGATAAAATACTTATTGTTTTTATCATTGAGGTTGAAGAGGAAAGCGGTAACATTCGCATCGTAATCTGCTCCCTGTCGCAATACATTGGTATTGATCAGCGTAACAGAACTGTTATTTTTAAGCGATTGATCCAGCACGATGACATTGTAATTCGTGAGCGGCTGACTCTCTATTTCGCGCTGATTACCTTCCGCATCTTCTATTACGGCATTCATTTTATTGGTAATTGCATTAAAAAGACCTATGCCCAATCCGCCAGCAGTTCTGCCAGAGATTTTTGTCGCATTTAACACCTTACCTTCCTGAGGAGATTTTATGACTGTTTCACCTGTATTAAGGCCTGTGGATACATCTTTGAAGTAAGCCGGGATAGAACCTATTCTTTTGGAGTAAAACAAATCTCCTTTATTAAATAACTCTGTTCCCTCAGTGAAAAACTGCCTGCGTTCATCAAACTTCACTTCAAAAGGTGTTAAATTCAGAATTCTATTGTCTGCCTGCACCTGCCCGAAATCGGGTACCAGCGTCATATCTAAGGTAAAACTTTTGTTGATCCCATATTTCACATCCATCCCCCCATTAAAGGAGCTGGTCGTATTTTTTACCCCTGGAATGTTGTTAGGATAATGATTGAGATAGGTAGACAAATAGGGTGAAAAGGATAAACGCACACCTGGTTTAATTCCTGTTAACCCTTTCCAGATCCCACTCTGGTTAATTAACCCGCTTACCTTAGGATCAACGAAATTCCAAAAAAGCTGACTGTTCGCTTTTTGTCTTCTCCTCACGATATTCAGTCCCCAGTTTTGCACCTCTTTGCCCGAAAACCGCAATGCCGAATAAGGTATCCGGAACTCTGCCGTCCATCCCTGCTCATCACGTTTTACGGCACTTTCCCAAACAGCGTTCCAATTGACGTCTTCATCACCGACCTGGGAATATTTAGCATCAAACTGCACACCGGCAGCAGTGACATAAAACCCATTTCCATTCATTCCGTCAGAAAAGGTATCGAAGATGAGTCCGATAAAATCTGCATTACCAATATTATCTCTCGACACCAGTTCCTGCACCACGCTATCCGGTGCATCGTACATCCTTGCTGCTACATAAATCGCATTATCGTCGTATAAGACCTTAATCTCTGTGCGCTGAGCTTTTACTTCATGTCGCCCCGGCACAGGTCTGTTCTCCACAAAATCCGTTGCCACCGACACCCCAGACCATACGTCATCAGTTAATATTCCATCAATCTTAGGAACGATTGCAGCTCTCACCGCGGCAAGTTCCTTTTTAACAGGTACAGTTTGCGCTACACTACAAAACGTAGTTAAGAGAAAAATAACAGACAAAAAGAGCCGCTTCATAGAAAATAGTTATGTCTATGAGACACTCCTTTTTCTTAGATGTTGCAATAACCAGCGCTATTTTTTACAGTATAAGGCAGATGGGCTGTATACATTGTTCATTAAGGAACTCGTATAGGACAGGTATAGGTTGACAGGGCCTTGAAAAGGTCTTGGCAAAGCATTGATAGGGCATCGACAGGGCTGTAGCCCCGTTAATGGTCATTTAATAGACTTTTAATTACTTTTCAAAATACCGCTAAATAAGAACAGTCCCAAAGCAGAGCCACCATCAACCGCTAATCATTCACCCATTATTTCACACCCGGCTATCAGAAGATATACTGCAACTATCAAAATAATGCCCGAAATAAATTTCAAATGAATAAAGGTTGATGATATTCAATTCTTTCGGGCAAAATTTAATAACTTTGTTACTTACAATAATTGAGCAAAAAGGAGTAAAGATAATGTTTGAAAATTTACAGGATAAACTAGACCGCGCATTTAAAGTTCTAAAAGGACAAGGAAGCATTTCAGAGATCAACGTGGCCGAAACCATGAAGGAAATTCGTAAAGCTTTGCTGGACGCCGACGTAAATTATAAAACAGCAAAAACTTTTACTGATGACGTAAAAGAAAAAGCACTGGGACTGAATGTACTGACTGCGGTTTCTCCGGGACAGTTGTTAACCAAAGTAATGAACGATGAGCTTACGGCCTTAATGGGCGGTGAGGTTACGGAATTAGATCTAAAAAACAATCCTACGATTATATTGATTGCTGGTTTAAATGGTGCGGGTAAAACTACCTTCTCCGGAAAATTGGCAAACTACCTGAAAAGTAAAGGCAAAAAGCCGCTGTTGGTGGCGGGTGACGTATACCGTCCTGCAGCAATTGACCAGTTACAGGTTCTAGGGGGACAGATCGGTGTTCCGGTTTATGCGAACAAAGAATCTAAAGACCCTGTAGCAATTGCACTAGAAGGTATTGCTGAAGGTAAAAAACAAAATAACAACGTGATTATCATTGATACTGCAGGTCGTTTAGCGATCGACGAGCAGATGATGAATGAGATTGCGGATGTAAAATTAAATACTAAACCGCACGAAATCCTGTTCGTTGTTGATGCCATGACCGGACAGGATGCGGTTAATACAGCCAAAGCATTTAACGACCGACTTGATTTTACAGGTGTGGTGCTGACAAAACTGGATGGTGATACCCGCGGTGGTGCTGCGCTCTCGATCAAATCTGTAGTGAACAAGCCAATTAAGTTTGTAGGTACAGGGGAGAAAATGGAGGCACTTGACGTGTTTTATCCGGACAGGATGGCGTCACGTATCCTAGGTATGGGTGATGTTGTTTCCCTGGTTGAACGTGCTCAGGAGCAGTTTGATGAGAAAGAAGCAGCTGAGTTACAGAAAAAAATCCGTAAAAATAAGTTTGACTTCAACGACTTTTACAACCAGATTCAGCAAATCAAAAAAATGGGTAACATGAAAGATTTGATGGGCATGATTCCTGGGGTAAGTAAAATGATGAAAAACGTGGAAATTGAAGACGATGCTTTCAAAAATGTAGAGGCCATCATTCAATCGATGACGAAATACGAACGCGAAAATCCGGACAGTATCCAGCAAAGCAGACGTCTGCGTATTGCTAAAGGATCAGGCAATAAAATTGAAGAGGTAACTAAGCTGATTAAACAGTTTGAAGATATGCGTAAGGTGATGAAACAGTTTTCTAATCCGGCAGCAGCAGCTAAACTGATGCGTGGAATGCCTAAAATGCCGCAGGGAAGAATGTAGCCAATTGTAGTAATATTGGCCGTCGGGAAAATTATCCAATAAATAGGGAATATAATCCATTGACCGATCTATTTTGAGCATGTACATTTGAGTATTAAATCATTTAAATATAAAACAGGATGAAACGTAATGCAACTGCCGTTTGGAACGGAACAATTAAAGAAGGACAAGGCCATATCACTACACAAAGCACTACATTAAACAACACTCAATATTCTTTCAACAGTCGTTTTGCTGACGGAGTAGGAACAAATCCTGAAGAATTAATGGCTGCTGCACATGCAGGATGTTTCACGATGAAACTGAGCCTTGATTTAACCACGGCAGGATTTAACCCTGAGTCTTTGGAAACAACCTGTAATATCTCACTTGAAGAGGGTGTAATCACTAAATCTGAGCTGGTTCTTAAAGCTAAGATAGAGGGAATTACTGAAGAGCAATTTCAGGAAATTGCCGCAGGAGCCAAAGAAGGTTGCCCGGTAAGCAAAGCCTATGCTGCCTTACAGATTTCATTGGATGCATCTTTAGTTTAATAGAAAATATTAGAAATGGCTGTTACCGGTTTGGTGGCAGCCATTTTTTTATGCCTGCTATTTTAAAATAAATTACCATCCATAACTTTTTTGGGAATAAGTTAGCAGATGCTGATAAAAACTTATGGAAGTGCCGTTTTCGGGGTTAACGCAATAACGATTACAATTGAGGTGAGTATTGGAAGTGGTAATAAATACCATATTGTCGGTTTGCCGGACAATGCAATAAAGGAGAGTTTAAGAAGAGTAGAAAGTGCTATTCAATCCTCGGGGTTAAGAATGCCTCGACAAAAGATTGTTGTCAACCTTTCTCCTGCGGATATCAGGAAGGAAGGGACAGCATATGATTTGCCAATCGCTATTGGCATTTTAGCTGCTTCCGGGCAGATTATAAGTAAAGATGCAGATCAATACTTCATTATGGGAGAACTTTCGTTAGACGGCGGCCTGCAACCCATGAAAGGTGTACTACCAATAGCTATTGAAGCTTTGAGAGCGGGCTTTAAGGGTTTCATTCTTCCGGCATCAAATGCTATCGAAGCTGCAATAGTGGGCGGGCTGACTATATATGGAATGAAAAATCTTGCTGAGGTCATCAGTTTTTTCAATGGCAAACAATTATTTGAACCAGTAATTGTCAACACAGCGGATGAGTTTCTCAAAAACAGTAGTAATTATGATCAGGATTTTTCAGATGTTAAGGGTCAGGAGAGCATCAAAAGGGCATTGGAAATTGCCGCGGCTGGTGGGCATAACCTGATACTAATTGGCCCTCCCGGTTCCGGAAAAACCATGCTGGCAAAGCGGCTGCCGACGATCCTTCCGCCGCTGAACTTAGCAGAAGCACTGGAAACCACCAAAATCCATTCAGTAGCAGGAAAATTGAATGCCGCAAATGCATTGATGACAGAACGCCCCTACCGGAGTCCGCATCACGGAATATCTGACGTTGCTCTTGTAGGCGGCGGTGCAAATCCGCAGCCCGGTGAGATTTCACTTGCGCATAATGGTGTACTGTTTCTGGATGAACTGCCTGAATTTAAAAGAAGTGTACTGGAAGTGATGCGACAGCCATTGGAAGACAGGAAAGTAACGATTTCCAGGGCGCGGCTTAGTGTTGATTACCCCGCCAGTTTTATGCTGATCGCTTCGATGAACCCCTGTCCATGCGGCTTTTATAATCATCCGGAGAAAGAATGTACCTGCCCGCCAGGCTTGGTGCAGAAATACCTGAATAAAATTTCTGGCCCTTTGATGGACAGGATTGACCTCCATGTAGAAGTGACACCGGTAAATTTTAACGCGCTCACCTCTTTGCAACCGGCAGAAAAAAGTGAAGTCATCCGGCAAAGAGTAATCAACGCGAGGGAAAAACAGGGCCAACGCTTTATTGCCCACCCGGATATTCACTATAATGCTCAAATGAGCCCAAATAGCGTAAGAAAAATTTGTCTGATAGATGATCAGGGACGTGCCTTAATTAAAAAAGCAATGGAGAGACTTGGACTTTCTGCCAGGGCTTATGACAGGATTTTAAAAGTATCCCGTACGATAGCGGACCTTGCCGGAAGTGCAAATATTGAAATTGAACATCTGGCCGAGGCAATTCATTACCGCAGCCTGGACCGCGACCATTGGTCGGGCTGATTTAATAAACCCTCGTTATAATTTGGAAACACAACTATTGTTCATTATTTTTGAGTGTTCATGAATCATGAACATAAAATTATGAGTGAACAAAAAGTCTTACATACTGCCCTTGAAAGGCTGAAAGCATTAACCGGCCTGTATTACAATGTTATCAAAACTGAAGAAATGATAAATGGTGAAAGAGTCGATGCGCTGATCTCAATTGGTTCCGGAAAGAAGCGAAACAGATTTAGTGTAGAAATAAAAAACGAATTGCGTAGCAATCAGCTTCCATATATTTTACATCATTTAAACCTGGTTAATGGATACTCTCCACTTATTATAAGTCAATACATCCCTAAACCACTTAAAATGGAACTAAAAGAGTTAAAAGTGAATTATCTGGAGGTAGCTGGTAACGCTTCAATTCAAACCAACGACATATTTATTTATATAAATGATCAACCTGTAACTGATATTAGACTACCGGCAGAAGGCAAGTTGTGGAATCCAACAGGTTTAAAATTTCTGTTTGCTATTTTGCAATTTCCAGATCTAATCAATCAGCCTTATAGAAAAATTGCCTATCATTCTGGTATAGCCCTCGGAACCATAGGACCCTTAATTAATGAATTAGAAAATGAAGGGTATCTGAAAACAAATGGCTCAGGAACAACAAAGCCTTTCAAATTTCTTGAACAACAAGATCGATTGATACAGAAATGGGCCGAACTATTCAGGACAAATCTTCGTCCAAAATTGACAAAAGGAACCTATCGCTTCATGGATCGGGAGTCATACAACACCTGGGAAAGTTTGGAAACGAGAGATTTTTTGTGGGGAGCTGAAAATGCAGGTGCAATATTAACTGACTATCTTTCTCCCGAAAGATTTACAATATATACAGAGGTCAGCCCAGCAAAATTGATGAAAGAGCTAAAATTGATCCCTGATAATGACGGAAAAATTGAAATTCTGGAGCAGTTTTGGGAAAATACATACGAACCAGATCTAATAATCAGAACGGTTCCTTTCTTATTGGCTTATGCTGAATTAATTACCAGTTTTGATAGTCGCTGTAGAGAAACAGCTGAGCGAATAAAAGCAAAGTACATTGACAAATAACCCATTACACCAACCTATTCTCATCCGTATGTTAAAAGACATGGGAGCTATCCTTGCAGAATTTGAAGTGGATTTTTATGTAGTAGGTGCGATTGCCCGTGACTATCATCTTTCTGCAAAAGAAGAGACCGCCGCTCTGAGAAAAACAAATGATGTTGACCTGGCAATTATGCTTAACGATGCAGGTCAGTTCAATCAAATTAAAGATGCATTAATAGCATCCGGGAATTTTACTGCAGACGATTCTGAGCATATCAAGCTATATTATAAAAAGGGAATGGAGGTAGATCTTTTACCATTCGGGAAAATTGAATCGGCCAATGGTTTTGTATTTCTCAAGCCACCTAATATGTTCACATTGAATATGCCAGGATTCAAAGAAATATATCCCTTCGTAGAAGAGGTTGTCTTTGAAGGCAACTTATCAGTAAAAGTGTGTCCTGTTGAAGGGATTGTAATATTAAAACTTATCGCTTATTATGATCGCCCGTCACGGACAAAGGATATTACGGATATTGAGCATATCATTGCGGTATATTTTGAGCTTTGTGACGAAAATATTTACGAAGAGCACTTCGATGTGATGGAATTATAGCCAGTCGAAAACAACTATTATTTACACTTGGTTTCAGCAAGAGTAATAGGCAGAAAAATGCAGGGAATTTTAAAGGAATCGAGTGAGCTACATAACCTGATTAAATCGATTTTGGAAAGACGTTACGAAGACTGGGCTGAGGCATTGCTAGCGGGCATGGAAGATAATTATTCTCGACCCTAGCTACCTATTCATCGCTAATATACACTGTATGAGTCTGATAAATTTATTTTGTTTACTATATTCGTTTGTTTACGGTCAGTAAACAAACGAATATAGTAAACAAAATAACTACCATTAGTCAGATTAATTTAAAGCTCCTCTTCCAGATCTTCATCCTCTTCCGGCTCCGGTACATAAGCAACGATAGCCTGACCGATAGCATTGATTTCAGCATTTTCTTCAAACAAAGGCAGTGCAGTCTCAGGATCCAGCTTCAGCCAGGTAGACTCCGTATCTTTCTGGATCTGTAAATATTCTTTACCGTCTTTAAAAACTACGTAAGTATCATTCCCTTCAGGAAAAATTGCATAATCAATAGTTCCGATAGTAATATCAAATGGTTCTTGCATTGTTGTTGTTTTATTCGTTTAATGATGAATCAGTGTACAAATATACTAATTCGTATCCCTTAGCTTTGTCATAAATGCGATAAACTTGTTGTCGCTGTAATTCGCGGCGCCCGACTCATTATAACTTATCCTACCTTGTTTATCCAATACAACAGTAGTAGGTAAGGAGCCTTTAAAAAGCTGATCAGGAATTTCACTGGCCACTGCATAAACCGGCAGCTGGTATTTCCTCTTCTCCATAAACTTCGTGGCCTTCGGCAAATCACTATCCGCATCTACAAAAATAAAAACTATACTTTTATCGTCCTTAAACTGTTCATAAAGCTTATTTATTGAAGGCATTTCAGCCAAACATGGCGGACACCAGGTAGCCCAGAAATTCAGGAAAACAACCTTACCTTTCAACGCTCCCAGATCAACCACCTTGCCAGATGCATCTTTAAATAAAACTCCCGAAAGCCCTGCTTCAGGCTCCTTTTTAGCCATATTCGTATCAGGCTTGAAAAAACCAATGCCCATTAGTCCCCGTAATACCATTGCTTTCGCCGAGGGCACAAATAACAGGGTCAGCAGCAGCCCCGCAAAAATCACATTGATAATATTCTTTCTCGTAATTAGTTTCTTCATTTCAGATATGATTATTAAATCTTAATTTGCATTATCCTAAACCTTCACACCGAACCAGCAATGAAGAGAATTTTACCAGGAATGCTTTTACTGAGCATGACTATAGCTTGTACAAACAAAGATAAGAAAATGGAAATTTATAAATGGCCGGACGTTAAAGCGCCTGTTGCAGAAATTAAGCCTGCTACCAGAATTTTACATGGAGATACCGTAACTGACAATTATTACTGGATGATCGACTATTTTAAAAAGGGGCCGGACAGCACAAAGGTGGTAGATTATCTGAAAGCAGAGAATACCTATCTGGATCAGATGATGAAGGGAACTGATGACCTGCAGGCCGATCTTTTTAAAGAGATGAAGGGCAGGATCAAAGAAAAAGATGAGTCTGTGCCCGTGTTTAAGAACGGCTATTACTATTATTCCAAAACAGAAGAAGGCAAACAGTATTTTAAATACTGCCGTAAAAAAGGGAGCCTGACTGCCACAGAAGAAGTTTTGCTTGATATTGATGATTTGGCAAAAGACCATTCCTATTATTCCGCCACAGGCTTCAGTATCAGCCCTGATAATAAATTACTCGCTTATGGTGTAGATAATGTTTCCAGAAGACAATACACCATTCAGGTCAAAAATCTGGAAACGGGAGCAATGTTAACAGACCATATCCAGAATACAGAAGGCGATCCTGTTTGGGCGGCAGATAACAAGACTTTATTTTATACCGCCAAGCATCCTGTAACTTTATTGAGCGAGAAAATTCAGAAACACCGTCTGGGAACTGATGCCACAAAAGATCTTGTTGTCTATGAAGAAAAAGACAAATCAAACTATATTGGTGTAGATAAATCAAAATCAGGCAAGTATATCTTTATCTATTCTTCTGCTACTTTATCTTCAGAAGCCAGAATGATTCCCGCTGATCAGCCGGATGCCGCCTTCGCCGTTTTTACACCAAGAACAAAAGACGTATTATACAGCGTTACCCCGCTGGCAGATAAATTCCTGATCCTCACCAACTGGAATGCAAAAAACTTTAGACTAATGGAATGCCCGCTGAACCAGACTGGTAAAGAGCACTGGAAAGAAGTGATTGCTCACCGTAAGGATGTCCTGGTGGAAGGAGTTGATGAATTCAAAGATTTCATCGTCATCTCAGAACGTAAAAACGGATTGGCACAATTAAGAATCCGGAATGTGAATGGAAGCGAACATTATATTGAATTTGAAGAGCCTGCTTACACTGCTTCTGTAGGGAACAACCCGGAATATAACAGTAAGACCTTGCGTTATATTTATACTTCGATGACCACCCCGGTATCTACGTTTGATTATGATATGGAGACAAAGGCCAGGAAACTAATGAAGCAGCAGGTAGTAGTGGGTGGTTATAATGCCGAAGATTATACTACTGAGCGCTTATATGCGACAGCAAAAGACGAAACTAAGGTTCCGATATCTATTGTCTATAAAAAAGGCCTTGTAAAGGATGGAAATGCGCCACTCCTTTTATATGCTTATGGCTCTTATGGTCACAGTATCGATGCAGCATTCTCCATCAATAACCTGAGTCTGCTGAACAGGGGTTTTGTGTACGCGATTGCACATATCCGTGGCGGACAGGAAATGGGCAGGGCCTGGTATGAGGATGGTAAGCTGATGAAAAAAATGAACACTTTCACGGATTTTATCGATTGCGGAAAATATCTTGTCGCAGAAAAATTTACCAGTCCGGCGCACTTATATGCACAGGGTGGCAGTGCCGGGGGACTCTTAATGGGTGCAATCATCAATCTTCAGCCTGAGCTGTGGCATGGTATAATTGCACAGGTTCCTTTTGTTGATGTGGTGAATACTATGCTGGATGAGAGTATCCCGCTGACCACCAATGAGTTTGATGAATGGGGGAATCCTAAAAATGCAGATGCATACCATTACATGAAAAGTTATTCTCCATATGAGAATATCCAGAAAAAGGCATATCCCAATATGCTGGTGACTACGGGACTGCATGACAGTCAGGTACAGTATTTTGAACCAGCTAAATGGGTAGCGAAATTACGTGCCGAAAAAACGGATAAGAATATCCTGCTGCTCAAAACCAATATGGAATTTGGTCACGGTGGTGCCTCTGGCAGGTTTGATTATTTAAAAGATATTGCGCTTAATTATTCTTTCCTATTTGCTTTGGAAGGGATCAGCAAATAAATACCTAATAAAAACCCCGCAGCCTTTATCAGACTGCGGGGTTTTATGTTTATATGTGCAATCTATGCACAGGGAAATGATTAGATTAACTCTACAGAGCGGTTAACAAATGCAGTTAATTCTGCTCCGGTTAACATGCCTTGTGAAAGTAAAGCAAGATCTACTGCTTGTTTAGCTAAAGCACTTTGCTCATCTGCATCTTCCGTTTTCAGAATGCGGTTCACGAGTTTATGGTTACCGTTGATCGCTACTTTATAGCTATCTGGCATATTACCATAGAAACTCATTCCGCCACCCATTTGTGCCATGTCTTTCATGCGGCGCATAAATTCGTCCATAGTCACTGTAACAGGGAATTCTTCAGGGTTAAGACCTACAATCTCTACCTGGAAACCTGGTTTAACAATTGCTTTCTCGAAAACTTCTTTCACTTTGGCCGACTGCTCTTCTGTTAATACAGATTCCACCAGCTCATCTTTTTCAATCAGTTTACTGGCCACGCTTGAGTCAACACGCTTCAATAATGTTTTCTCCAGTTTATTTTCCAGGAAGCTGACAAAGTGATTATCAATTGCAGAGTTCATCAGCAATACATCGTAATCTTTTTTGTTTGCAGCCTGGATAAAGCTATCCTGTTTTGCAGGATCATTACTGTAGATATACACTACCTGACCATTTTTATCCGTCTGTATCGCCTGTACTTTTTCACGGTATTCATCTAGTGTGAAATGCTCGTTTTTAGTATTGGTCAACAGTGCAAAGTCCTTCGCTTTATCGTTGAATTTCTCTTCGCTCACCATTCCGTATTTTACGAAAAGTCCAATATCACCCCATTTTTCTTCATAACCTTTACGGTCTTTGTTGAAGAGCTCATGTAATTTATCAGCCACTTTTTTAGTGATGTAGCTATTGATCTTCTTCACATTACTATCAGCCTGCAGGAAGCTTCTTGATACGTTAAGTGGAATGTCTGGAGAATCGATCACACCATGTAATAACATCAGGAATTCAGGAACGATGTCTTTAACCTCATCAGTAATGAATACCTGGCGACTAAACAATTTGATCTTATTACGCTGCATGTCAAAATCGTTTTTCACTTTCGGGAAGTAAAGTACTCCAGTTAAGTTAAAAGGATAATCAACATTCAGGTGAATCCAGAACAAAGGATCTTCAGAGAAAGGATATAATTGTTTATAAAAATCAAGATAGTCCTGATCTGACAAATCTGCAGGTGCTTTTGTCCATATCGGGTTAGTAGTATTGATAATATTATCAGTTTCTACCGCAACATGTTTAGGCTTGCCTTCTTCATCTTCACCATCAGGGATTTGTTCTGTTTTAGTACCAAATTTAATCGGCACAGGTAAGAACTTACCATATTTATCAAGAATCTCTTCCAGTTTGCTTTTGCTCAGGAATTCTTCAGATTCAGTATTGATATGCAGAATAATATCCGTTCCACGAGTGGTGCGGCTACCTTCAGTTATCTCATAAGTTGTACTGCCATCACAAACCCAACGTGCAGGCTCAGCACCTTCCTGGTAGGATAAAGTCTGTATTTCAACCAGATCAGC
>Ga0247810_10001867_pt1 | contig 12435 bp, 9 predicted proteins | sample UWRJL119311C1_FD_179918 | JGI IMG/M metagenome (GOLD analysis project Ga0247810, IMG submission 179918) | Plant litter microbial communities from Arlington Agricultural Research Station in Wisconsin, United States - UWRJ-L119-311C-1 | ecosystem: Environmental > Terrestrial > Plant litter >...
ATTCCTTCTCTTTTTTTTCGTATTTAGTCATATATCTTGCCAATTCCTTGAATGCTAAGGGAAATTTTTTCTTTCTCTCTGTTAAAGAAAAAGGTATAACAACATCATCACCAATATATTTTTGCAATAATTTATTTAATATAGTGTCTCCTTCATATGGGCAGTTAATTTTATATTCTCGAATAAAATGTATATTATCTGAGTATCTAGATAAAAAGCTTTTGTCAAAAACGCTTGCTTTAGGAGAATCTAAATGTAAACATGTCAAATTATTAATAACATACTGAACATCACAAGTATTATTTAGCCAGTCTGAGAGTCTTTTTTTGTTAGAATTGAACAAATAATTATACTTCTCTGTCTTTATAAAAATTCTTGCATCAAAATCCTCCCATTTTCCTTTTTCATGATTCCAATCGCTTGGTTCAATTGCAATTTTATAATCTGAAATTGAATTTGTTTTCTCATCCGTACAGAGAAGAAACTTATCTTTAATATCAAGATCGAAACTTTCATCTGGTAGAAAATCTAATTGCATCAAGATAGCATTGATACCATTTAATTTCCGAATGAAATAATTATAATTAAGAATAAATCCTTTTTTAGATATTAAAATTGTATTCAAAAACTGGCTCAAACCGTAATTATAGCCTCTATATTGATTAATTCCATATCCCATATTACTTGATATATAGTACTGGTTATATAAACTAGGATGATTTAATTTAGATTTTTTAGGAAATATTTTCTTGTTTTTTACATAACTATTGTCGTCAAATAATAAAAGATATGCAATGAAATCTTTATAAATATCCTCAATAATTTCATTTTTAAAACTTACTTGACTTGAAACTGAATTTCTATCTAATGTTAATGGTAAAATTGCATTGTTATCAAAAACGCTTATATAAGGACTTTGAAGAACAAGAGAAGATGATGTTAAATTAGCTCCTTTATTTATTACTATACCATTGCAGGTTAATTTTGTTCTAGCAAATTCATGACTGTAAGACCATAATATTTTATTGTATCCTTCAGAATCTATTGAATTCCAACTTATTGGAAGTGAGTTGTTGTTTTCGGGATTAGTTTTATTAAAGGCTATAATTTTTTTTCCGTACAGAAAATACTCAATTTTTGGAGTTTCCAAAGTATACCATTTTGTCCATTGGTATTTCTCTTTTTCAAATTCTTTGATTTTATCATTGTCAACCTTTATTTTGATGGAAGTTCCTTCGGGGATATTAGAATCTTTAAGTATATTAATTTGTTCTGTATTAAGATTTGCTTTAAACTTATATCCTATTTTATTTTTTTTGTTTGAATATTTATTTCCTTTCCTATTAAAAAAGCTGAAAGAATCCCTACACCAAACCTACCGCTTCTTCTTATTTTGGCTGTCCCATCTTCATTTAAAAAATCTTTTTGCCACTCTAAGCTTTTTCTATAAGAAGCGCCTGCACTTAGGAAATAATTTTTTATAATATCAATATCCATTCCTAAGCCGTTATCTGTGATTTCAAAATATGTTTCTCCATCATCTGCCTTTTCAACTTTAATTAAGACAGAAGGAATGTAATTTTTGACTTTTTCTTGTTCATATATAAACTCTTTTTCTTTGCACGCATCTATTGAATTTTGCAATAATTCCCTAACACCAAAAGAAATATCATCACCATATAGAGGCGCAACTAATAATTTAATTATATCATCATTGGTTTTAAACAAAAAACTATCTGCAACATAATTTTGCTGTTGGGTAAATGATTTTGTATCTAAATTTGATGTTATTCTTCGATATTTAATTTTTGGCTTGTCATTTTCATGAGAATTTCCGTATAATTCTCCCAATACAGCCCAAGAAATATCAAATTCGTACTGAATATCTTTAAGTAATTTTTTTAGTTTTAAAAACATTTTACTTTCTTCAGGAAATGCAGTAACAAATATCCTTTCAGGATCATCCTGATATTTAAAATCGATATCCTCTATAGATAAGTGAGCATAGTGCTCACGCTTAGAAACTGGACTGGAAAATGTTTTGGATTTAAGTATAGTTTTATAAATTCTTTGATTATCAATTTGTATATAATCACTGATTCGCAGTAAAATCATTAAATAAGTGGCATGAATTCCAAAAGGACATCTCCTGCTTTCTTTCCCGTATTTACTTTCAATGTAATCTACACATATTCTTAAATCTTTACCATGGCTACGAGCAATTAATCCGACTAAATCTTTTGCTTTGACATCTAGTGAACCTGCAAAAGTGATAATATTTTCTTTTGCAGGAAAACCTTTTATAGAAATTTCATGAGCAAGTCTGGGGTGATGTCTTCTAATAAATTCCCCTATTAGTTTTTTATCATCTTCAGATATATCACCAATATTTTTTAAAGGGGGTCTTCTAACAATAACATCATCCCTTCCAAATAAATCCATTAGTTGCTTTCCGTTAAATTTTCGAGCTTCATTTAGAAAATCTTCCCATAATTCTGACCAAGTAGAACTATCTAATTCTTCAAAACGAATGTCATCATATTTACCATTAATCAAACATTTAAATCCTTCAAAATCGATATGCATACCAATATCATGAAGTATAACAGCTAGTATATAATAACCTATATCTTTATAGCCTAATATATTTGAGAAGGTATCATTAGTTATTAAATTATCTGAAGCTACTAAAACTTGTTCAATATGTTTTATTCCATGATCTGTGTATTCACTAAAGAAAAACATACTTTTTTCCTCCAAAATTTCGCCGAAAGTAGCAAGTGTAGTGCTTATAATTCCATCTATTTCATTATTTTCAGTAAGTTTCTCTTTAAATCCTTTTGGTAATGTTACGTTAGCCATTAAATATTTTATATAGGTTTCAAAATAAAATTATGTTGACTAATATAACTTTTTTTTAAATGCTATATAAATACTTGTCAGTTATTTTATAAGTGGTATTGCTTACTAAGCGATAAAGAATTTAAGTAAATAATCTTTTTATAAATTCTAAATTCATATGTTTTTACATTATGACATAGTAAATTTAAATTGTATAAAAAATATTTACTAAAACCCTAATTGAAATATTACTAATAATACAATTACTTCTATTAGTTAATTATTTCATAAACATATATCATTTTTGTTATATATTGCAAAAATGTTATATCTTTGTTGTGCAATATTAAAAAATACAGTTTGGGGTATGAGTAGTGATGATTTGTTTAAGATACTAAAAGCTGACGGATGGGAACTCGAAAGAACAAAAGGAAGCCACCATATTTTTAAACACCCGGAGAAAAAGGAATAGTTGTGTTGCCTCATCCGAGAAAGGATATTCCGAAAGGCACGGAAAACAGCATTTTAAAACAAGCGGGACTGAATTAATTCAGTCTCCGACTTGTGGGGATCATTAAATACGGAAAACCATAAGCTAAATCAAATAAAATAATTTTTATAATAAAGGAAGAAGTAAAAATTAAATCAACACCTCGAGTTAAATTTAACCTGGGATAGGACTTGTATATAATAACAAACCGCATAAAGTGTTAGAATATTCAGGTTTTAAGATCACTCGAATAAATATTCGAAAAACAAATTGTAAAATTATTAACCACTAAAAATGAAAAAAAATGGGAAGATCAAGCAAATTTAATCGTCAAAAAACTTAAATAGAAATTTAAAAATGATAAATCAATAAAAACAAAAACTATTAGAAAATTTAAGTATGGCAATCAAAGTAAAGATTGAGAAATCTGCTGATGATCGCTATTGGGGAACAACGCAAAATGTACCTGGTGTAGTAGTAGCAGACGGAGAGAGTATCAATGATCTAAAACAAAACTTGAAAGAAGCAGTTGAGTTATATTTAGAGACAGCTGAAGAATACGACAAAGAAACTTATGAATTATATAAAAACGGATTTGAATTTGAATATGATTTAGATATATCGGAAATATTCAGGGTATTCGAAGTAATTAATAAGTCTGAATTTGCAAAAAGTATAGGTTTAAATGCATCATTATTTAGACAATACACAAATTCAAAAACACAAACATATATATCTGAAAAAAGAGCAAAAGAAATTGAAAACGGTTTACACCGTTTAGGAAAAGAGCTTTTAAATGTAAAGCTTTAAAAATAAAATTTCTGCATAAATTAAATAATTTATGTTTCTTTCAAACCCCTCTATTTCGAGGGGTTTTTTATTTTTTACATCTTACAATATTTTTTTATTTTTAACGATAATTACAATATCATACAACTTCAAAATGAATTGGGTTATGGGGTTACGACTACTACTGATTTTTTTAAAGACCTTTTCTTAATCTTCTTTTTTTCTTTTGTTTAAACTGATTCTCTACATAATTATTTGTGTTTTCTGGACGAACTAAAATATCAGTCAGATTATTTTTTGAATTTTCTGCTAGTTCTGAATTTTTAATGTTTTCTGAAGAAACTACATTTAACTTTTGATAGTATTTTCCCTGCTGGAAAATGGTAGTTTGACATTGTCCAAGAATTCCTTTAGCACTAAACTCCCTGCCCAGACTACTTCCATTGAAAACACATTGTGTTTTATGATCTACATAAGTAATACCATAAAGCTGTCCGTTTTCGCTCTTTCTTAAAATTATGTAAATACCTTCATTTTCCAGTTTCTCGGCTAATTTCTTTATAGATTTAATCTTTTCATCATAGAAAGCCATACGCACAGCATTTTTGACATGACTTTTATGTATTTCTTTTTTTGATTCATTTATTTTAAATCGTTCTTCTAGGAATTTCATAGTTGGTCTATTGTAAAAATTACTTGCCTTAATTGGTACTCCAACTTGTTTTAATTCTTTATCAAGTATCTTATAAAGCAGTCCGTTATTTTTAAAAACTCTGGATTCTTCAGTTCCTCTGTCAGCATGAACATTATATTGGTTTAAAACGGCATTGAGTTCTGGAAGGCTTGAATATTTATATTCAAATAAAACTTTGTTTAAAACTCCATTAATAGCCTTTTTAGACTCTGCTTTTCCATATTCTAATTTGTGGTTTGCAATTGGCTGTAAAGAAAATAGTTCTTTTGCTTTTCTTCCTTCCGCTTTTACAAGTCCAAAGGTTTTTTCTATTTCTTTCCTTGCAGGTTCTGATTTTCTAATCCCCAACAAATGAAGATCAATCCTTTTTCCGTCTCTTTGAATATTATTCGTAATCACATGTAGGTGTGGGTGTCCCGCATCATAATGCTGATAAACGAGATAAGGCTGTTTTCCGAATCCAATCTTTTCCATGTAAACTTTTGCAATTTCATTAAGTTTTTCTTTAGAATGGTTTTCGGAAGGATCAAAATTTAATGATATATGTACAGCGTTTCGCTTAACGTTTTCGTTAAGCGAAGCCTGTTTTCTAAAACGGTTGAGTTTTAAAGTAAAATTGAGCCTGTCGAGTTCCAGAGGAAAGTTAATTGAACTGATACATTCGGCTTTTCCTTCTTTTACTTTTATCTCATTGTAGTTTAAAATTCGCTGTACTGAATTGCTGGTTTTTATAACTGCAACCATTGCTCTGAGAATTTTTGAGAGTGTATTTTAATTTCCTCCATTTTTTCCAATAGCTTCTTTTTATCTACTTCAAACCAGAATACCTGTGTTTTAAATTCGGATATAGTCTTAAACGAATTCATCTTTTTAGCAATCTGATTAATGTTGTTTCCTATTGCATTAAGCTCGCTGTTTAGAGTCATTGTTTCTTCGATATAATCATCAAAAGAAGCATTGCGGTAAGTTGCTACAATAGGTTTATTAAATAAATGCCTTCTGATATGGTCACTTAATTTTCGGCATGTACTTGCTCTAAATCTTTTTTCCAGTTCGGCATACTCCAAGGGAGTTAATCGCAGTCCTACGATTCGTGTTCTGTTTGAATTTTCTCTTTTCATCATCTTTCATTTTCATTGTTTTCAAACTCTTTTCTTTCTAGTGTCTCCACCACCGAGTTCCGAGGTAAAGGGTGGCAAGATAGGCGGTTGTTTAACAACCGTTCATCTTGCCAGACCACAGGAACGAGGTGGTCTTACAAATTTTTTAAAGTCTGATACTAAATTAAAATGAAGTTTTGGTAATTCCTATCATGACCATATTTTACCTATGATAGCCGTGAGTTGTGAGAATCAAACAAATATTTTAAAAAAGAAAAAAGGAAAAAAGAAAGCATTTCCAAATTGGACAGTTAGGCAAAAGATGTGTTATAAGTCCCGCAGGGTGATAGGACGAGGAACGAGGCTTATCATTATGCACACTTCTTTTGACTCTGGCCAATAATTTGGCTTGCTTTTTTTCTTTTCAAGATTGTTTATTTAAAAAATTAAATTTTTTCAAATGTCTCAAAATCTTTAATTAATTTAAGCTGTTACTTTCTTACAAAAGAAATTAGAATTACAAAATCCAAATTATGGAGAATGAAAGTTCGTTCACTGGCTTTAATTGATAATGTTATTTTTGGACTCTAATGAGAATTGAATCGATATCTTGTTGTAATTCTGTGGATTTTTGTGGCCAGATAAAATGTGTATTTTTAAAATTATTCTCTTCCCAAATTTCATTAAGGTATTCAGTAAATATATTAGCTCTATCTAATCTTTTTCCTATTTCCAGAGAATTTATAATTTTACCTCTTTTTGTTACATCGAAAATTGGTGTATCGACAATTATTGCATCTATATATGTAAAAGAATTTAATAGATGATTCAAATGATATAAGCCTGTACCTGTAGCTCTAATCATTAAATTACTGTTTTCTGTATTTAGTGCATTTCCTTTTTCTGATGTTTCAAATAATCCTTTTGAGTACATTAGATTCAATGCTAAATCCACAGATGTAGGGATATATCCATGTCCTTGCATATATGAATATAGTTCATTTATTTCTAGAAAGCCTTCGTTTCTATTATTTACTGATATATCATTTAGTATACCTAAAATTATAGGAATTGTAAAATGATCTTTTTTATCATTGCTTCTTACATCTAATAAGTTTATAATTTCAGAGTTAAAAGAATTATAATATATATTATCACCAAATATTACACTTCTTAAAACTTCATGAACAGGTACTAAGTAGCTACCATTTGATTCTATTATTCTTAATATTTTTTCAGTATCGACATGACCACTTCCAAAGAATTTTTTTATTAATTCTATTGCTTTTCGAATATTTCCATTTGACACATTTTCAAAGAATTTATATAATTCATGGTTGTTTTCAAGAGATTCTTTAAAACATTGGATCAGTTCATCTAATTTTGAGAAACTTGTTTTGTTTTGAAGATTACTTAATTTAATTTCTCCACTGGTTATTTTTTGTGCAAAAGTTAATCTCTTATTAATTACATCGTCAATTCTTGGAGGAGCTATCGTGAATGCCTTAGGGTGATAACCGCTTAAAGCACCTTCTTTTTTTTTAGTACGATGAAAAGTTTCAGGACGTAAACATAAAAAAGCAATTACAGGCCAATCTGAAGCAAATTCCTGAGCAATAAGGAACGCTGTTTCTTGATCAATATCATTTCGTTGATCACAATTATCAATAAAAACAATGATTTGTTTTTTTTGATTTTTACAGATATGTTCTAATGATTTTTTTATATGTGTTATTTCATCTTGTACAAGAGAAGTCAAAAATTCTATTTCCTTTTCAATTGCTTTTCCCATGTCAATATCATAAAGCCTCTTTACAACGACACTTTTTTTAAAATTACCTAATTCTGAAAAGTAGGCATGTCTGACAAAATCGTCATCATTAATATCAATTCCATATATATTTAAAAGTTGATCTTTTATAATCTTAATAATGGAAGTTCTGACATCCATTGAAATAATTGCTTTTGAACCTAAATCAATTTTAAAAGTTATAGATTTTTCAAAAACATGAGGAGCTTCAACAAGTAATAGATTGTCTATAAATGTAGATTTTCCAACTCCTACATCTCCAATTAATAAAATAGGTCGTTTACTTAAACTATTCGCAAATAATTCTAATAATTCTCCAGAAATGCCTTTTTTATTTGCGATTTGCTCTAACGTCGCCTTTTTATCATTACTTTCAAAAAGGTAATTGTACCTAGTACTTAGTATTTGTTTGCTTAAAACGGAATATTGAGATAATGAACCGCTTTTACAATAACAATCACTAAGAAAATCTTTTTCAATAGATTTATCTTTTATTACATCTTCTAGTACTAAATCGCTTAAAATTTCTAATTCTACTTGAAATGGATTTCTGTTTTTTATACCTGGATAATCAGATATTGTAGAGGATAATTTCGGAGGTAATTGTTCTTCATTTCCACCAATAAGTTTTTGTGATAAATAATTTTCTTGAAATCCATTTTTTGACAAGCAATTCCAAATTTCTTTATAATTGGCAATAAACACGTCTAATGAAGGAACAACTAAACCGTCACCATCTAGAGGAGCTATTGAGTCATTTCTATTTGCTATAAAAGCAATAATTTGCCAACCATTTGCAACTACACCTATTTGTATACCACGCTCATGACAATATCCGCTTACTTGTAATAGTGCTTTTTTAATTTCAGGATTGTCCCTACAAATAGATTTTAATGGTAATATTAGTTTATTAGTTCCAACTGGCAATTCAAAATAATTTCCTGTTTTCTTTGCCTCCCAAACAGCTATAGGTCTGAATAGTTTTAATTTATAATCGGCGTAATGATTGTCTTTTACATCTTCATTACTTATATCATTAGTTTCCCAGTTTAGACATTCAGTTAAAATTTTATCAATAAACTTAAATCTAGTATCTGCTTCATTAAATTTTAATATATCAATTTCTTTAAATTCATTATTTAATTCTTCTAATATTTCTCTACCGCGTTCATATAAATCTATTGCCATACATTTTATGTGTTTTGGAATTTGATATTATCAAAAGTTATTAATGAGAAAATGAATTTATTTAATAAAAAATTATTTGTTGTCTAATATAGAACTCTTTTTGAGATGATTGATCGACAGTAGCAAAAATCATACTTATTGTTAATAAAAAATCAGGTATAAATACCTGATTTAAAATAAGAAAGAGCCTATTTTGAGGCTCTTTCTTATTTTGACATATTTTATAATCATTATTTGTCTTTTAACAATTTCTCCAAATATTCAACTTTATCTTTTTCAGCCTGTACTAAACGCTCATACAATTCAAGAATTTTATCTAATGGATTGATCGAGCATAAATAATTATTGTTATTTGAACTGTTATCAGTGAATGTATTGTTAATGATATTAAAAACAGCTTCTTCACTAAATTGTTTAATTCCTTCCGTAGTTACATTTAAAACTGAAGAAATTTTTTCCAAAAGAGTTTCTTCGATAGTTTCACTTCCTTCAATATTAGAAACTGACTGCTGGCTTACACCAATAGCAATAGCTAAAGCTTCCTGTTTCATGCCTCTAAGCTCTCTGATTCGGCTTATATTTCTTCCAATATGTTTTGGTTTAGTAGCTGTGTTCATAGTTCAAAGATATTTAAAATTCTCTTAATTTTTCTGTTTTGGTAAAATACAAGTACTGCTTTGTACAATACAATTTCGATTAGTTCGGTACGGTACAATCAATTGCTTACTTGCTATGTATTAAACAAAAATACAATTTTTCAGACAAGTATTAATTAAAAAAGTAAAATTATGAAAACTATTGACAGCACAGGATTGCAATTAATTAGCAATATTATTATTGAAAGAATTTCGACAAGCGGTATTTACTGTTTTGGGGAGAAAAAAAAAATTCTGGCAGTTCAGAACCCATTTCAGGAATCTTTATCCAAGCAGAAAGAGCATACGCATTTTTATTTGTTGGTCATTACTAATGAAATTATTGAAAATGCTTCATGTGACATTGCCGATACAATTAAGACAAAAACAGATGGGCGTTATACTGTTACTCTACTTCTTCATAAAACTACGTCAGTACGATTTTTAGTACCTCATAAAATGTTCTTCTTTCATGAAGCATTAACTAAAAGCCAGATGGTATATGAACATGTGAATGTACCTCCAAATATTGCCTTTGATGAAATACCTATACGCAATTTAGAATCTATGCGCTCGCATTGGAACAATAGAAAAAGAATTGCTGAGGTTTATCTTGAAAGTGAAAATCAGATTGATGGAAGCGACACGGAAGTTATACAGGAAGCTATGATGCATACTGCTATTGAGCAATTATGCTTAGGGCTGATTGATGTTTTTCTAGGATATAATCCCAATCATTTTTCTATTGCATATTTATTTGACCTATGTGAAATTTTCACAGACTTAACCTCCGAGATATTTCCCCGAAATACACAGGAGGATAAAAAGCTTTTTGATCTTATAAAAGCGCATCCAAGCAAACTTCGTTGGACTAGATTGAAAACAATGAATTTTCTTCATACGGAATTATTGCAGAAAAGATGTAATCTCTTTCAACAAAAAGCAATTGAATTGGCAGAAGCAGAATTAAATCGTTTGGAAAGTTTAAAATTTAAAAACTAAAGTCATGGAAGCAGAAGAAAAAGATTTGCGCAGGGACTTTGTGAGCCTTATGAATAGAATTAATTATTTTACAAAGTTAAAGCCTGATCAGGAGAAAGAAAATTCGTTTGTTGTAGAACTAAAAGTTTCAGGTTATAATGAACTAAGTTTAATGATAGCAGATTTGCTTAAAGTAAGCATTCTGGCGTTAGAAAGTGATCCTCCTTATGTTTCAGAGCTGATACGAAATCCCGAGATAAATGTATTGGGAATAATAGAATTAGCTCTTCAGTTAATGCCACAGAGAGAATTTGAAATATTTGATGAACTCCACCAGTTTTATCTGAGTCAAAAGCTAGACTCAATTGCCGAGAGCTAATTTAGAAAATCGACTATTATCATGAGTAAATTTTACTTATGACTATCAGTGTTTTAGGTTTTATCTTTGTGTTATCCCCACCATATTTTGATGGGGATAAAATGAAAAATAGAGATTAGCTTTATAGCGATAAATGATTGTGGAACAAAAAAGACCAGTGATGGTCTTTTTTTAATGAAGAGGGGTTGTAAAATGAGAAATGAAGAAGAGAATGAAAGAGGAAAACTAACAGCAGAACAAGCTTTAAAAATGTTCAAAGAAGAGAATTTAGATCTTACACTTGACCAAGCAAGGATAATCTTGGAATTTATGCGAAAACTAGCATCATTAACCGTATCAAACTTTTTAAGACAACAAAATGAAAAAAATAGCAGACCTATACGTGAGAGTGAGTACGGACGAACAAGCGGACAAAGGATATTCACAAAGAAACCAAGAAGAAGTACTAAAAAAGTACTGCCAGATTAATAATATCGCAGTAAGGGATATTATTTACGAAGATCATTCTGCTAAAACATTTGTTCGTCCAAAGTGGAAATTGTTATTAGTGAATTTGAAAAGATTCAAAAACAAAACAGACTTAGTTTTATTTACAAAATGGGACAGATTTAGCAGGAATGCAGGAGATGCATATCAAATGATTAATACCCTGAGAAAACTTGGGGTTGAGCCACAAGCAATAGAACAGCCGTGGGATCTTTCTGTACCCGAAAACAAAATGATGCTCGCTTTTTATTTAGCCGTTCCCGAAGTTGAGAATGACAGACGAGCCTTAAATGTTTTTCATGGTATGCGAAGAGCTAAAAAAGAAGGAAGATATGTAAGTCAGGCGCCTATTGGATATGTCAATAGAACTAAAGATGATGGCAGTAAATACATTGCTGTCAAAGAACCTGAAGCATCAATTATGCGTTGGGCATTTAATGAAATTTCAAAAGGTATTTTTAGTACCGAAGATATTCATCGAATGGCGACGAAAAGAGGTCTAAAAACTGGTAAACATAGTTTCTGGCTCGCTGTTAGAAATCCTTTATATTGCGGAAAAATTAAAGTTCCTCAGTATAAAGATGAACCTAGTTATCTGGCAGATGGACAACATGAAGCAATAATCACTGAGGAATTATTCTACAAGGTTCAGGATGTTGTGGACGGAAGAAAAAAAGTTATACGTCCTAAAGTTGATACAATATTAGAACTGCCGTTAAGAGGTTTTTTGGTCTGTCCAGTTTGTGGAAAAGTATTATCAGGGAGTAAATCTAAAGGGCGTAATAAATATTACGCCTATTACCATTGTTTCAAAGGCTGTTCACATCGTACAAATGCTGAAGACGTAAATGATATGTTTATAAAAGAACTTTTGAACTATGCTCCAAAACGAGAATATAAAAAAGTTTACAGTATTCTAATTATGGAAGCATATAAAGAACAGACAAGAGAAAGACAAAATGAAAAAACTCGATTATTAAATCAGATAAAAGATTATGAGGAAAGGTTAAGTAAAGCTAGAGATATGCTAATGACTAATCAG
>Ga0247810_10001868_pt1 | contig 12433 bp, 10 predicted proteins | sample UWRJL119311C1_FD_179918 | JGI IMG/M metagenome (GOLD analysis project Ga0247810, IMG submission 179918) | Plant litter microbial communities from Arlington Agricultural Research Station in Wisconsin, United States - UWRJ-L119-311C-1 | ecosystem: Environmental > Terrestrial > Plant litter >...
CGGTCGAGGTCAGCGGTGAGATGATCTCGGACGCGTCCAACGGCACCGTGACCAACGCCCAGGGAATCAACACCGGCGTCTGGGCCGTCAACATCGAGTTCAACGGCACCGGCACCGACGCGTTCAGCACCGTCACGTCGCGCCTCATCGGCTACGACGGCACCGTGCGCAACCGCTTCGCGATCGTCCTCGACGGCTCCGTCATCACCTCGCCGGGGACGAACGATCCGATCACCAACGGCAAGGCGCAGATCACCGGAAGCTTCGACCAGGCGACCTCCAAGGCCCTCGCCGACAAGCTGAAGTTCGGTGCCCTCCCGATCGGCTTCCAGATCGAGTCGAACGAGGTCATCTCGGCCACCCTGGGAAGCTCCCAGCTGCAGAGCGGCCTCATCGCCGGTCTGATCGGTCTCATCCTCGTGGTGATCTACTCGCTCTTCCAATACCGGGCATTGGCATCGGTGACGATCGCCTCCCTGGTCGTGGCGGGTGTCATCACATACCTGATCATCAACATCCTCGCCTGGCGCAACGGCTATCGCCTGTCGCTCGCCGGCGTCGCGGGACTCATCGTCGCTATCGGTTTGACGGCCGACTCCTTCATCGTCTACTTCGAACGCATCAGGGACGAGTTGCGTGACGGCAGGTCCCTCGTCGGCTCGGTCGAGGCGGGCTGGAAGCGCGCACTGCGCACCGTCCTCGCGGCCAAGGCGGTCAACCTGCTCTCCGCCGTCGTGCTGTTCGTGCTCGCGGTGGGCAATGTCCGTGGCTTCGCGCTCACCCTCGGCCTCACGACGATCATCGACGTGCTCGTCGTGGTCCTCTTCACCCACCCGATCCTGCAGCTCCTCGCGACGACCAGGTTCTTCTCGAGTGGGCACCCCATCTCCGGCCTCGACCCCAAGGCACTCGGCGCCGTCTACCGCGGTCGTGCGCAGTTCCGTGCGCCCGTCGTGGCCGGCCCCAAGGGAACGGGAGCGGCCAAGGAGGCGGTCCGTCGCCAGACGATCGCGGAGCGCAAGGCCGCCGAGCTCGAGGAGTCGTCTGCTTCGCAGGGCACCGCTTCTAAGGGCACCGAGAGGAAGGACTCCTGATGGACCGCATGGCCAAGTTCGGCAATGACCTCTACACGGGAGCCCGCTCCTACAACTTCGTCGGCCGACGCAAGATCTGGTACGCGATCGCCGCGGTGATGCTCCTCGCGTCGATCGTCATCCCCGCCGTCCGCGGTGGCTTCGTCTTCGGCATCGAGTTCACGGGTGGATCCGAGTTCCACGTCGGGCAGGTGACCGGCCTCGAGGAGGACGCGACCGGCCGTCAGGACCTCGCCACCGACACCGTCAACGGCGTCGTCGCCGACGCGGCCCCCCGTGTCGCCACGGTCGGAACGGACGCCGTCCGCGTCCAGACCGAGCAGCTCACCGTCGACGAGTCCAACGAGGTGCGTGCAGCCCTCGCGGAGGCCTTCGAGGTCCCGGAGTCGGAGGTCACCGCCTCCTTCATCGGCCCGACCTGGGGTGCGGACATCACCGGCTCCGCCATCCGCGCGCTCGTCATCTTCGTCATCCTCGCCGGTGTCGTCATGGCGCTGTACTTCCGCACCTGGAAGATGTCGCTCGCCGCGATCATCGCCCTCGCCCACGACATCGTCATCACCGCGGGCGTGTACGGTGCCCTCGGCTTCGAGATCACCCCGTCGGCCGTCATCGGCTTCCTGACGATCCTCGGCTACTCGCTCTACGACACCGTCGTGGTGTTCGACAAGATCCGGGAGAACACGACAGAGGACGGAGCGGAATCGACGCGCACCTTCGCCGAGTCGGTCAACCTCGCCGTCAACCAGACGCTGGTCCGCTCCATCAACACCGGAGTCGTCGCTGCCCTGCCGGTCGCCGCGATCCTCTTCATCGGAGCCGCAGTCCTCGGTGCGGGGACGCTGCGCGACATCGCGCTGTCCCTCCTCGTCGGCATCCTCATCGGCACCTACTCGACGATCTTCATCGCCGCGCCGCTCTACTCGCAGTTCCGGGAGAACGAGCCCGACCTGCAGCGTCGCGTCCAGAAGGCGCCCAAGCCGGCCCGTTCCGGTGCCACCTCGGGCGCGGTGCGCTGACCCGCATGGAGATCGAACACGTCGACGCGGCCGAAGCCATCGCGCGCGCGGCCGGCCCTGCCGTGCTGCTCGACGTGCGTGAGCAGAACGAGTGGGATGCGGGCCACGCGCCGGAGGCCGTGCTGCTGCCCCTCTCGACGATGCGCGGCGGCCCGGTCGAGCTCGACGAGGACGCCGAGTACCTGGTCATCTGCCACTCCGGCCAGCGGTCGCAGATGGTGACCGAGGCGCTCGTGGATGCCGGATACTCCGCGGTGAATGTGCGGGGCGGGATGATGGCCTGGGAGCAGGCCGGCGGCCCCGTCGTGCGCACCGGTCACTGAGCGTGAACGCCTAGACTCGAACCAGGAGGTGGCCGCTTGACCGAGACTGCGCAGAGCAACGCCTCGCTGCGTACGCTCCTGCCGCGGATCTTCTCCCGGGCCCAGCCCGCTGGAGCCGTCGACCGCCTCATCAAGACCGTCCGGCTGCATCACCCGAAGGCCGACATCGCCCTCCTCGAGCGCGCCTACGCCGCCGCCGAGAAGGCGCACTCCGGCCAGAAGCGCAAGAGCGGTGAGCCGTACATCACGCACCCGGTCGCCGTTGCGCAGATCCTCGCCGACCTCGGGATCGGAACGAAGACACTCGCGGCCGCCCTGCTCCACGACACGGTCGAGGACACCGATTACACCCTCGACATGCTGCGGAAGGACTTCGGCGACGAGGTGGCGATGCTCGTCGACGGCGTCACCAAGCTCGACAAGCTCAAGTACGGCGACAGCGCCCAGGCCGAGACCGTCCGCAAGATGGTCGTGGCCATGTCGAAGGACATCCGGGTCCTCGTCATCAAGCTCGCCGACCGACTCCACAATGCACGGACCTGGGGCTTCGTCCCGGCCGAGAGCTCGCACCGCAAGGCGCAGGAGACCCTCGAGATCTACGCGCCCCTTGCCCACCGTCTCGGGATCCAGGCGATCAAGTGGGAGCTCGAGGATCTGTCCTTCTCCGTCCTCTACCCGAAGCTCTACGTGGAGATCGAGAACCTCGTTAAGCAGCGCACCCCGCAGCGTGAGGAGTTCGTCCAGGCGGTCATCGATTCCGTCAACGACGACCTCAAGGCCTCCCGCATCAAGGGTTCCGTCGCCGGCCGGCCGAAGCAGTACTACTCGATCTACCAGAAGATGATCGTGCGGGGCCGGGAGTTCGACGAGATCTACGACCTCGTCGGCATCCGCGTCCTCGTCAACTCGGTCCGCGACTGCTACGCCGTGCTCGGCGCGATCCACGCCCGCTGGAACCCGATCCCCGGCCGGTTCAAGGACTACATCGCGACCCCCAAGTTCAACCTGTATCAGTCGTTGCACACGACCGTCATCGGCCCCGACGGTCGCGCCGTCGAGATCCAGATCCGGACGCACGAGATGCACCAGCGCGCCGAGTTCGGTGTCGCCGCGCACTGGAAGTACAAGGAGCGCGTCACCAGCGGCAAGACCGACGACGCCGCGTCCAAGGATGCCGACATGACGTGGCTCGCCCACATCTCCGACTGGCAGGCGGAGACGACCGACCCTGGCGAGTTCCTCGACAACCTCCGTTTCGAGATCGGCGCGAAGGAGGTCTACGTCTTCACCCCCCAGGGCAAGGTCATCGGCCTTCCCGCCGGTGCGACCCCGGTCGACTTCGCCTACGCCGTCCATACCGAGGTCGGCCACCGCACCATGGGCGCGAAGGTCAACGGGCGCCTCATCCCGTTGGAAAGCCAGCTGCAGAGCGGCGACTCGGTCGAGATCTTCACGTCGAAGAACCCGGACTCCGGCCCCAGCCAGGACTGGCTGAACTTCGTCAAGAGCACGCGGGCCCGCAACAAGATCCGTGGGTGGTTCACCAAGGAGCGCCGCGACGAGGCGATCGAGCAGGGCCGCGACGCCATCGCCCGGGCGATGCGCAAGCAGAACCTGCCGCTCCAGAAGCTGATGAGCCAGGACATCTTCACCGATGTCGCCGCACAACTGCGCTACGAGGACCTCTCCGGTCTCTACGCCGCGGTCGGCGAGGGGCACGTCTCCACCCAGTCCGTCATCGAGAAGGTCCTCGCCCTCGTCTCGCAGGAGGTCGAGGAGGAGGATGCGGAGATCGCCTTCGCCCCCAAGGGCGGGTCCCGCCAACTCCGCAACAGCGACTCGGGCGTTCTCGTCCGCGGCTCGCCGGACATCCTCGTCAAGCTCGCCAAGTGCTGCACCCCGGTCCCGGGCGACGAGATCGTCGGCTTCGTGACCCGAGGCTCCGGTGTGTCCGTCCACCGCAACGACTGCGTCAACGTGAAGTCCCTGCTCGAGCAGCCGGAGCGGGTCATCGATGTCGAGTGGGCGCCGTCGTCCAAGAGCGTGTTCCTTGTCCACATCCAGGTCGAGGCTCTCGACCGCTCCGGCCTCCTTTCGGACATCACCCGTGTTCTCAGCGAGCACCACGTCAACATCCTCTCCGCGTCCGTCTCGACCTCCTCACAGCGCCTGGCCGTCAGCCGCTACGTGTTCGAGATGGGCGACACCACGCACCTCGACCGCGTCCTGAGCGCCGTCCGCCGCATCGACGCCGTCTACGACGTCTACCGCGTCAACAACGGCTGATGCTCAGAGACCACCGAGCAGGGCGAGCGCCCGGCGCTTGTTGGGCAGGCCCTTCCGTCCCGCGATGATGGCCATGGAGTCGCCCACCGAGACGTCGGTCTGAGCCAGGACCGCCCTCACCACGTCCTCAGCCGCACCGGCCCTGGCGAGATCCATCACCGTACGGATCGGCGTGGTGACCCGGACACCGCCGAGCGGGGCCCACTCCTCTTCCCCGATCACCACCTCCCGGACCACGACGAGGGCGGGTTCGACGGGGCGGGCCCGTGCGCCGAGACTCGAGCAGAGTTGGTGCCGGAGGGGCGGCGCTGGGACAGCGCCCCAGACCCAGGCCGCGGAGGTCAACTCCACGATCAGCCGACCGCCGCACAGCGGCGCGAGCGACCGGGCACGTGCCGCCGGATCGATCGGCAGGTCGACGGGGGAGTATGCGCCCTCGAGGGTGAAGAGTTCACCGTCGAGGCGCATCGCGGCCAGTTCGGCCGCGGGGAGGTCGATCGCGGAGAGCAGGGGTGGGAGGACTGTCATGCCCCGAGCATGACTCCGGCGCGACCGCAGGGCGGTCGCGCCGGATGGATCAGTGGAGAGGGATCAGCCGCCGAAGGAGGTGAGCCACGCCTTGCGGGCGTCCAGGGCCTCCTGCGCAGCGGCGATCTTCTTCTTGTCTCCGCCGGCCTTCGCCTCCTCGAGCTCGCGCTCGAGCTTGGCGATCGCGTCGTGCAGCTGGCTGGTGAAGCTGTCCGCGCGGGCGACCTTCTCCGGGTCGGTCTTGTTCCAGTGGTCCTCGTCGAGCTTGCGCACGGCGGTCTCGATCTTCCGCATGCGGTCCTCGACCGTCTTGACCTTCTCGCGGGGGACCTTTCCGGCCTTCTCCCACCGCTCCTGGAGCGAGCGGAGCGCGTCCTTCGCCTTGGTGCGGTCGGTCTCTGCGAGGAGCGCCTCACCCTCGGTCAGGAGCTCGAGCTTGACGACCAGGTTGGCCTCGTACTCCTCGTTGTCTTTGGCGTCGATCTCCGACTTCGCCGAGTAGATCGCGTCGCCGGCGGCCTTGAACTTGGCCCAGAGGGAATCGTCGATCTTGCGTCCGGCACGACCGGCGAGCTTCCACTGGTCGAGGAGCGAGCGGTAGGCGGGGACACCGGCGGCGCCCTGCTCGATGAGGGCTTCCGCCTTCTCGACGAGCTCCTGCTTGCGCGCGCGGGCGTCCTTGTGGGTGGCGTCCAGCTCCGAGAAGAAGGCGCGACGGTGACCGTCGATGATCTGACGGGCCGCCTTGAAGCGCTTCCAGAGCTCGTTGGCCTCGCCCTTCGGGATACGGGGGCCGTCGGCCTGGTGGGCCTGCCAGCGCGCGAAGAGCGCGTCGACGGCGGCCGTGACCTGCTTCCACTGTGCCTTGGCGGGGTCCTGCGCGGCGAGCGTCTCGATCTCGACGACGATCGCGGTCCGGTCGACGACGGCCTGCTCGGTCGCGGCCTTCGACTCCTCTGTCTGCTTCTCCGTCAGCTCGCCGACGGTGCCACCGAGCGCCTCGATCCGGGTGGTGAGAGCGGAGAGGTCGCCGACGGCGTTCGCCGTGGGGATGGTGGCTGCGAGGGCGTTGACCGCCTTGGCGATGTCGGCGGCGGGAGCGCCACGCTTGGCGCGCTGCTCGAGCAGCGTCACCTGGCCGGCGAGCTCGGTGAACTTGCGCTGGAAGTAGGCGAGTGCCTCTTCCGGGGTGCCGTCGGGGTACTGGCCGACCGCACGTTCGCCGTCGCCTTCACGGACGTAGACGGTGCCCGTCTCATCGACGCGCCCCCACGGAGCCTGCTCGTTTGATGCCACGTTCATTCACCTGTTCCTCGGGGGCCCTCGGCCCCGGTACCGATCCTTCCCAGCCTAGGGCACGGGCCCAGGACGGGGACCGACTACTGGATGGTCGCGTTCGTGATGGTGGTCGGAACGTTCGGGGTGCCGTCCGTCTCGCCACCGACCGGGGTCAGTCCGCCATCGATGACGGTCGTCTGGAGCAGGTCGAGGCCGAGTGTCACCGTGCCGATGACCGTGTAGCCACCGGCGCTGTCGGCGGGGAGGGTGGTGTCGGAGAACACGATGAAGAACTGGTGGCCGTTGCTCGAGGCGTTGTCGCCCTGACGGGCCATCGCGATCGTTCCGGTCGTGTAGAGGTTGTCGGCCGGTGCGTTCTCGATCGGTCCGAAGGAGTACGACGGGTCGCTCGCACCGGTGCCGTCGAGCGAACCGCACTGGAGCAGCCCGGCGGTGTCGCTGAGCACGAGGCGGTGGCAGGACTTGCCGGTGAAGTAGCCGTCCTGGATGTCCTTCACGAAGGAGGACACCGCCTGCGGGGCGAGGGCGCCGTCCAGTTCGATCGAGAGCACGGTGTCGTTGAGCGTGAGCTCGCCGGTCCAGGTCCGGTACTCGGCGAGATCCGGCGTGGGCACGTCTCCGACGTTCGTGGAGGCTGCGGCCGACTGGGACGGCTCGGGAACGGGGGCGCCGGGTCCGCTGGTGAAGTAGAAGACCTGCGCGACGGCGGCGGCGGCGATGAGGACGAGGGCGCCACCGGCGGCGAAGGCGTTGTCCCGGAGACGACGCTTGGTCCGGCGCGCGTGCACCTCGTTGCGGGCGGTGTACCGCTTGAGACGATCGCGGGCCTCGCGCGCCTCGCGCTCCTGGTTCCTACTCGGTGACACGGTTCCTCCATCGGGCACAGGGGCTGATGCCCTCCATGACCTTACGGGGCGGGAAGATGCGCGGCCAAATGGATGTCGTGCCCCGCCGGTACCATTTCCCTATGACTGCGCAGCCGGGACTTCGCGGCGGCGCCACGCCCCTCGCCGTGCGCATGCGCCCCACCAGCCTCGAGGAGGTCGCCGGGCAGCGACACCTGCTCAAGCCGGGGTCGCCTCTCGTGAGCCTCGCGACAGATCGCACGGGGGAGCAGGGCTCGGTCAGCATCATCCTCTGGGGTCCACCCGGGACGGGCAAGACCACGCTCGCCAAGATCGTCGCGCACCAGTCCGGCCGTCACTTCGTCGAGCTCTCCGCGGTCACCGCCGGGGTGAAGGACGTGCGGGAGGTCATGGAGCAGGCTCTCTCGCGCCGCGACCTGTACGGGCAGTCCACCGTCCTCTTCCTCGACGAGATCCACCGCTTCACCAAGGCCCAACAGGACGCGTTGCTCCCCGGCGTCGAGAACGGCTGGGTCATCCTGGTCGCGGCCACGACCGAGAACCCGTCCTTCTCCGTCATCTCGCCGCTCCTGTCCCGCTCCCTCCTGCTCACTCTCGAACAGCTGACCGATCCTGAGCTGGCCGAACTTCTCGACCGCGCCGTGGCGGCCCCCCAGGGGCTCGCCGGCAAGGTCGAGTTGGAGGAGGAGGCGCGTGACGCGATCGTGCACCTCGCCTCCGGCGACGCCCGACGTGCGCTCACCGCGCTCGAGGCGTCCGCCGTGTCCGCGCAGACGGAGAGCGGCGGGGTCGTCACCGCCGACATCGTGTCCCGCGCCGTCGATCGCGCGCTCCTGCGTTACGACCGGCAGGGCGACGAGCACTACGACGTCATCAGCGCCTTCATCAAATCGATCCGCGGTTCGGATCCGGACGCCGCCGTCCACTACCTCGCGCGCATGCTGGAGGCGGGGGAGGACCCGCGTTTCATCGCCCGCCGCATCATCATCAGCGCCGCCGAGGACATCGGCATGGCCGACCCGCACGCCCTCGCCGTTGCCGTCTCCGCCGCGGACGCCGTCCAGCTCATCGGTCTCCCGGAGGGGCGCATCCCGCTCGCCGAGGCCGTCATCTATCTCGCGACCGCCCCCAAGTCGAACGCGGCGTACATGGCCATCAACGCCGCCGTCGCCGACGTGAAGGCCGGCAAGCTCGGGCGGGTGCCCAAGCACCTCCGTGACGCCCACTACCCGGGGGCGAAGAAGCTCGGGCACGGCAAGGGGTACAAGTACGCGCACGACTCCGAGATCGGTGTGGTGAAGCAGCAGTACCTGCCCGACGAACTCGTGGGGACCGAGTACTACAGCCCCACGAACCACGGTAACGAGCGTGAGGTGCAGGCGCGCCTGGAGAAGCTGCGCGGCATCACGCGCGGCGAGCAGTGACCTGCCGGCGATCGCGGGAGCGTGTGCTAACCTTGACGACGTCTCAAGCCTGATTTCCACGCGCGGCTGCAAGGAAATCGTCCGGCCGAGGATCAACGGTCTGTAGCCGACCGGAATCCACGACGAATCCCTCTTCTTTCACCGGAACACCGTTTTGCGTGCGCACGCGTGTGCACGAACGACCGGTCTTCATCGTTGGACTTACAGAAAAGGAAACCCGTGTCTACCAAGTCACGCACCCGCAGCAAGACCCGCCTCTCCCGCGCGCTCGGTCTGGCCCTCACCCCGAAGGCCGCCAAGTACCTCGAGAAGCGTCCCTACGCTCCCGGCGAGCACGGCCGCACCAAGCGCAAGACCGACAGCGACTACGCCGTCCGTCTTCGTGAGAAGCAGCGCCTGCGCGCCCAGTACGGCATCCGCGAGAAGCAGATCCGCATCCAGTTCGAGGAGGCCCGTCGCACGGCAGGCCTGACAGGTGAGAACCTGGTCGAGCAGCTCGAGATGCGTCTCGACGCCCTCGTCCTCCGTGCCGGCTTCGCCCGCACCACGTCGCAGGCGCGCCAGCTCGTCGTGCACCGTCACATCAAGGTGGACGGCCAGCTCGTCGACCGCCCCTCGTTCCGCGTCAAGCCGGGACAGCTCATCCACGTCAAGGAGACCTCGGAGGGCCTCGAGCCGTTCCAGGTCGCGGCTGCCGGCGCCCACCAGGACGTCCTGCCGAAGGTCCCGGCCTACCTCGAGGTCGAGATCGACAAGCTCCAGGCCCGCCTCGTGCGTCGCCCGAAGCGCGCTGAGGTCCCCGTGACCTGCGAAGTCCAGCTCGTCGTCGAGTACTACGCGGCCCGCTAGTCATCTGCGTAACGAAGGGGGTCGTGGCCACAGGCCACGGCCCCTTTTCGGTCCCCCCGCCCCCCGCGAGTTACCAGTTTCCCGAGGTCCGCGACCCTCTGCCGGTCGCCGCACCCCCGGGAACTGGTAACTCGCGGGGTGGGTAGGGTGAGCGGATGAGCCTCGGAGACATTGCAGCACTCATCGCGGCCCTTGTGTTCGCCGTCCTCGTGGGGCTGCTGGCCGTTCCGCTGATCAAACTCGGGCGGGTGCTGGACGAGACGCGCGAGGCGATCGAGACGCTCAGTGCGAACGTCACGCCGCTGCTCGAGGAGGTCACCGAGACGGTGACCGAGTCCAATCGTCAACTGGCGCGCGTCGACACGATCACGCGTGACGTCTCCGAGGTCACCGGGAACGTCAACGCCCTGGTCGCGCTCGTCGCGTCGACCGTGGGCGGGCCGCTCATCCGTCTGGCCGGGTTCACCGCCGGTGTACGCGCCGCGCTCGGCCTCGGTCGTGCCGCCCGGAAGGCCGCCGCCTCATCCCGGTAAGCTGGACGCCAGTCCTTTCCCACCCACTTACAGCTCGGGAGTAGTGCAATGCGCGGTCTTCTTCTTCTCGTCACCGGAGTCGCCGTGGGCTTCGTCGTCGCCCACCAGGTCAACAAGACCCCGGCCGGACGCCAGTTCTTCGAGGACGTGGACTCCAAGGCCCGCGAGTTCGGCGGCGCCCTGGTCGACGGCTACAAGCAGCGCGAGGCCGAGCTCCGCGCTGCCGTCGCCGAGGCTGAAGACCTCCTCAAGTAATCCCGGGCCTCGCGGCCCGTTCACCACCCTCCTCACCTAGGACCCCATGCAGACCGCAGACATCCACAACCGTTGGCTCACGTTCTTCGGCGACAGGGGGCACACCGTCGTGCCGTCCGCGTCGCTCGTCAGCGACGACCCAGCCCTGCTCTTCACGGTCGCCGGCATGGTGCCCTTCATCCCGTACTTCACCGGGGTCGTGCCCGCGCCTTTCGCGCGCGCCACGAGCGTGCAGAAGTGCATCCGCACCCTCGACATCGAGGAGGTCGGGAAGACGACGCGTCACGGCACCTTCTTCCAGATGAACGGGAACTTCTCCTTCGGCGACTACTTCAAGGCCGAGGCGATCGCCTACGCCTGGGAGCTCCTCACGTCGAGCGAGGCCGACGGCGGACTCGGTTTCGACGAGAAGGACCTGTGGGTCACCGTCTACGAGGAGGACGACGAGGCCGAGCGCATGTGGCAGGAGATCGCCGGGGTGCCGAAGTCGCGCATCCAGCGCCTCGGTCGCGCCGACAACTACTGGCACACCGGCCAGCCCGGCCCCGGCGGCCCCTGCTCCGAGATCTACTACGACCGCGGTCCTGCATACGGCGCCGAGGGCGGTCCGGCTGTCGATGACAACCGGTACATCGAGATCTGGAACCTCGTCTTCATGCAGTACCTGCTGGCGGACGTGGAGTCGAAGACGCAGTTCCGGATCGTCCAGGAGCTGCCGAAGAAGAACATCGACACCGGCATGGGCATGGAGCGCGTCGCGTTCCTCAAGCAGGGCGTCGAGAACATGTACGAGATCGACCAGGTGCGCCCGGTCCTCGACATGGCCTCCGCCATCTCCGGCCGCCGCTACGGCGCCGACCACGAGGACGACGTGCGCATGCGCGTCATCGCCGACCACGTCCGTTCCAGCCTCATGCTCATGTCGGACGGCGTCGCGCCGTCCAACGAGGGCCGCGGCTACATCCTGCGCCGCCTCATGCGTCGCTCCGTCCGGGCGATGCGCCTGCTCGGCGTGGATGCCCCGAGCTTCGCCGAGCTCTTCCCCGCGTCGCGCGACGCCATGTCGGCGCAGTACCCGGAGGTCTCGACCAACTGGGACCGCATCGAGCGTCTCGCCCTGGGCGAGGAGGAGACCTTCCTCCGCACGCTCGCGAGCGGCAGCACGATCCTCGATGTCGCCGTCGACAAGGCGAAGAAGGCCGGCGCCGAGCAGCTGCCGACCGACACGACCTTCCTCCTGCACGACACCTTCGGATTCCCGGTCGACCTCACGCTCGAGATCGCGGAGGAGGCCGGTCTGTCGATCGACCGCCCTGCCTTCGACGCCCTCATGCTCGAGCAGCGCACCCGGGCGAAGCTCGACGCGAAGTCGAAGAAGAAGGCTCTCGCCGACCTCTCCGTCTACAGCGACTTCCGCGCCAAGGGGGAGACGGTCTTCACCGGCTACGACTACCTGGACACCGAGACCACCATCCTCGGCCTGCTCGTCGACGGCGTGAGTGTCACGAGCGCCCCGGCCGGCAAGGTCGTCGAGGTCATCCTCGCCGAGACGTCGCTCTACGCGGAGTCCGGTGGACAGGAGGCCGACGCCGGCACGATCGTCGGTGACGGCTTCGAGCTCGAGGTCCTCGATGTGCAGCGCCCGGTCAAGGGCCTCACCAGCCACACCGTCCAGGTCACGAGCGGCGAGGTGTCCGTCGGGGCCGCCGCGACGACCATCGTGGACCGCGACTGGCGTCGTGGGGCGACCCAGGCGCACTCCGCGACCCACCTCATCCACGCGGCATTGCGCGACGTGCTCGGCCCGGAGGCGACGCAGTCCGGCTCGTACAACAAGGCCGGATACATGCGCCTCGACTTCAGCTGGAACCAGGCGCTCTCGCCCGCGACCCGCAGCGAGATCGAGGAGATCGCCAACCTCAAGGTGCGCGACAACCTCGAGGTCGAGACGCGCATC
>Ga0247810_10001871_pt1 | contig 12428 bp, 9 predicted proteins | sample UWRJL119311C1_FD_179918 | JGI IMG/M metagenome (GOLD analysis project Ga0247810, IMG submission 179918) | Plant litter microbial communities from Arlington Agricultural Research Station in Wisconsin, United States - UWRJ-L119-311C-1 | ecosystem: Environmental > Terrestrial > Plant litter >...
GAAAGATTATTCAAATGCCTATTGGATGTAGGGCCATAACCTGGCAAAAGTTAGCATTTTCAGAAAGCACTTAAGTTCAACCAACTTTTGAAATGGAAATAACAGGCCATTATTAGCAGAATTTTAATTAACAACCAGATAAACTAAGCGAATATTAAAAATGAGAAATCCATATTTATTATTAAATCCCTATTTCTGTAAACTTGAGTCACCAAATTTATTCACCCAGACACCCAAAACCTCAAGATTTAAGCGTAAACTTAATTTAATGATTTACCTGTTGATTATTTTTTGCACAAAACAGAGCATCGCGCAAGCACAGGTCATGCTTTCTGTGAAATCCCCTGGGAAGCAGATCATCAGCAAACACATCTACGGACATTTTTCGGAGCACCTTGGCAGGTGTATTTACGGAGGCTTTTTTGTTGAAGAAGGATCAGCCATTCCTAATGCAGGCCGGATCCGGCTAGATATTGTGGAGGCACTTAAAAAGATTAAAATACCTAACCTAAGGTGGCCTGGTGGTTGTTTTGCGGATGAATACCATTGGCGAGATGGGATTGGACTTAGGGATTCCAGGCCCAAAATGGTCAACACCAATTGGGGCGGCGTCACCGAAGACAACAGTTTTGGGACACATGAATTTCTGGATTTGTGCAGCATGCTCGAATGCGAGCCTTATATCGCAGGAAATGTTGGCAGCGGGACAGTCGAAGAAATGGCTAAATGGGTGGAGTATCTGAATTTCGATGGGGTGAGTCCTATGAGCGCTTTAAGAGCAAAAAACGGCAGGGAGAAGCCCTGGAAAGTATCCTTTTGGGGCGTCGGTAACGAAAGCTGGGGTTGCGGTGGTAATATGACGCCATCTTACTACACCGACCTTTATAAAAGGTATGCGACGTATGCCAGAGATTTCCCGTCAGCCCCGTTGAAACGCATAGCGAGTGGCGCAAACGGCAGTGATTACAACTGGACGGAGACTTGCATGAAAAATATATCATCCACACAAATGTGGGGCCTGACCCTGCATTATTACACCATCCCGACAGGGAACTGGAAAAAAAAGGGCTCAGCTACCAAATTTGATGAGCAGGAATATTTTAGCACCATGAAGAACTGCCTTAAAATGGAAGAATTGATTGAGAAGCATTCAGCGATCATGGATAAATACGATCCTGAAAAAAAAGTGGCGCTGGTGGTAGATGAGTGGGGTGTTTGGACTGATGTAGAACCAGGAACCAATCCCGGATTTCTTTACCAGCAGAACAGCTTGCGTGACGCGCTTATTGCAGCGACCACCCTTAACATTTTTAACACTCATTCAGATCGGGTGAAAATGGCAAATCTTGCGCAGACAGTCAATGTTCTTCAGGCATTGGTCCTGACTGAAAAAGAAAAAATGATACTCACCCCCACCTACCATATTTTTGATTTGTACAAAGCGCATATGGATTCGAAATACTTACCTATTGAGTTTAAGAGTCCTGAGTATAATCTTTCGGGAGAAAAAATTCCCGCCTTAAATATCTCGGCCTCTCAGGATGCTGAAGGAAAGGTGCATATCTCATTGGTCAATCTAGACCCTAAACAGTCGCTCTCCATAGAGACCAGCCTGAAGACATTAGAGTGGAATTCGGTGAGTGGGGAAATTCTAACCTCAACCTCAATAACAGACGTTAATTCTTACACCAAACCTGAAAAGATTACAATAAAGAAATTTCTTGGGGCAGAGAAAAATGGCAGGACTCTAAAAGTTGTTTTGCCGGCCAAATCAGTGGTGATGCTCACATTAAAATAGTAACGCAATTAAAATCTGTATTTAAATGGAACTGTAGTGAGTGCTTCTCTTTTAGGAAGCACTCACTATAAAATCCACGAAGGAAGAGATCGTTCAAGCCTCTGTTGTCGTTATTTTCTTACAGCTATTCTCCAGGAAATCGCGTCAGCCCGATATCGCTTTATGGATGATTTAACTAGGATTTAGTTATTGACAATGCAGCTGCAATAACATAGGCTTCCACTTGGAGCTAAGAACTAATATCTATAGTTCACCCGTGGAGGCAGCAAGGAACCCTATGGCAAATTTGAAATTCTCAGAAATCTTTACAACATCATCAACGTTGAGCAGGCCATCCACTAGTGTTACGTCCAGCCAGGCAATCATGAAAGAGAAACCTTAGATGAGCTGTAGCTGCTTGAAGTGCCTCCCTGCCGATATTAAAGCCAGTTGATGGGGTGTCTGCTCAACGAAAAACATCTAATCTCTTTAAGCCCTTCTTTGGCCCTTAAAACTTTGACAAAGATTTAACGGGTTGATTCAGTCAGTAGGTGGCATCGATTGCCATCTGATCAAGAATTGTGAAGGTAAATTCCGCGTTTCCCCCTAAGACCCATCTCGCAAATCGAGTTTCAAAGGTCGATCATTTCTTTGTCCTGAGACACCTCTTTAAAAACATGCAGAAGGTCTGGCGTGTTGATAAAAAAATTCCTACAATTTTATACAGTGGGATCTAAGCATGAAATTCTTCCAGACGGTATGTTATAGTGAAATACAAAAAAAACTACTCAACTTCCGCTTCAAAAGGGGAGCCAGGCAATCCTGACTTGTTGTATAAATTAGCCCTGTCAGGATTATCGGCCCATGCATAACGGATGAAGGCGGGTTTAAACTCCTTAGGAATAGTGATCACCACGCTATTGCCCACTATTCTGGCATTCACCCAGTGAAACACCTTATCGGCTCCTGCCAGTGCAAAGCCTTTGAGTGGTCCTTTTCCTTTAACGACTAACTCCGAATTATAATCAAAATTAATGGTTAATTCAGAATTGTTTATGCTGTTTGATTTATAAATGGGTCCGGAATAAATGATGTCTTCATTCCCATAAGCCAGATGAGAGGCCCACAAGGCGAGGCGTTCACCCACATCCTTTTTATTTAGAGGATGAATATCATTCCATTCTCCTTCATCTATAGTTACAGCCATTCCCGTATTGGGCACGGAAAGTGCCTCCAACTGGCTTTGTCTGAACTCCGCCCAACTACTTTCTTCGGGTAAATAATTCGCTTCCATAAAATTAGGCAACTGCGCATAGATGAAAGGTAAATCTCCCTGCTTCCATTTATTGCGCCAGTCTTTTATAAGTGCTCCAAGCAGCTGACCATATGCTTTTGCATCACCGGTGTTGGATTCGCCCTGGTACCAGAGGAAACCTTTAATTGCAAACCGGGTGGCCGGCGAAACCATTGTATTAAATAACCCGGTTGGCTCATTCTGCGCGACTATTGGCAGCTCAGCATTACCAGAAAAACCTTGATTCTGCTTTGGCTGAGCATAGCCCACTTCGTAACTCCACGCGCCCTTTAAATCGATTTTTTCATCCGACACCTGTAAGGTGTAGTTTTTATCCGGTACGAAGCCACCTTTACCACTGTTGCTTACGACTTTGACGATAAGTATGTTTTTTCCTGGCATGAGCAAACCCTGAGGGATGACATACCTGCGAGGGGGATATTGATAGGTTGTGTTTCCGATAAATTTTCCATTAAGGAAAACAGAATCCGAATCTATAATTCGACCAAGGTACAGCTTCGCTTGCTTTGCACTCATTTCAGTTGGAATTTGCAGTTCTTTACGGAAATAAAAAATCCCGTTTATATTTCTTAGACCCTGATCAGCCCAATATCCTGGCATCCAAAACTTTCTCCACCCACTGGCGTCAAAGTCAGGATTTGTCCATTTTAATGGGCCAGCAAGGCCTAGATCAACTACAGGAAGCTGATTTACTGATCTGGCTAAAAGGTTGCTTTTCGCGCTTTTCTGATAATTATTCAGAAATACGGAATCTCTGAAAGTATCTATTTTCTTCAGCTGATCGATATTGCCTACAAATGCTTCACGACTCATCCACGCCTCTATAGGGGTTCCCCCGACGCTTGAATTAATTATCCCAATTGGAATTTTATACTCTTGAAAAAGTTTTCTAGCAAAAAAATAACTCGTGCCCCCAAAGCTTAGTATATTGCTTCCAGTGGCTGGCATCCATCTCCCACGGGGAAGATCACTTGATTCCCCTGAAAGGCTTGCTTTAGTCGGAACGAAAAAATTTCTAATCCAGGGAAAATCATCATTTTCTATCACCTCAGGGTAGGCTTCTTTTAATCGTTCCATTGGTAGTGCCATATTGGACTGGCCTGAGCAAAACCAGACATCGCCAATGAGTATATCCTGTAGGGTGATTTTATTTTCCCCCTCCAATATCATCTTGAAAGGCCCTCCAGCTTTCATTGAGTTCATTTTCACGCTCCACGAGCCATCCTGACCTGTGACCGCTTTAAATGTTTTACCATTAAAATTTACAGTAATTTTCTCCTTAGGTGCCGCCCAACCCCATATTAACAGCGGTGTCTCCCGTTGAAGCACCATATGATCTGCGACAAGTTGCGGTATTGTAATCTTTGCAGTCACAGGCAAACCCGAAACGATAAGCCAGAATAAGCAAACTAAAAATAATTTTGTTTTCATAATTAATAATCGGGTGATCATGGATTTCACTCCTGGTTGTTTTGTTTTAAAAGCATTTATTTTTCTTTATTGCTCATCATTCCTGTTGGTGTTAAAAAAAGGATGAAGAAGGGATGCGTAATTGGGAATGGTCTGCTAATCGATTTTAATATTAAAATAATCAAAATCTGCGTAACCGCCAATATTCTGTGTGGCGAAATTGAAGAGACCGAAACGGTATCCCATAAAATGCGGCAAAGTATAGGACATCTTTAATTTTTCGCCGACCTCGTTCCAGGATTCGCCATCCAGACTGTAAGCGAAAGTGCCTAAGTCTTTTCGATCTCTAAAGTCACAAATGAGCTTTAAGTAAATCCTTTTTTGTTGCACTGGAATTTTAATGCTTTCAAAAGGCTGGGTATCATGAATTGTTTTAACTATAAGGAACAGGCCTTCCTTAAGGGATTGGACACCAATCCAACCATATTTTTTCTGCAGCAGTATCATTCCTGCACAATCACCTATTTTCATCCCTCCAAGGTCTATGCATGTTTCGGCCGAACTTCCCGGCGATATAGTTCTTTGGGTGAGTATATTTCTTGCCTGAAGAACCGAGGTGTCTATTCTGGAAGTCTGGAGGCGTAAGAAGCCACTCCTACGGCTCAGAGACCAGCTGGAATTATATGGATTGTGATTCCATTGCCACACCTTTTTAAGCACATTGCCCCTCCCCGCATCATTAAAATCATCGGAATCCACGATTCCGGGGATCGGGCTTAAATTTTTATTCAGCGCAAGAGAATCTGGAACTTTAGAATCCACACCCAGAATAGGCCAACCCAGCTCCCAACTAACGGGAACCAAATAGGGAATCCTTCCCACAGCTCCGTAATCACGAAAAAGGTAAGAAAACCATTGCCCGTCAGGCGTGCTAATGAGTCCCCCTTGTGCCACCCCTTTATCCTGAAGTCCAATTCTTCCTGTGTAAGGGCCTGCCAAGCTATTTGATCTGTGAATGATCACCGTGCGCATTCCATTTCTTGGCCAGGCGATATTGAAAAGATAATATTCACCTTTAATTTTAAATAACTGGGATCCCTCCGCTGGAAGTCCGGTGCCACTGCCTGTGACTAAGGTGGCATTCTGAATTAATGTCTTTGGTGCCGATCCTGTTTTCAATCCGGAAAGATCTGCATTTAACTCCGTGAGCATAATTCTACCTGCACCGTAAACCATAAAAACCCGGTCTTTCTCGAAAAACAGTGAATGATCATGGAGCGCCGGGCTAAATGAGTGTTTTTCCCAGGGCCCTTTTTCAATGTTTGCAGTTGAAAAAATATAAGTTTTATTAGTTGTTCCTGAAAATGTACTCACATAATATCGTCCGTTATGGTATCGTAGGCTACTCGCCCAGGAACCTCTTCCATAATCAGACTTGCCATTATTTAAATTTAGCTGATCTATATTTGCAAGGGTGTCATAGGCATAATTAACAATCTTCCAATTTATTAAATCCTCAGACTTCATGATGGGAAGTCCTGGACTCATATGCATGGTTGTACTACTCATATAATAGGTTTTTCCCACACGAATAATTGAGGGATCGGGAACATCGGCACCAATGACCGGATTACTTGCATTTTGACCAAAAGTCGGGGATTCCACTAAGCTGTTGATCAATAAACTGCAAATCAAGAATAGTAAATTTTTCATAATGGGTGATAAATTTCAATAAGCTGTGTAACTCATCGATGCATGTCAGCAGTGAATTGCACGATGTGGTCGAGGCCCCAAGGTGCAACCAAGAAAGGTTGAATAAAAAGCCCGCTCTTGCTCACCGGCAGTTGTCAGGGTGATAAGTCATTTTCCAAAAGTTTATTTGCATCCGATCAAACATAACCTGAAACCAAAATTCACGGTTAGCATGTTTGTACATAAATCGGCTATGAATGTTCTTGGAAGCAAATGAATGAAATCAACTAAAAAATCTTGTCAGGAATCTTAGTTTTCTAAAGTTTTGCTGTTGAGTTGCGTCTCTGTCTTGCGAAATTGATTTAAATATTCTGAAGGCTGCATACCAAACTTTAGCTTAAATGATTTAGCAAAATAATTTGGTGTTGCAAAGCCTACCAGGTAGGCGATCTGGGATATATTGAGATCACTTTTGATCAACAATGCGGCTGCTTTATCAAGTTTAACAGAGCGTATGTATTCAACCGGGGATAAGCCGGTTAATTCGAGAACTTTATGATAGAGCGACCCCCTGCTCATTCCTACATTCCTGCTCAGGTCCTCGACAGACAATTGTGAATTATTGATGTTATCTTCAATGTACTTAAGAATATTTTTAAGTAGCTTATTGCTATGGGATTCAACAACAATTTCTGCTGTCTCCATTTTTATTTGTTTGCTATATGTATTTTTGAGGGTTCTGTTTAAAACCAGAAGATTTTTGATTTTCACCTTTAGTATATCCATATTAAAAGGTTTGGTCAGATAATCATTGGCACCAATTTCCAAACCCAATAATTGATCCTGCTCCCCAGTGAGTGCGGTGAGCAAGATTACAGGAATATGTTTTGTTCTTTTATCTTCTTTGATTTTTTTACATAGTTCGATACCAGTCATGTTTGGCATGCTAATATCACTAACTATGAGTTCAGGATGGTTTGCCAGTGCTTTTTGCCAACCTTCTTTTCCATCAGACGCTTCCACAATTCGATAATGGGGTTTTAAATTTTCTTTTAGGTAATCCCTAAGATCCTGATTGTCTTCAACTATGAGAATGGTGCGAATGTCAGCGTCGGCATCGGTCAGCGCTTCATCGGATTTAAGTTGCGAGGTTGCAGGCAATTCGGTCTGGGAGAAATCCAGGTTAAGCTTTTCAGTATGATTTAGAATCGGCAAGGGTAAGGAAATCATAAAGCGGGCACCTTTTCCAAGTTCACTTTCCAATTCAATATTTCCGCCTTGAATCTTGACAAATTCCTTAATTATCGACAAACCTATGCCACTTCCCTGGTTGAGGATTGAAACTTCGGTATCGGCCTGAAAAAACCGTTCAAATACTTTTTGCTGTTCTTGCTGGCTAATTCCGATACCGGTGTCATTAACAACTATGACAATAGATCCTTCCCGACCTTTACGAACATCTTTTTTCAGCTCAACATTTATCTCCCCTCCAGAGGGTGTGAATTTAAAAGCATTGGAGAGCAGATTAAATAAAATGCGCTCCAATTTGTCCTGATCAAATTCGGTTGGATAGTTATCAAATTGAGTCAGAAAGGTGAGACAGATGGATTTACGCTCACTCAGGTCATTAAAAGATTCTATCACATCAGCAATAAATGAGACCAGTTCGCTTGGAGTGTTATTTAACTTAAGCTCATTTTCTTCAATCTTACGAAAATCTAGGATTTGATTGACCAGGTTCAGCAATCTGCGGGCATTCCGCTTCACTATTTTAAGCGAAGCGTTTTTACTCTCCTCTGCAGACTGAGACAACAGTTTTTCGACTGGGCCCAATATTAATGAAAGGGGCGTGCGGAATTCATGACTTAGATTAGTTAAAAATTTTATCTTCAATGAATCCAGCTCATGTAGCCGCTCGGCTTCTTTTCTATCCTGCAGGATCTTTTGTTCTGCCTTGGCTTTTTCTTGAACCAAGGCAAATTTTCTCTCCAGGTTTTTGATTCCGCGGTGACGTATGTAAAGTAAAGTGCCTGCAATAGTCAAAAGATAGAAGGCATAAGCATAAATTGTGCGCCAGATCGGTGGATGAACGATTATTTTTATGGAAGATTCGGCCGCATTCCACACCCCGTCATTATTACTCGCACGGACATGAAAAATATACTCTCCAGGGTCAAGATTGGTATAGGAAACGGTTTTAGATGTGCCCGCATCGATCCAGTCCTTATTGAACCCTTCCAATTTATAGGTATATCGATTTTGTTCGGGTGCAGTGTAGTTCACACTTACAAAGCTTAGGGAGAAGTTTTGCTTATAATCCAGATCAATTTTTTTTGCAACAGAAATATGGTCTGTTATTGGTCCCTCATCATTTGCCTGGATTGTATTATTAGAAATCTTCAATTCTGTAAAGAGAACGGACGGAACATTTTGATTTTTACGGAACCCAGCGGGATTGAAATAGTTCATTCCTTCCGCCCCGCCGAAGAATATTTCTCCATCAGCACACTTCAACGCCGCCCCCCTAATGAAGTTATTATTCTGGACCCCATTGTATATGCCATAATTACTGAACTTTTGGGTTTTAATTTCAAAACGGCTTATACCCTTGTTGGTGCTTAGCCAAAGGTTATCATTATTATCTTCAACGATGGCATTCACCATTGCACTTCCCAGGCCGTCACGCTCTGTAAAGTTTACGAACTTATTTGTTTTCCTGTCAAGCAAACTCAGACCTCCTCCTGCGGTTCCGACCCAAATTCTTCCCTTAGAATCTTCAAGAAAAGACTGTGTAACATCATTGCCCAATCTGGAATTAAGTTCGTTGTAATGTGTGATGACCGTCTTAGTTGAATTAATCATCGCCACACCAGTGCCGTGAGAGCCAATCCATACATTCCCAAACCGGTCCTGATGAATAAAGCGGATATAGTTATTGAGCGGAAATTTTCTGTCAATGGCGGAATGAATCCTGTTTGTATATCTGAAAACAACTTTATGACTTGCATCCATTACATTCACCCCGCCACCATTTGTCCCCACCCATATCAACCCACCTGTATCCTGGCTGACACAAAAAACCTCGTCTGAGTTCAGGCCTGAATTTTCGGTTGTTTTTCTAAAAGACCTGGCTTTGGTTAAGGTTGAATCCAGCACGATCAGACCATGGCCAAAAGTACCCAAATAAAGGTTTTTTGCCGAACTGCTAAAGAGTGTCATCAAAGTTATCGGCCCCTTGACACCTAGTGCATTAAGGTTCACCCTATTAAAGAGGGCCGTTTGCCTGTTAAAAGTACTTAATACGCCCCCTTCGGTGGCAACATATATGGAGGACTGATTTTTGTTCGCAAATCCGGTTACAACAGGCGCATTCAATCCGTGGGTGTCGAATACGTTACTTCTGATTAAGTTGAAAAGATTAAGGTTGGTGTCAAATTTATTGACCCCTTCACGATACAGTCCTAACCAGTAAATGCCCTGTTTATCAATATACACGCATTTAACGCTCGTTCCCCTAAGGCTATAGGAATTTCTTGGATCGGGCTTATATGCGGTCACTTTTCCGGTGGCAGTGTCAAATAAATTCAGTCCGTCCTCTGTACCAAGCCATAACATACCATTTCGGGCAACTGCTATGCTTTGAACGATGTTGTTACTGAGCGAACTTGGGTTTTCAGGGATGTGATTATAATTTTTAAAACCCATTCCATCGCTTTTAAGCATGCTTAGACCAGAAGTGGTTCCAATCCAGATATTGCCGTTATAATCTTCGGCAAGGGATTTTACATTATTGCCAATCAAAGTCAAGGGCTGGTTCACCGAAGAAACAAACTTGGCAAAAGAGCCTGATTTTCTATTGAAAAGAAACAATCCTTCTTCAGTCCCCACCCACATTCGGTGTTTGCTGTCTTCGAACATAACATTAATTATTGCGGGAGGAAGTTTGCCAGGCTGTCCAGAAGCAATTGGGAACTTGGCAACTTGTTTATTTTTTGGATCAAAAACATCAAGTCCACCATAAGTAGCCACCCACAACTTCCCCATATAGTCACTCGTTATATATCGGATCAGGTTATGACTGAATCCCGTTCGAGTCTTGGCAGCGGGAAAATTTATAAACGAGTTTTTTCTTCTGTTGTAAAGTGCCAAAGATCCCCCGCTTGTTCCAAACCATAGATTTCCCGAGCGATCTTCGTGAATTGCACGCACATCGTTAGCCTGAATGCTGGAAGAATCATTCGTTTGATGCTTATAAATTGTGAAATTAGTTCCATCGAATTTATTCAGCCCATCTTCTGTACCAAACCACATCAAGCCAAATTTATCTTTGAATATTACGGTGACATTATTCGAAGACAGTCCGTTTTTTGACGTTAGCGCGGTGAACTGCAAGTCGTGCGGAGCATATTTTTGCTGTGCGAGCACATGCCCGGTGCAAAAAAATGCATAGACAAATAGTGTTAATGAAAGAAAGCCAGCCCCTTTAAACATGATTCAGTAAATTATGATATTGGAAAATTTCAGTCATGAGCGTGCCAGACAAATTTCGGAATCGAATGCAACTGAACACAGAGTCATACTTAAGGAGGCACATGATATATTTGGTTTGTTGATGGTAAGATATAAAAAAACTATTTTACTTCCCTGATATGTCCGTGTTCAATCGGAAAGTTTTCTAATTTAAAGGTGTTTTGGGTGATGATTAAAATCGACCGCTCTATGTTAGGCTTTCTCTTGCAAGAGATTTCTATCGATGAGCAGGAGAAAATTTTTCGAGAGCTATTCATCCCTGCAAAATCTATGACCCCCTATTTTAAGACCGCTTTTCACCGAAAAGTTTATTAGTTTATCCCAATCTTCCCAATAATATTGATTTTCTAAATGATGAATCGATTGCATGCTCATTACATTTTGTGTTATAATGATGTGAAATTTTGCAATGAATATTGAATCCGCGCACCATTTCTGGGATGCTCGGATACAGCAACACCCATTTCGAAATATTGATTGAAATAATTGTTCAATCCGGGGTTATTATTTTTGGAGTAATAACGACTATATACACCAAAAGTTCCCATTAGAACAATTGTAACGATTGCAATTATTTTTTTATCAGTGGTCATTTATATTTGGTCATATCGCAAAAACGACTTGTTCTAAATAAAATTTAAAACAAGATCTTGTAAATTTAGGGCTAAGTGAGTGGTTCAAAAGACATATTTGTCAAAAGAATGGCAACAGATGTTCAAAAAATCAACAATAAAACAACCGACACCAAGACAACTGAACAATGGGGGCATCGCAAATCATTGTCATAAATCCATTACATGACATTTGTTTCCTATAATTAGCGAAAAGAAGCTTCCCACCTAAAAAAAAACGGCCAATTTGCAGACACTGCCTGATCAAATAAATTATGAGAAAACCAGCCATCCTTTTTGCTTTCGCCCTAAGTGTAACCACCGGAATTTTTAGTGCATTTAGAGATAAAGAAGATGATTCAGCAGGGCTGAAAGATTACTATAAAAAATATTTTCCAATTGGTGTGGCGGTGAGCCCGTTTGACTTGACTGGCGATAACAAGAAGTTAATTCTAACTCAATTCAATAGCATCACCTCAGAAAATGCAATGAAAATGGGTCCTATTCATCCTTTGGAAAGTACATACAATTGGAAAACAGCAGACTCTGTGGCTTCCTTTGCCAGAATTAATGGTCTGAAGTTACGTGGTCATTGCCTAGTTTGGCACAATCAGACCCCCAAATGGCTATTTAAGAACGATGGTGGAGAGCGGGTTTCCAAAGAAATTTTATTAAAGAGGCTCCAAACGCATATTAACTCAGTGGTGACCAGATATAAAAAAGGCATTTATGCCTGGGATGTGGTGAATGAGGTTATTGCGGATGATTCTGCTTATTTCAGGAATTCTCAGTTATACCAGATCGCAGGCGAAGATTTTGTAGAAATGTCTTTCAGGTATGCCCATCAGGCAGATCCCGAGGCAGAACTTTTTTACAACGACTACAATACCGAGCAGCCAACAAAGCGCGAGAAAATATATAGAATGCTTAAAGGTCTGCTTGCTAAAGGTGTGCCAATACATGGAATTGGCCTTCAGGGTCACTGGTCAATCAATAATCCAAGCCGCTCGGAACTGGAGAAATCCATCGCGCTATTTTCCTCACTGGGACTTAAAATTCAAATCACGGAACTTGATGTATCGGTTTATAGGGG
>Ga0247810_10001872_pt1 | contig 12411 bp, 13 predicted proteins | sample UWRJL119311C1_FD_179918 | JGI IMG/M metagenome (GOLD analysis project Ga0247810, IMG submission 179918) | Plant litter microbial communities from Arlington Agricultural Research Station in Wisconsin, United States - UWRJ-L119-311C-1 | ecosystem: Environmental > Terrestrial > Plant litter >...
GCTTCTCACATCTTGTGGTGTCTGAACGTTTCTTCTTTAACTCTGAGTAATTCAACGACCTCTCCCACAGATAAATTTTCAGCATACACAAATCATCAGCATATCAAAATGAGTAATCCAGGCGCAGGTTTCGAATATCCTCCACAGGAAGTATCCTGGAACCAAAGAGATGTGTTGCTTTTCGCAAATAGCATTGGATGCACAACAGATGAGCTACACTTCCTTTACGTACGTTCTCGCTCCGTCAAAGCATACTTTCCAAACATTGAACCAAAGACTGACACATTGATAGGAACTCCATCCAAAATTTGCGGTCTTCCCAACATATCCCATCATCCTTCGTACGTTTCTCCTGTCTTCTTCCCCTCCGCACTTGTACACAAGCTAATAGCTCTCCTAGCATTCAAATTAACCAACCCTTCCACAATCGACTTCTACGCTGCCCAAAAGACCACCCCAATTCCTGGTGTCCCTGCCTTCGACTCCCGTCGTGTCGTCGACGGCCAACGCCTCATAACATTCCACAAACCACTCCCGCCGACCTCCTCTGGCTCCACCTTCGAACTACGTTCAAAAGTTATCGGCGTCTACGACAAGGGAAAAGCCGGCAGTGTTGTTGAGACGCAACAAGATATCGTGGATGCTAAGACGGGAGAGACGTACACTTCTGCAGTTGGAAGTGCGTTTTTTATAGGGCAAGGTGGATGGGGCGGTCCTAAAGGTCCAGCAACTGTGAATTTCCCGCCACCAGAGGGAAAGAAACCCGATGTAGTCGTCAGTCATCAGACTACCAAGGAGAGTGCTTTGTTGTATAGGTATGAGGTTCCCCATATTTCTTCATCTTCATGAAGTATCACACTAACGACTGTAGACTCAATGGCGACTATAACCCTCTCCACGCCACTCCGGAGCCAGGAAAGAAAATGGGATTCGGGGGTGCTATCATGCATGGCCTATCTAGCTGGAACTTCACCGCTCACGGAATCTTGAAGGAGTTGGGAGGAAGTGATCCAGCAAATATCAAGGAGTTTCAGGCTAGATTTGCTAGCCCGGTCTTACCTGGACACAAGCTTGTGACCGAGGTTTGGAGAACGGGTGAGATGAAAGGAGAGTTTGAGGAGGTTAGATTTCAAACTAAGATTGAGGGTGGTAAGGTGTGCTTGAGCAATGGAAGAGCTTTGATCAAGGTTGTTGGTGGTGGTGGGGAGAAGAGCAAGTTGTAGTTACAATGGCAGTATAGTAACGTTAAAATGCAATGGCTGCCGAGCCGCATGGATCAAGTATATATTTGGTGCATAAGAACAATTGGTTCATTTGAACATTCACATGAAGCAGTTGTGGTGCAAGATTTTTGGGAGGCATCTTGAATTCCTCTATAATTAACAAGATCTTTAAAAAAATCGACGTCCATATTAGGCAGCCCCATATTTTTGAGACTGAACATAGTTATGTGATGCTGTAACGTCCGTGACGCAGCCAGATGCCATATATAGGATGCATATTCCAAACTTCCAGCACAATGTATCCCAGTTTTGATAAGTGTGCGGTGCAGTAGATATCCCGAACGAGCAAACACAACCTGTATGAAGAGCAAACCCAGTAGGAAAACGGTATATGATTGCTACAGTCGCCATACGATCGAAATACGAAACGATCTGCGCCATCCTTGTCAACTTCATGTGCATTGCAGTCGGCGGTCGCACAGCAACTTCGTGTAGGTTATGAAAAATTCACAAACCATTCTCAGCTTTGTGGAAGATTGTCTATACTACTACCCTTCCATGATGGATCGACGATTCTTTCGCGGTGCATGTACAAGTACTTGTAAGCATTGCGAATAGTCCCATCGCTCACACCAACGACGCCGCCGATTTCCTTTGGGGACTTTGGGCTTCCGAGAAGACATGTTGCCATATAGATACAAGCTGCGGCAACAGATAGCGGGGAACGACCGGCAGTCTCGGGAATGCTGACACTAGCATCAGCAAGCGCTTGTGAGATCTTGGTGTACATCTGATCACGTAAACCGAGTTGACTGCAGAAACGAATGCAAAGATCTGTGGCAGATGTAGTAGTCGGTTTCTCCTCAGCTGTGTCGAGATCTTGAACGCAGAATAATTAACAAGGCTGTCACACATGTCAGATTTCATGCCAAACTTACTTGGAAGAGTCTTCTTGTTTTCACGAATATACTTGTCCAGTATTTTGAATGATCTTCCAATCTCCTTTTTAGTGACGTTGGTCATAATGTTCAGTTCTTTAAAGCTTCGTGCGACTTTTCCTTGACGACAAGCAATAAAGATACACGTAGCGATGACGGCCTCTGTAGATTTACCTTTGAAGAGTTTCGCATCATCAGCCATTTTATAGAGAATTTTGGCTGATTCGGTAACGTTTTTTGGAATGCCGACTGCATCGCAATGCGCACCGATCTCTTTGTATGCGGCCATCAAGGTCTTGTCTTTCTTATCAGTGGCTTGTTTGCCCTGAGCTCGAAGTAGATCACGAGCTCTAGCGCTACCCTCACCAAACGCGATTGTGGTTTGAAGATGTGAGCCGTTCAGTAGAGGATTCTCAGCCTCTCCAACACGAGATGGGTCATCATTTCCTTGATCGTCGTTGGAGAATGTTCGCCACTCTGAACGAGTATCGACGATGCGATCGCCGAGTACCAATCCACAGGATCCACAAACCATGTCGCCGCTTGAGAATTCTTCCTCAAGATTCGGAGGATTCTCATTGCAGTCAGGGCAGATGAGAGCTGTGCTCAAGTTGGCCTCCCATTGCGACTGCTCTGCCGCCTGACTTGACATCATCTTAGACTTGTATCTCTTCGCCACGTATATGTTGTCTTTCGGGTTAAATTGACAGTGCTTCGGCCCGCGCTTTCTAATATCTTTCCTCTTCCTAGTCGTCAGTACTCGACAGCGAATGTCAGTTGTAGCTTTTTCGCAGAGTTGTTTGATGTGTATCGTGCGATAGAGTTTGGAATGCAGTTTGACGGTAATAGATGTAAAAAGGAAGTGGGCAGATATGAAGACAGAAGTTGCACTTGTCGAGGAGCGCAAGAAAGATTGCCTTGTTCCAACACCGTTATCGACGGTCGAGGACAATACAGACTTGAGGATCGAGGGTTCGGTTGTGTAAGGTGAAAATTCGACAAAAAAGTGCTATACAGCAGTCTGTTTTCGGCGCAAGTGAGCGGCTACAAGAATGAATGGAAGATGCGACGACGAAATGCTTGCACAGGATTATTCGACAATGTCCTCGTAGAAGAAGTAGACCAGTCAAGGTTTCCGCTGGAGGATTTGTTAATGTCGAAAGTGAAGATTGTCTGAAGAAAGACAGAAAAGATGATCGCTTGTTAAAGTGACCGGCACGACTTTGGGAAATGAAGCGAGTGTAGTTCTTCTCTTGTCGTATCTTCTTGGTGGCAGGCAGGATGGAAGGAGTGAACGATTGTGGAAGATCAAGATGAAGGAGGAGGAGGGAAAGAATTCGACGTTGCTGCCTTCTTAGATTTGATGTTTGAGGCTGAGTGATTCACGTGATTGTGACTGTCATTATTAAGCCTCGTCTCTTGGCTTCTAGCGCCAAGTCCTGAGGCTGCTGCGCATCACTGCTTCTGCCTTTGGCGTGTTTAGAGCTCTCAGTTGCATTGATCATCCAATAATTTCAAGCTTAGTTTCTCAATCACCAACTATCGCTTCATCCTCTTTTCGACATATCATCGCACCTGCATTACAAACTAATTCACGATGTCAACGCTTGAGGATTTGGAAGATCTCGAAAGAGAACAGAAGGAGGACAAGAAGGAGGAAGGCGACAAGGATAAGAAGAAGGAGGACAAGAATGGCGATGCCGAGATGAAAGATGCCGAAGCAGAAGAGAAGGAAGAGGATCTGATAGACGAGGAAATCTACAGTTTAAGCACACAAGATATTCTCACGAGGAAACGATTACTAGAGAACGACGCCCGAATCATGAAGAGCGAATTCCAAAGATTGTCACACGAGAAAGCTACAATGGCAGAGAAGATTCGTGATAACTTAGAAAAGATTGAGAACAACAGGTGAGATGCGATAGGTAACTTGTCTGCTATTTGATACTGACATGTGCCAGACAATTACCGTACTTGGTTGGTAATGTGGTGGAACTCCTAGATTTGGATCCCACAGCAGAGTCGGCAGAGGAGGGTGCAAACATCGATTTAGATGCCACGAGAGTTGGCAAATCCGCAGTGATTAAGACATCGACGCGACAAACGATTTTCCTACCTCTCATCGGTCTGGTCGATCCCGAAACATTAAAGCCCGGTGATCTTATTGGTGTAAACAAAGACTCATATCTGGTGCTTGACACATTACCTGCGGAGTATGACAGCAGAGTTAAGGCAATGGAGGTAGATGAGAAGCCAACCGAGAAGTATACAGATGTCGGTGGTTTGGACAAGCAGATTGAGGAACTGGTTGAAGCTATTGTTTGGCCAATGAAGGAAGCTGAGAGATTTAAGAAGATTGGTATCAAGGCGCCTAAGGGTATGTCTACACTGCGTATCTGGGAGACAAAGCTAACGTGTTTAGGTGCTCTAATGTACGGTCCTCCTGGTACCGGTAAGACTCTTCTTGCGAGAGCTTGCGCTGCTCAGACTGAAGCCACCTTCCTTAAACTTGCCGGACCACAACTCGTACAAATGTTCATCGGAGACGGAGCTAAGCTAGTTCGAGACTGCTTTGCACTCGCCAAAGAAAAGGCGCCCGCAATTATTTTCATCGACGAGCTGGATGCTGTCGGCACGAAGCGTTTTGACAGCGAGAAATCCGGGGACAGAGAAGTGCAGCGTACCATGTTGGAACTTCTCAACCAACTGGACGGATTCGCTTCGGATGATCGAATCAAAGTGCTCGCTGCCACGAATCGAATTGATGTTCTGGATCCTGCTCTTCTCCGTTCTGGACGTTTGGACAGAAAGATTGAATTCCCACTTCCAAACGAGGAGGCACGAGCACAGATTATGAAGATCCACAGTCGGAAGATGACTGTCGATGCTGCTGTCAACTGGGCTGAGTTGGCGAGAAGTACCGATGAGTTTGGTGGTGCTCAGCTGAAGGCTGTATGTGTCGAGGCTGGTATGATCGCATTGCGGATGGGCAAGAATAAGATCAGTCATGAGCATTATGTTGATGCCATTGCAGAAGTGCAGGCGAAGAAGAAAGATACTGTCAACTTCTATGCTTAACGGCGTGGTTGTGGTTGAGCGATTCAGGAGATGTGGTTTTGTAGCATACTTCGATTTTGTACTTTTAGGCATGGCGTGGCAAACATAGACAGAATGCGTGCCATAATTCATGAAGTACCACTATACTTCTCCCGCCCACTGAAGTGCCCTCAGAGATGCTTTTCAGCATCTTCGCGGCATAGGGTGGAAGACATCCGTTGTGATATAGTATGTAGTATATATATCACTGTCAAGAGATAGTACATGCCAAGACAAGATACCGACACGTGACATGCTTGGACATCGAAATCTCCCGAAAAGAAGAACGAACCACGCGGAACAGCTCAATACTCAATTGTACTCCACCACCACATTCATCATGTTTTCCGCCGCTGTCAGAGCTTCGGTAGGTTTAGTGTACAGCTCTTCATGGAGTTTTGCTGATGATTGTAGCGCTCCCCACTCGCTCGTGTCGCTAGAAGCACCGTTACCAAGAGAACCTTCATCACCCCAACTGCTGTTCGACAAGGTACGCCTACACCATCCACACATCACTGCGCAGACTCTTTCCCCTAGTGCTCGCATATCTCTCAGACGTTATACTTTGCGTAGAAGGACAACAATAGGACTAATGCATGAACAGCCGATCTCGTCCAAGATCTCTATCTCCGCGAACTCAAAGCCTACAAAGCGCCAGCCGTCAAGGCCAACGACTCCGAAGGCCATGTCCAAAAGTTCAATCCTCCATCGGCACCAAAGTCTCCTGAAGAGGCTGATATCGCGAGTGAGTTGAAGGCTTACGAGGCCTCGACTGTGGAGGTTGAGGGTCAAGTTGAGGGCGGTGCTGCTGCACAGGAGATTGACTGGTTTGAGGAGGAGCCAGAGGAGGATGAGAAGCATCATTAAAAGAGAGAGGAAGTGCGAGATGGGCAGTATGGTATGGCTAGATGGGTGGGTGTGCCATGTGTAGCATAGATTTGGGAATGGGACATTGTACAGTGATCGAGTACATCGATGGTCACATCGTGACCTTGAACAATGCGGACATCGCGGTATTGGATTGACTTCCAGAAGACACTGTGGAAATTTCGGAGCGCTTGAAGTCCTTCTCATGATCTTGATGTCAAGTGGCATTTTATGACTATGCAGTTATTGTTCTTTGATTATGTTCTATCATGTTCATGCACTAAGCTCTGTGCTGGATGGCTTTCATCATTGCCAAAAGTCTCATAGTACTCCGTCGGTGCCGGAACCTGCTTTGCATCCTTTGGCTTAGACATGTTCTACCACATTTCCATGTCCAAAGAGTTATCATTCGTCCACTGCAACAGAGTGTCGAAATCTCGACACTTGTGGTTGATTCAGAAATCCGGGAATGGCTGCGTTTGCGGCCCCTGCGTGCACCCAGCTTTAAAGCTTCCAATCTCATCCATGTACAATGAATTGTCTCCATTTTAGTTGGGACTGCATTGTTTTATTCGACTTACCGTCCAGTCGAGTGTGATGATGTCGACGTTGGCAGCACACATGAGATTCTGTAGTAAGATGTCTACACAGCTATTCATGCAGAATTAGCTTATGAAACTTTCTCAGTGGCGGCTACAGCTTACTGATTGTGATGTGTGTACCACATTTCGTCCCTCTCCTTCGTCTTATTCACACAACTACTTCATATCAACACGCTTCGTTACCAGCTGCAAGCCCCCGAATCTTACTTACTATTCTGGATATCCTAGCTTCCTCATTCTGTTCAGACAATGCAACTGATGGAACATATCTATTACTTCAATCAGTTACATGAGACCCTACTCAGTGCGTATGCTACCGATCTGTCCCGCATATATATCCTTGCCAATTTTCCAATATCCTTCTTTCAACTTAACTGCAAATGTATGATCATTCCCGAGCAATCGCACATCTTCTTTACTCATTGCAATCGTCCTCGTTGTCTCAATCTCATCCCATGGCGCATCTGATACTGAATTGGGGAAGGCGCGTCCAATCGATGAATTTAGAGAAGGAAAAAGTGTTCCTTCAATTTGTTTGACCCAATAGAATAGATTCAATCTGTCCAGAACAAGGGCTATGTATACTCAGTAACAATAATTGAGAGGCTTCAGGAGGAAGGAGGACTATACAATAGTAGGAGAACTCTTTCATATCCAGATTTGTGGTGCATGAATGCTGATATAGGTAGGCTAGCCCAAAAATATTCATTGCTGTCAGACAAACATTGAACAACATCCAGATGCCATGTCGCAAACGAACACCATTAGACTGGCGATTATAGCTCTTTTCGTCGGTCCCAAATCTACGCGTTGCATCACAATCACCACTTGAACGAAGCAGATAATACTGATTGCTCACTCTCCACGACATGGTTTTTTCTCTCCTATATCAAAGTTGGAGACCATGGCTTGACCATTTCTGTTACTGGCATTTTCACAGAGTCTCAGGAATTAGAAAGGGACCACTAGATTGTGGAGGTCCATGACCACGTATGCCTATGAAGTTGAATCTGGAACAGCCTACTTAACGTGCTTGCATGCACTATCCTCTAGCAAGCTATGCATCCAAGTCACGAATCACTGTGTAATTCCCGATCCGAGACAACCCATCGTCTGATCTCTTCGATGTCGTACAAAGTTCAGGGTGTAGATGATGAGGACCGTGGTACAACGGCATCAATCACAAAGTGTCAATGCCGCTCGGAAATCTGGTCACAGATTCAATGTGGCCACCAGAGGTCAAGTTGAGGAATCAACCAAGCAGACGGTTCCATGTTGCTTCTACTTAGACTCCTTCAGCAGTGGTGCAAGCCACGCGATTGTTTGATACTAGCACAGTTTAAAGACCACGGCTGAAGTCCCAACTCGCGTCATTTTGTGGAAACACACTCAAGGCATGTAAAGACCGATCGGTGAACTTCAACGTAACGGTGGTGTTGTTTTGTGTAACAGTGTCTAAGCATTCTCTGTCGAGATCCGCCATCAAGTAACACAAGATGCACAACTCCCCAAATATTGACCCACTACCTATCGGCCAAACACCCTTCGATACACCCATACTTCCATAAGATCATGACAATATAAGTATTTCAAAAGAATTGACATCAGTTTCACTATCCCAAGTTTTTGACAACAGCGTGGGCTCCAGACAGTCTGACAATAATGCACGTCTACCTCTCCCTCCTCACGATGGTCTACTTTTTCCTTCCTCCTTCCGCCGGCGCACCGACGCTGGTAACGCTCAATTTCGGAGTTCAGAGACGACCACAGGTGATCAATGGTGACTTACCGTTTCCTTCAACTCTCTCCATGGAGCACCCGTTCGGCAACAACCAATACAATCGACTGACCTCGACTCAATAGATCAACCAAGAGAGCGACTCTACTGGCGAGGCTACAACCGTTCAAGCAAGGTAGCTACTCGTAATGAAAAGACGTTGCTGAAGCGACTGTGGTGCAACATCAGCTCAGCAACATCATGTCTCAGCAAAAGAAATGTAGAAGCAGAAGCCGAAGCCGAAGCCGAAGCAGAACCTCTCGTATCGACAGGTAATACTTTCCTGCCAAACACTTGCAGACCTTAAAGAACTAAACATTGTCACAGAGAAAGTCCAGCTCTACTGGCGCGGCTACAACCATCACACCAAGCGAGAACCCGGTACGTACGCTCTTCACCGATTCTATCCGTCTACCCTATCATTCCCTTTCCCCTTCTTAGAACTTAAACAGCGGGACTTCACTGACAACAAGACGAAGCACTACCGATTGCTCCCTCGCCACCACTTTCGCAGATTCCTAAACCTTCCAAACCATTCAAGGCATCTATTAAACGCCCTTCTATTCCTAAACCGCCGAAACCATCGTTACCTACCCCAATACAGATACCACCGCAAAACTGTCCGTGAGCTTTACGGAGTGTTATGCTTCTTTATTGATGAAGATTTGCGCGTAGACGATGTTCGGGGGTTGTAGGTCTGAATGCCGGTTCCCTCGTATTCCACTTTTACCTGTGAGCACAGAATCAAACATTCGTTAGGCATTATGCGTTGCCTTGGCACAAGATTAGGTGAGAAACATAAGAAGAATGGCAAACATAAGTGCAATGCTTTCCATAAATACATATTCATTCATGAATTGAACGTAACGCGCTAAGACGAAGTTCTTTCCCACCTCCAGCAGCTGATTTGTTAAACCACTAATTATGCCCTTGTCTGGCCCTCCATTCCATCGTCACTATTTCCATGATCGAATGTACTGTGGGTGTATGCCTAAATCCTTGCCAGGAGGCCAGACATCTCGGCCATCCTGCTCTCATCACAACCTCATCACCATTGCACTTAAAGCCTATCAAACGCGTAAAGCACATTATTCCAACCACAAGCAATCATTACAAACTTAAATAAGTCATGCTTGCCAACAGCCAATCAGTCAATCTGCGTTTCAAGGTCATTCAGTTTCCTAATCATGTCGTACACACCAGATCCCAAGCACAATGCCAAACCGAACCAGAACGCCACTCCAATGCACGCCATTCAAGAAGGAAAAAAAGATGCTGCAGGGAGCGATTAGACTTTTACAACCTCGTTGGAGAAAAGAACCCTCAAGTGAGAATGGCTTTTGATGTTTAGACTTCGAAGTGGCCTCCATTGAACATAGGAGCATCCTCGGAATTGTTGGTCTTTACGACTCCACTCATTCTGTCTTCGCGACGGTAACGTCGTGGGTCGTCCTCATCTTCCTCACGTTGTCTCTCTTCTTCATCGGTGTCGTCATAGTGTTGGGCGCGATTCGCCATATGCTCATCTAGGGAACCCTCATCGACGAAGGTAAAGCCTTTGAAGTTTGCTTGCATGGTCGGCGACAATGGCGTCGAAGTGGCAATACCGGCGGCAAGCGCGGCTGCCCTGGCGTTGAGCGACCCAGCACCATTGAGAGCATTGGTGAACTCTGGGTCGAAATTCGAAGTGTCAGTCTCTGACTTCAACTTTGGCTTGAATGGAGGTGTGATCTTCTTCTTTGTGAGGGCGATCCAATCAATGTCATCGAAGAATGGGTGTCTTTTCAATTCCTCGGCATCATCAGTCGCACCGAGCCTGTGTTTTGGATTTCGATTGAGCAGGCCTTTGACAAAATTTCGACCTTCAGTGGTAAGAGTGTCTCTTGGGAAACGAACTTTTCCGAACGCAATGTTTTTGTACATCTGCTGAGTGTCCTCGGCGTAGAAAGGACTCCAGCCGCAGCACATCTCGAAAACAAGGACACCCAAAGACCAGAAATCGACCATCTTTGTATAGCCAGCTTCATCAAGTAAGACCTCTGGTGCAAGATACTCAGTGGTACCACAGAAAGTGTTGGTTGTGGCATTCTTAGTCAGGTTCGCTTTTGACAGTCCGAAGTCACACAACGCGATATGTCCATTAGCATCGAGCAGGATATTTTCAGGCTTCAGATCTCTGTACACAATATCGTGTGTGTGAAGATGTTGCAGAGCAAGGATGAGCTCAGCAATGTAGAACTTGGCTCGTGCCTCGTCAAAACGGCCCTCCTTTTGCAAATGCCAGAACAGCTCGCCACCAGACATGTAATCAGTAACGAGATAGAGATCTGTGGGAGTCTGGAATGAGAACTTGAGACCGACAATAAATGGTGAGTCGGCCATTGCTGTTCGAACAAGGATATTCCGCTCTCCAACAGTATGCGCAACTTCTTTCTTTTGCACAATCACCTTTTTCTGCAGTACTTTCATGGCGTAAATCCGTTTGGTATCCTTCTTCCTGACCTGATAGACTTGCCCAAAAGTTCCTTTGCCAATCAATTTTAAAATCTGGAAATCCTCTGGTCCATAATGCCTCTTTTCGACGCGTTGAAACTCGATCTCCACGTAGATCTCACCGAACATGCCAGTGTCAGAGTCGTTCTTGCCCTTCAAAGGAAACCATCCGTGGACGGGTGAGTTCTCTCCCGTTCCAAGATCAGCGTCTAGATCCACGTGACCAATTAAATCTTCAGCTGCACTGGTACGGTCATAAATGGTCAAGTGCACTCTAGCATCTGCGCCAACGACATCGCTAGAATAGTGTTAGCAAGAACTCTCTACACCTGTTCCCAGAAAAACTTACAATACGGCCTCAGTGTCCCATTTCGCGTTGGTAATCGATGATCGCCCGTTCAGCTTAAAATCTCGAGCCTCTGTGAAACTCGTGCTACTGCTTTGACGACTCTTCATTGGAATTGCCATCGCCCGTCCTGACTCACTACCCGAACGTGACATTGGGATACCCATTGATGGGATACCCATACTACCACTTGTTGCGGCATCCTCGTGCTCATCTTGGACTGGTGGAAGTGGTCCTTTCGAAACAAGCTCATTCCTCTGAAATACTGCTACAACGTATGGATCCCGACATCTTCGAAGTCCTCTTGCCTCCACGATTTTGACGGTAAGTTTTCCTTTGGTAGTATTGGATGTGCTTGTGGTATCTAGTGTAGGTGGCGTGGGGACCGCCTCTGATCTGAGCTTACTACCATGCCCGTTCGAACCTTGACTTCCTTGATCGCCGCCGCTGTTGTCTGATCTTGCAGTCGTGCTGGACAAGGCGCGTGTGGGAGTTGCAGGAGTGCTCTTCTTACGCAAAGCGCCATCAGTTAGCTTCTTGAGTTTCTCATATGACGCAGATTCATGAAAGCTGGAATTCAAGCGTGAATAAGCAGGTCTTTTTGATGAAGGAGACTCGCCAGGCATCGAGAAATGTGTAGCATGAACATTAGAGTGTGTAACGATGCTTGATAAAGGATTCACAAGAGACGCTCTTCTCACACTCAATGGTAAAGAATCTGAATAGCTCTTTCGGTGCGTGGAAGGACCAGGTCTCTTTTCCTGTTTCTTAGCACTTGCTCGACCCACCTCCGAATTCGAGCGATTGAGCTTCAATCTTTGCATCGAAGGTGAATTGGAGAGTGGAGGAGTTGGGTAAGAATGTAAGTCATGAGTCCGCTCAGGTGAAGGAATGTAAGATGTCTGCTCTTGCTCCTCTCTCACAGACGGTGAAGGAGGAGTTTCATGCTTGTGTTTGGTCTTGCCGCCAAACTCATATTTTCTTTTCGAACTCTCTGTCTTCTCGACATAGCTCGTGTCTTTGGAGTGATGGACAGGTAAAGGGTCATAAGACTCAGTGCCCAAAGCAG
>Ga0247810_10001873_pt1 | contig 12408 bp, 9 predicted proteins | sample UWRJL119311C1_FD_179918 | JGI IMG/M metagenome (GOLD analysis project Ga0247810, IMG submission 179918) | Plant litter microbial communities from Arlington Agricultural Research Station in Wisconsin, United States - UWRJ-L119-311C-1 | ecosystem: Environmental > Terrestrial > Plant litter >...
CCACCTGCTGCACCACAAACTCCAAGACACGCCGGACCTGACTGTGGCGCTTAAAGCAGCGGTCAAGGAGCTGCATGGCGCCTATGGCCTGGCCGTGATCAGCGCGAAACAGCCTGATCGTTTGCTGGCTGCGCGCAGTGGCAGCCCCCTGGTGGTCGGCCTCGGTCTTGGGGAAAACTTCCTCGCATCCGATCAAATGGCCCTGCGCCAGGTCACCGACCGCTTCATGTACCTGGAAGAAGGCGATATCGCCGAGATCCGCCGTGAAAGCGTGCAGATCTGGTCCGTGGATGGCCTGCCGGTCGAACGAGAAGTCGTGCAATATCGCGAAGGCGCCGAAGCGGCTGACAAAGGTGAGTTCCGCCACTTCATGCTCAAGGAAATCCACGAGCAGCCAAAAGTCGTGCAGCGCACGCTGGAAGGTCGGCTGGGGCAGCAGCAGGTTCTGGTTCAGGCATTTGGTCCGCAAGCGGCAGAGTTGTTCGCCAAAGTGCGTAACGTGCAGATCGTCGCCTGTGGCACCAGCTATCACGCAGGTATGGTCGCCCGTTACTGGCTCGAAGGTCTGGCCGGTATTCCGTGTCAGGTGGAAGTGGCGAGCGAGTTCCGCTACCGCAAGGTAGTGGTTCAGCCGGACACCCTGTTCGTGTCGATTTCCCAATCCGGTGAAACCGCCGATACCTTGGCCGCGCTGCGTAATGCCAAGGAGCTGGGCTTCCTGGCCAGCCTTGCGATTTGCAACGTGAGCATCAGTTCGCTGGTGCGCGAGTCGGACCTGACGCTACTGACTCAAGCCGGTCCGGAAATCGGCGTCGCGTCCACCAAAGCCTTCACCACGCAACTGGTTGGCCTGCTGTTACTGACGCTATCTCTGGGCCAGGTCAAAGGCACCTTGGGTGAAGGCGTCGAAGCCGAGTTGGTTGAGGAGCTGCGCCGCCTGCCGACCCGTCTGGGTGAAGCCCTGGCGATGGATGGCACCATCGAGAAAGTCGCCGAGCTGTTCGCCGAGAAGAACCACACTCTGTTCCTGGGCCGCGGCGCACAATTCCCGGTGGCCATGGAAGGCGCACTCAAGCTCAAGGAAATCTCTTACATCCACGCCGAGGCCTACCCGGCTGGCGAACTCAAGCATGGTCCGCTGGCATTGGTGGATAGCGATATGCCGGTGGTCACCGTGGCGCCGAATAACGAACTGCTGGAAAAGCTCAAATCCAACCTGCAGGAAGTCCGCGCCCGTGGCGGCGAGCTGATCGTGTTTGCTGACGAACAGGCGGGCATGAGCAACGGCGAAGGTACCCACGTCATCGCCATGCCGCACATCATCGATGCGCTGGCACCGATCCTCTACACAATCCCGCTACAGCTGCTCTCGTATTACGTCGCTGTATTGAAAGGCACGGACGTCGATCAGCCGCGTAACCTGGCGAAGTCAGTGACGGTGGAATAGTTATCCACAACCGATCCTGTAGATAAAACAAACCCCTCAATCCGAGGGGTTTGTTTTTAGCGCTTCGAAGTTATCCACAACCTCAATGCATCTTGCTGTGATCATGCATTGCGCCGTGGTCGGGTGCCGTCAACGCGCGGGCGGTGGCTTGGACTTCAAGCGTTTGTTTAGTGCCAGCCGCGTCTTCAACAGTCAGCGAGATCGGCACTTGATCGCCTTCTTTCACCTGGCTCACCAAGTCAATCAGCATCACGTGGTAGCTATTGGAGTCCATTGCCACTGGCTTGCCTGCGGGCAATTCAACGGCGGTGACTTCTTTCATGCTCATGACATCGTTGGTCATGGAGGACTGGTGAATCTGCACTGTTTTGGCCGCGGGGGACTCGGCGCCAATGAGCTTGCTGTCGGTGCTGGCGGTGACGGTCATGAAGGCGCCGGTGGACGGCTGGCCTGGCACGGTTGCCCGAACCCAGGCATCGGTGATCACTGTTTGCGCAGAGGCCTGAGCGGCAACGCACAGCGCAGAAGCAGCCAACAGGGCTTTGAGAGGTCGAGTGAAAGTGGATTGGGTAAATTTCATCAGCAGACTTCCATGACGGTGAGCAGATCTTCTGTGCACTGTTGGGCCGAAAGGGAGTGCGACAAGCCCAGGCGCAGTACGCCACGGGTGTCGTAAACGTAACTCGTCGCGGTGTGGGACATGGTGTAAGTGTCGCCTGTGGGTATCTTCTCGTAGAACACCCCGAATTCCTTCGCTGTCGCTGCGGTTTCTTCAAGGGTGCCGGACAACGCCACAAACGAGGGATCGAAGGCTTTGACGTAGGCGTCGATAATCTCGGGTTTGTCCCGTTCGGGGTCGATGGTGATGAAAATGACCTGAAAGATATCGCCATCTTTGCCCAGCAGCTTCTTGATCTGCGCGGCACGGGCGAGGGCGGTGGGGCAGACGGCCGGGCATTGGGTGAAGCCGAAAAATATCATGGGCATGTAGCCCCTGAAGCTCGACAGGGTTTTTACGTTGCCTTGCGGGTCCTTGAGCTTGAAGGTTCTGCCCAGGATTTTGTTGCTCAGGTCTTTGCCGTATTTGAACGACAGCGCGCTGGAACTATCGCAACCCGCGATCAAACCCAGGCTCAGCAGGCTGAGTCCGCCGATGACCTGGCGACGTGTCAGTAGCTCATTCATGTAATACCTCTACCGGCAAACAGCCGGGCGAAATGAGGCGGCAATCTAACATTTCGTAGCAGGGCAAAAATAGAAATCTGTAAGGGGAAGTAAAATAGCGGCCTCTATCGCAGGGGCGCAAGGTGGCGTGAATTTGCTACGCGCGCAAAAAAGCCCGCACTGTCGAGCCAGGCGGGCCTTGTGGAAGGAGAGCGGGGGTTAACGTATGGACTGCTTCAGCAGCTCGGGCAGGACGAAATTCTTCACGATATACACCGAGCCTTTCTCGCTCAGGTGCCCGGAGTCGAATTGCAGCAGCGAGTTGTCTTCCTGCAAACGCACCAGGCAGGAATTGTCCACGCAGAGCTTGTCGATCAAGGAGATGAAGTCCACGGCGTGTGGATCGATCTGGCGTTGAGTGGCGCGGTCGGCGGCCATGATGCTCTGGTCGAGTGCCGGGTCGGTGATGTGGGTTTCTGTCTGGCCCCAATGTCGATTCGCGATGACAAAGGGCAGTGACGGGTTCCATTGCGGCAACGGCCCAAGCAGGACGATGTGTTTAACGCCGTAGCTCTTGAGGCGTGTGGCAATTTCGCTCCATTGGGTTTTGTCGTGCTGATCCTTCTGGGCGATGATCACCACGTCCGGGCGCAATCTCTGGATGTTTTCCAGCGCCGTTCGATTGGAATAGTTGCAGCTGCGCACCGGGATGCTGTCGCGGCCAGTGCCTTGGGTCAGACTGGGCTTGCAACCCGCTGACGCCACTTGATAGAACGGCGTGTCCGCTGCCAGCTGCGTTCGCAGCCCCAGCGACAGGGCCTGGGCATGCGAGTCACCCCAGAGAAATACGCCACCGTGCCCGCGTTGCTGGGTGCAGGATGGGTCGATGGCGGATTGATTGCGATCAGCGAACGCGGAATACGCATCGCACTTGAGCCAGTAAAGCTCGTACATATTTTTGTAGCGATTGGCGTAGTACTGAACAAAAAGGGCCTTGTCCGACACGCTGGCCGCACGCAGTGGTGATACCGCTCCCTCGGTCGCACTGACGGCCCCGGCAGCCACGAACACCATGCTGATCAAGCCGCTGACTGTTGCGAATTTCCAGCGGCGCTTGGGTACAGACTTGGCCGGCGCTTTTTCAATCCATTGATAAGACGCCAGTCCCAGCGCGAACGCGCAGCCAATGCCTATGACCGCATTGACGGCATCGCCCAGATACCCGACATAACTCATCAATACCACCACCGGCCAATGCCAGAGGTACAGCGAGTAGGACAGCTTGCCGGTCCATTGTGAGAAAGGGTTGCTGGTCATGAATGAATCCTGGCGAGCGGCCATGATCACCGCCAGGGTGCCAAGCACGGGCAATAACGCCAGATAACCCGGCCAGACGTCTTTTTCCGATAGCACTACGAAGCTCGTCAGCATCAGGCCCAGCCCCACCGCCTCCAGCGCTCGCTGATGCCAGCCGCGCAGCTTGATGGGAAACACACAGGCTACACCGCCCACCAGCAATTCCCAGGCTCGGGTTGGCAACAGATAAAACGCCGGCTCAGGCCACCTGAACGAGGCGAATACGCAAAGGCCGAAGCCTGCCACGCAGGCTGCCAGAATAAGCCAGCGCAGATTGCGCACGGCGATCACCCGGCTCAGCGCCAGCAGCACCAGTGGATAAATCATGTAGAACTGCCATTCCACTGACAGCGACCAGGTGTGCAGCAACCATTTCTCATGGGCGCTAGCCGTGAAGTAACCAGCCTCGAACCAGTAGACGAAGTTGGACACAAAACCCAGGCTGCCAGCGATGTGCTTGCCAAGGGCGCTGTAGTCCGGCGGCAATAGATAGAACCAGCCCAACAGCAGCAGTACGAAACACAGCACCGCCAGTGCCGGAATAATGCGTCTGGCGCGGGATTTGTAAAACGCAAGCAGGCTGAAATTCCCGGCGCTGAGGCTGCGCAGGATGATCCCGGTGATCAGGTATCCCGAGATCACGAAGAAAATATCCACCCCGGCAAAGCCGCCGGGTAACCAACCGGGATTGAAGTGGAACAGCAGCACGGCAATCACCGCGATGGCGCGCAGTCCATTGATGTCTTTTCTGAAGTCCATGGGCGTGTCTTCGTGGCGGGGAATCGGCAGCGCCGAGGGCGCACAGTCAAGCGCAGTGCTTAGTAGGAAGCGGCCGGAGGCGCCAGTTGAAATGCCTGGGGTCGAGCTGTCTTGCGGCTGTCCAGCAGCTTGCCGGACAACACATGACCGATCCCCAGGCCCAGAAACAGATTGGCGATGGTCACTTCGAACATGTCAGTGGTCCAGCTGATCAGGCAGCAGCAGAACGTAATCGCCAGCAGGGCACGACCAATACGGCTGTCGTGATTGCTCAGGGCGAAAAACATCGGGATCTGAAGGGCATACAACAGTGGGCCAAACACCCCGAAAATTGCCCACAGATACATGGCGCTGCTATCGGCGCCGGTGAGCATCTCTGCCCCCGGTACAGGAAACATCGACGCCGGACTGCCGAACAGACCAAAGCCCGCCCCGGTGTAACCCCAGCCAAGATCCTCGATAATCACCACCAGATTCGGCCAGGTGTTGATCAGCCGGTCATACAGCGAGGACAGCGCGTCGCTGCTGCTGCTGACAGTGCGAACATCAAAGTCATACAGCAGCCCCACTACCGGCAGGGTCAGGCCGCCAATCACGGCGATCACGCAGATAATGCGCGATGTCCAGCGCAGATTGCTGAACAGCAACAGGCCCATGGTGACCACAAAGGCTGCGGCGGGCGCTTTACTGGTGGTCAGAACAATGCCGTAGAGTGCCGCAACGCTCAACGCCAGCAGCACCAACCGGGAGCGGATGAACATCGCCATATAGAGGGTGTAGATCGCGATAAGGATCGACAGAACATTGGACACCCGGGCGAAACCTGCGATGCGGTCTTCGGAACCGGCACTCCAGGCGGTGTTGGCGCTCAGTTCGACTTCGCCAACGGTGTAGGCATAGCCTTTCCAGGGCACGGTGGTGACTTTGTCCAGCGCAACGCCGACCAGCGACGCCAGCAGACACAGGCCGATCACCCACAGAAACAGGCGGCGCTGGTGGATCAAATGCTCACTGCACGTCATACCGAAGAGCAACGGGCTGATGCCGAACAACCCGAATGCAACGTTGTTCAGCGACGCGCCATGGAGCATCGCCAGTACCGACGAGATCATCAACAGTAGCAAGCTCAGCCACAGCACCCGGCCGGCCTTGTAGTCCCGTAGTTCCAGGGCAAACATCACCAGGCACGCGACCTTGGGCACGTACAGCAGCGGCGCCACGCCGGCTTTATCGAAGTAAAAACGCAGCGCGCCGGAAAAGGTTTCGACAAGAATCAGGCTAATGGCAATCCATACCACCATCGTCGATTTGTTGAAGGACATGATCGACGTCTTCGCGCCGCTATCGTTCGCAGAGTTCAACATCATGTTTTTCTGCCTTTGGGGTGTTGGGAAGGTGAGTCGCGGGTGACTGTAGGAGCGCGCTTGCCCGCGATAGCGTCCGTTCAGATAACGGATTTTTGAATTAGGAACCGAATCGCGGGTAAGCGCGCTCCTACAGGGCAGTGAGGACCGCAGCCACGCTACCGCCCATCAACCATGTAGATGGCCAACGCGAGTGGAAAACAGAGAGGGTGTATCAGAAGTGACAGTGGCTATATCAGCCTGAGTTAACGAAGCTGTCAATCAATTCGTCAAATTTAGTGCGGCATCTGATCGGGGTTAATTCGATCTATCTGCAACTTATTGAATTTGATAGTGATTAAAAATTGACGCTAAAAATTAAACAGGAGGTGATCGGGCGATCACCTCCTGTTCCGTGCCACTCAGGACGGGTATTTACGCTTCTCAGGTGCAGGCGGGAAGTACTGGTACAGCCAGGTTTCACTCAGGGTGCGATCCTGGGTGCGGATGAACATGCGCATTTCAACCGGCTCGACCGAGTCGCTGTCTGGCAGCCAATCGAAAATGATCCGATAGCCTTTGATGTCCGGCAGCACGAGGATGTTGAATTCCTGCAGCTTGCCGTGGGACACGGTCACCACAGGTTCGATAGCCGTACCTTGCGGGAGGTTGTCCAGACCGCCGCCGTTGAAGTCCACGGCAAAACGGCGGGCCCAGAACTTCGGATAGTGCTCACCGGGTGCCCAGCCCTCTGTGAAGCCACCCATACCAGAGCGAGTGGCGTGCACTTGAGCCAGCGGGGTCCGCACAGGCGGTAGCGGTGCCCAATAGAGCTTGTAACCGTAGTTGGCTGATTCCCCGGCCTTGATCTTGTCCTTCGGCGTCCAGAACACCACGATGTTGTCCATGGTTTCGCCGGTGGTAACGATCTCTACCAGGTTGACCGCGCCTTCACCCCAGGCCGTGGTCGGTTCTACCCACAGGCTTGGACGACGGTGATACCAGTCCACCGTGTCCTGATAACTGGCGAACTCGTGATCGGTCTGCACCAGACCGAAACCTTTCGGGTCTTTATCGGCGAAGGCGTTGAATTGCAGGCTAGGGGGGTTGTTCAACGGCCGGCAGATCCACTCGCCATTACCACGCCACATGGCCAGACGATCCGAGTCGTGGATTTGCGGGTGAATGGTGTCGCACATCCGACGTTCGTGAGTGCCGCAGCTGAACATGCTGGTCATCGGCGAGATGCCCATCTGATCGATGTCGGTACGGGCGTTGATGTTTGCATCAATGTCCATGACCACTTGCCCTGACTGGCAATCGATGTCGAATCGATAGGCACCGGTGCAGCTTGGGGAATCCAGCAGCGCGTAGACCACGAAGCGGGTGGCATTCTTGTCCGGAGTTTCGAACCAGAACTTGGTGAAGTCGGGGAATTCTTCCTGACGCTTGGCGTAGGTATCGATGGCCAGGCCGCGTGCCGACAGACCGTATTGCTTGTTGCTGTCTACCGCGCGGAAATAGCTGGCGCCGAGGAACGACACGACGTCGTTGATAGCAATTTCGGGAGCCTTGAACAGCTTGAAGCCGGCGAAACCCAGGTCGCCTTTGACCAGGGATTTATCGATGCCGCTGGATTCGTAGTTGAACAGCTCGTGGCGGAAGTGGACTTCTCGCGACTCTTTGGTCTTGGGATCAACGCTGTACATCCGCACTGGCGTCTTGAAGCCCATGCCGACGTGGAAAAAGTGCACGTCCAGTTGGCCATGAAGCTCATTCCACAAGGAGTGCCCGGCGTCGTATCTGATCGCATTGAACTGCTGTGGCGTCATGTTGGCCAGGACGGGAGGCAATACCTGCTTGGTGCTGACGTAACCCCGGCCGGCCAATTGCTTGGCGTGGGCCTTGAGTGCGTCGAAGTCAAAGTGTTCGATCTCGCCATCAGCCGTGGCGGCCATAGCGCGTGCAGCAAAAAGCCCCGAGGCAGGCACGCTGCTATAAGCCGCCAACGCCATGGATGCTTTCAAAAGAGTCCTGCGATTCATAAGGTGAAGCCTCTAACGAGTACTGTGCGTCCTGCACACGAAATTGCGCGCTACGACTCCTTGCTGAACGCCAAACTACCCATAACAGATAACAAACACAGCATCTGGTTCGAAAAAAACATAAATAATTACGATTTAGATGTGTGGGAATTGTCGCTGGAATGTGCAGGATCCTGTGGGAGCGGTGCTTGCCCGCGATAAGGTTTAGGCGATCTGAAGTGAACAGCATGCAGCCTTATCGCGGGCAAGCACCGCTCCCACAGGTCTTGTGTCGTTTGTACCAATCAAGTCTGGGTCGGCAACCCAATCACGCTCATCGCCGCCTGGCGCAGGGCCTCGGAGCGGGTCGGGTGGGCGTGGCTGATCAGGCCGATGTCTTCGGACGAAGCCGCAAACTCCATGGCTACGCAGAACTCGGCGATCATTTCACTGACGCTTGGCCCCACCAGATGCACCCCGAGGATTTCGTCGGTGCGTTCGTCAGCCAGTACCTTGGCAAAGCCGTCAGTCTCGTGGTTGACCTTGGAACGGCTGTTGGCGCTGAACGGGAATTTACCGATCTTGTAAGCGCGGCCCTCGGCCTTGAGCTGCTCCTCGGTCTTGCCCACGCTGGCCAGCTCCGGGCGGGTGTAGATCACGTTGGGGATCAGGTTGTAATTCACCTCTCCGGCTTTGCCAACGATGCGCTCAAGGCACACGCTCGCCTCGTCTTCAGCCTTGTGCGCCAGCATCGGACCGGAAGTGACATCGCCAATCACCCAGACGTTTTCAGCCGCGGTGCGGTGGCCCTTATTCTCCAGCATGCCGCGCTTGTCCACTTCCAGGCCCACTGTCTCCAGCCCCAGACCTTTGGTGTAAGGGCGGCGGCCGATGGAGACCAGCACGTAATCGGCTTCAATCAGCTCGGCTTCGCCACCGGCGGCGGGTTCGACGCTGAGGTTTACACCTTGATCAGATGAGGTGGCCGTGGTGACTTTCGAACTGAGCTTGAAGTTGATGCCCTGACGCGTCAGCGAACGCTGCAAGGTCTTGCCGGTTTCCAGGTCAGTGCCGTGCGCGACGTGATCGAGATACTCCACCACTGTGACTTTCGCCCCCAGACGCCGCCAGACTGAACCGAGTTCGAGGCCGATGACGCCCGCACCGATCACCACCAGATGCTTGGGCACTTCTGGCAGCGACAGGGCGCCAGTGGAATCCAGGATGCGCTTGTTATCGATCTCGACGCCGGGCAATGGGGTCGGCTCGGAACCGGTGGCGATGATGATGTCTTTGGCTTGAAGCTCGGTCTCAATGCCCTGGGCATCGGTCACGATCACTTTGCCTGGGCCGGCAATACGGCCCCAGCCCTTGATCCATTGCGCCTTGTATTTGCGAAACAGAAATTCGATGCCTTTGGTCAGGGCCGTAACGCTCTCGTCTTTCTGCTTCATCATCTGCGCGAGATTGAGGGTGGGAGTGACTTCGATCCCAAGCTTGGCGAACTCTTCCCCCACGGCCGATTCGTACAGCTCGGAGGCGTGCAGCAAGGCCTTGGACGGAATGCAGCCCACATTCAGGCAAGTGCCGCCCAATGTTTCACGGCCTTCGATACAGGCCACGCTCAAACCCAACTGCCCGGCACGAATGGCGGCGTTATAACCCCCCGGACCCCCACCGATAATCACAACGTCATAACTGCTCATGGCTGTTTTTGCTCCTGAGTCGACACGTAGAGAAGTGCAGCCCAGAGAATAGTGGGCGATTGAATTATGGTTGTAATATTTGCAGCTGCAAGCTGCAAGCTGCAAGCTGTAGGAGCGCGCTTGCCCGCGATGCAGGCGCTGCGGTGTATCAGACGAACTGTGTGATCGTTCATCGCGGGCAAGCGCGCTCCTACAGGAGGAGTGCTACTGCTTCAAGTCCACCAATACCGCACAAGATGAAAGAAGATCGGCGCGGCGAAGCACACTGAATCCAGCCGATCGAGCATGCCGCCGTGGCCTTCGATCATGTGCCCCCAGTCCTTGACGCCCCGGTCGCGCTTGATCGCCGACATGACGATGCCGCCCGCGAAGCCCAGCAAGTTGATCAGCAAGGCAATCAGGATCGACTGCCATGGGTTGAACGGCGTGATCCACCACAGCGCGCCGCCGATGAGAGAGGCCAGGGCGATGCCGCCGACGAAGCCCTCAACGGTTTTGGACGGCGACAGATTGGGAGCGATCTTGTGTTTGCCGAACAGCTTGCCGCACACGTACTGCAATACGTCGGAGAGCTGCACCACGATCACCAGGTAGGCGATCAACAACAGATTGCGGCCCTCATAGCCGGCAATGTCCAGGGTCAGTAACGCGGGTACGTAAGACACGCAGAACACCGCGATCATCAGCCCCCATTGCACCTTGGAAGCGCGCTCCAGGAAGTGTTTGCTGTCGCCACCCAGGGAAGCCAGGATCGGCAATAACAAGAACACATAGACCGGAATGAAGATCGAGAACAGCCCGTACCAATCCATGGCGATCAGCAGATATTGCAGCGGCAACGCCACGTAGAACGCCGCCACCAGCGCCGGATAATCGCTTTTGCGGGTTGGTGTCAGAGTCAGGAATTCCCGCAGGGCGTAGAACGACACCGCGTAGAACAGCAGGATCACGGCGGTGTAGCCCAATGCGAAGGCGATGCCGATGACGATCACCATCACCCACCACGCATTGATCCGCGCGTTGAGGTTGTCGATCACCGAGTTAGGGCCGCCAGCCTTGCGCTTGAGGATGTAGCCGATCAGCGAGGCCAGCAGCAGAATCGCGCCAATACCCATGAACAACATTTGCGTCTGCTTATCCATCAAAGCTGCTCCGGTGCCAGGGCCAGCAGCGCTTCACGGCTGCGCGACAAAAACTGTTCTTTGCTTTCTTCACTGTCCAGCTGCAACGGTGCGCCGAAGCTGATTGTGCATAACAACGGCAGCGGCAATATACGGCCCTTTGGCATGACCCGATTCAGGTTGGCTATCCACACCGGCACCAGTTCAGCCTGTGGGTAACTTTTGGCCAAGTGATACAGCCCGCTCTTGAAGGGCAGAAGGCCCTCTTCAAGGTTGCGCGTGCCCTCCGGGAAAATGATCAGCGAGTCGCCCTTTTCCAACGCATCGAGCATGGGTTGCAGTGGGTTGCTGTCGGGCATATTGCGCTGGCGATCAACCATCACACCGTTGAAGACGCCATTGATGATGTAGCGGCGTAACGGGCTGCTTTGCCAGTAGTCGGCACCCGCCACCGGTCTAGTCAGCTTGCGCAGGGCGGGCGGCAGCGACGCCCAGAGCAACACGAAGTCGCCGTGGCTGCTGTGGTTAGCGAAGTAAATCCGTTGCACCGGCTCGGGCGTGCAGCCCAACCACAGGCTGCGGGCACCGGTGATGCTGCGAGCGCCCGCGGTAATGAGCGTCGCGACCAAGGGTTCGAACATGGCGTTTCCTTAAGAGGTGAAGGACAACCAAGGGAAGATAACAATGGCGCTCAGCACCACCAGCAACTGAACGGCAAGAAACAGAACTTGTTGGCGCAGCAGCTTTAGCGCGCCCTGGCTGCGTAAAGCCCAGGAGCGCCCAGATTTATCCACAGGTGCCAAGCCCAACTGGCCGAGTGCATCATCCAGCGCAGCCGTGCGGTCGCTCAACCACTGTGGATCGCTGGCGACCATGTGGAACAAATCGCCGTCGAAAGCGACTCGTAGCGCGTAATACTTTTCGAGTATCCCCAGCAAAACGCCAATGACCACGACAATCAGCAGCAGCGCGTTAGGCGTAGTTATCAACAGCTGGATCAGCCCGAAGCCCAGGCAGAGCAGCGTCAGCCCTGTGGACAAGTTGTCCAGCGCCTTGCCTCGGCGTAACAGGCTGGCGACTATGTGGAGCTGCATTTCATGGGACATGGTGATCACCCGTTGGCGCGGAATCTATTGAAGGATCGCAATTCCATGTGGGAGCGGTGCTTGCCCGCGATTGGGGTGTACCTGCATCGCGGGCAAGCCTCGCTCCCACAAGATCGTGCAAAACTTTGAGATGATCAGCTCGCAGCACTATCATCGGCGCCCCCTCCCGAATCATCGCCACCGCCTTATCCACAGTCTCAGCTCTGCCGCTGTGTAAAAGCCAAGCGGCCACCGCTGTTGCGCTACGTGAATAACCCAAGGCGCAGCAAACCAACAGCGGGCCTTGTTGGCGCAGGCGTTCGATTGACTCCGCCGCCCGCAAGCATTGGTCCATGCTGGGCACTGTCAGATCCAGCACCGGTACCACCTGATAACCGCGCAT
>Ga0247810_10001880_pt1 | contig 12381 bp, 10 predicted proteins | sample UWRJL119311C1_FD_179918 | JGI IMG/M metagenome (GOLD analysis project Ga0247810, IMG submission 179918) | Plant litter microbial communities from Arlington Agricultural Research Station in Wisconsin, United States - UWRJ-L119-311C-1 | ecosystem: Environmental > Terrestrial > Plant litter >...
GCTTCGGATTCCACCATCTCATCTACAATCATAAAACCACCAAGTGTCACCTTGGTACAAGCACATCACGAGTTGCCAACCGCTTGGCCCAATCTTCACCAATACCCAAGCACTTAGCTATCCCACCTTTCCATTTCTGAGCAACACTACACACCTCCAACCAACCCTTAGTACCTTACCATCGCCATATCACCTCTCCCCACAACAACACTACTATGGATTCACCACTACACACACAACAACGCAACCACTCCACAGCAAGCACGACTTCGAACTCGTCCTCATCTTCAATACACAACGATCAGCACCTCGGCCGACCCAAGATGGCGAGTCGAAAGAGCAGCGGGACCATCATTGTGCCGAGGGAACATCCAAAAGTAGAGTTGGACAGGGAGGATGAGCATTTCGACGAGGATGATGCGAGAGCGATGAGTCCGCGAAGGAGCAGTCAGGATTTAGAGAAGATGAGCAGAGATGCCAGAGATGAGTTGAACGAGTGAGTTGTCTGCATATTCTCCTTCGACGATAAAGACGTACTAACACTGATGACCTAGACACGCCAAAAACCTGCAATCCTCCCTCCTTCAAATCTTTAATCGCATCGAAGCCGTCAAGGAAGAACACGACAAGTTGGACAACAACAACAAGTTTCTCCAGAAATACATCGGTGACTTGATGTCGACATCAAAGATAACGTCGACGAGCGCCACGACCGGCAGGAAGAAGTAAATCGGCATCAACCTCGCAAGAACCCAGAGAAGATACGGAAGGGATCTTTGAGCGAAGCCGAGCCATGAATGATGTTACTCATGATGGAAATGAAAGCAATCAATCAATCAACAACAATAATCAAACATAAAAACAACCATAAGCGACGAAGCTAAAAATGAATGTCACAGAGTAAGAAAGCGAATAGAGAAGCTTTCCTCAATCCCCGTAAAGACATTCAATTCGATACACACTATACAACCAAATACAAAGAGACGACTCGATAAAACTTAACCCTAATCCTCCACAGCCTCACAACAACTTCACCTACCCTCACATCGAAATTACGAACAACCTTTTTAAACCATGTCCTTTTAAGAGGAGATTTTCGTTCGACTCATCATGACCATTCAAACAATCGGCTCAGGAGATCAACAACCTCCGATTCCTTCACTTTTCACATCTGCAATACAACAACTGTCTTTCTGGGTATGATGGGGACTCGCATGCACGCATCAGCATCTTTTAGGAGAAGATACAGGAATGGGGCATCAGCGATGGCGTAATCGTTTGCATTTTGGTTTTTACTGTACATCAAAAATTCATACAAAGATAAAATACTATACCCTGTTTTTTGCTGCAAAGGTTGGTTTTCACGCAGAGTAATTGCATGGGACATCGTTAGTGGGACCGGGGAACTTTGGTAGCTATACAGTTGTATTACTATTAGCTAAAGGTCGTTTGATACTAGCAATTGGATGTGATCTAAACGAATGTTCCCGGCTCGATTGCATGCCTTCTGCTTGTCCATTAACAAGTCTTCTCCAGGTAAGTTATACTCGATAAAACCGATTCGCCATACTTTCATGCTTCCATATAATCACCAAAACAAAAACGAATTCCGCCGCTAAGCAATTGTGCAATAATTTTCTGTGCGCAAGGTTAGAACATAATGGATCAGATGTTGTTGGTAATGTTTCTCAAGGCTCGCTTCTGAGTTTGAGTTTGAGCCTCCTTTGCATTGGTTCGAGAAACCTTTCTTGCGGTTGGGGAACTTCTTGGTTCATCCTCATCGTCGATGGCCTTGCTTGCAGCAGGTGTAACAACTCGTTGCCGCTTGTTATTCACATTCGCGGCTGTGCTAAAAGCTTCGGAGATGACATTGAAATGTTCGTTCGCGCCATCAGATCCGGATCGCGCGGAGGCGGGTGAGTGTGTGATATTTTCCTTTCGACCCTTGATTGAATCGTTGGCATTTGGACGCTGATGGACCACGACTGTCCCGGGGGCAAAGGCTTGATCGGGTCCACCTGTGACTATATCTGAGAGAGGCATGATCTCTTCGGCAGCCTGTGACATTGTATTCTTGCGAGAAATAGATTTGCGCGTGTGTGTATGGTCAATCGCTGTAGTATGTTGTGTACGGGCGGTGGACTCGTTCTGTGGAGTGTTTGCTGGTGGTCGAGGACCGACAGTCTCGTTATAAGAGTCCGCATGGGAATATGATACTGCAGCAGACTCGAAGCCGGTCACACTCATCGGATCGGTGACTTGTCTACTTGGATAGCGTGTATAACCACTTCCAGAACTTGAGTAATCCGGCATAGAAATATCATTGATCGAAGTTCGTCGCCAGCCTTGGAAGGCAAGATTGACTTTATCAGTGAAAGGATCGGAGCTCGAGCTTGCTTTGGGCATAACAGGAGCGAGCATACCACTCAGAGACTTCGTTCTGAATGATCGTGCTGGTGCAATCCCGCGACAAGGAGAATGGCTATGCAATTCATCCTCTCCACTAATCTTTCGAGGCGATACGGATTGCTGCGCAATATATTGACCAACGAGTGATACTTGTCGCCACATAGCTTGATTTGGCCAAGCAATGCTGGATTGCTCCAGAACATCTATCGAAGCATCAGTTATGTTTAAGATTGCCAAGAAACAGTTTACCAAGTGGCGCATGCTGAAAAGAGAATGCTGCGATGTTTTTGATCCTCTCAAATGGCTCGGTCTGGTGGTGTCTCTCGAAACCTTCCGAAATGACAAGTTTGATACGGCCCAAATCGTCACCGGCATGCCAAAAGTTTTGTGCAAGAAGCTCCCTATGGAAAGATGGAAACCTAAGAGTGTCAAACTCGCCATGTTTGTCAACATCTTGAAACCCAAATTAGCTATGTACAGTACCCCGTGCTGCTTATACATACTAACGCTCATCTCGATGACTGATGGCCAAGGACCATTTTGGTGGAACCAGCGAGAACTGTAATGTGGTTAGTCGATGTTGGAAGCAAGTTTACTCGGGATGACATGCCCTGTTATCTCGCCATCAATGAAGAGTCGTGCCTCGAACATCATTGTGTCAGAAGGCTTCTTGATAGCTTGTATGTATCGACTGAAGTCTGGATTCTGCCAGCAATGAATGGAGACGCGAAAAGGCGTGTTTGGCTCTAGTGCTGGTATGAAACTCGTAACGATTGGAAGGAGATGTGGGCTTGTCTGGTAGGTGTGTTGTTCTGCATCTCTGTCAAATGATTGTTTCGAGTGTGTCGACTTGACCGGTATGCTAACCTTGATCTTGGATAACGCTACATGCAGTCTTGAATTCTTGAAGAGGGACCTTGCTTTGGTCTTCTGGATTGGGAAAAAGCAGAATATCCCAATGTTGATAACGCATTTTGACGGTAGTAATGAAAATGCGCTCGTAAAGTCAAAGGTGAACAAGAGAATGTAGAAAAGTTGAGGAGCGTGGAAGGAAGAATTACATATCGTGTGATTGATTGTTTGGAGGAGGAAGAACGGTGGAAGTGTATAAGTGACGGAAGTTGACTAGTTTCAACCTGAAAGGCAGGAATGGTGCAGTAGCCAAATGATCGCTTTGGGAAGTTGTGACCAGCACCACATTCTCAAAATTTGTGCGAAATTGACGATGAGTGAAATGCTGACCCCCATCCCACTTGAAATGATAATAACAATATACCAGAGCATATGTGTATCGGAAGCCTTGAACGCGAAAATCGACCAAGAGTCCTCACTGGTTGTCCAAATACATTGCAGATCTTTGCACATCAGCATTCCGTTCAACGCGTCAGATGGAATCTCCATAATACAACCACAGGGCACATGAAGTGTATGCTTATTTAAGATAAATTGACTCTTACAAACGAACGATATATACAAAGCGAGTACTCTTAAGCATCACCTGCTTGTCGTGCCTATATTAAAGTTAGCACTATGTCTTACTGAACCATTTCGCCACCATTGATCACTTACTCTCACTGCATTCGGTCCTCCCAACTCAGCTTCCAATCCTCCCTCAAATTCCCTTGGAGCCGATACCTTGTCCGGATACGTGTATGAGACAATTCCGCAGAAGCCAAGTACAGTACCAACAAATGCCAACAGCTGTAATGCACCCTTTCCTGGCTTCACATGTGTGTATTCGTAAGGTGAAAAGATACCGAGAGTATCGTGGTCTTCGTGGACTGGCTCTCCATAGTTTCGTCTTTCTTGCTTGTCCCACCAATCGGCATGCGGATCTCTGAATTGACGCTTGATAGCTGGTGGGTTCACATATCCTCCATTCTGTCATCGTTAGTTCGGCATCGATCGAAGAGTGTCGACGATTGTGTGTGCGAATATAGGAAACTGACCTGAAGAGGATCCTCTGCCTCAGACTATGAATTTGTCAGCGACAGTCCAGATTTGCGATGGTATACCTTCACGACCACTTGTAAGATACATACCAAAGCAGGGTATTCGTCTTGTGCTCTTGCCTGAGTGCGCTGCTGCACACTGAATGGAGCACGTTGAGCAATGTTGATCGAGGCCTTTAGCTGGCGAGACCCAGCGATTCGTCGTGAAAGCATCTACAAAGAATCAGCATACGACATGCGTATAGATTGGTATCTCATCCTACCTTAGTCAGTGTGTCAAAGAGCCAGACTGTCGTGAAGCTCTCAATTGGAATTCTTTGACCTGCTCATCATTCACTTGGAGGTTGATGCTTGGAGTCGTGCACGGACCAAAAATCTAGCTTCTTTCCGCTGTTTAGATGTTCGTCGCCGAGCCAAACTTCAATTTTGGATTGAGACTCGCGAAATAACACTCTTTGATCAACAACTTCAGCAATACTGTTCCAGTCACCATCAAATCTTGACACAGTCACCAGATATATCTTGCGAGTCATCTGACGTTACAACCATCAGATTCGATGCAGGTTTCGTGGAGCTATCGGTGGTACGAATAGGTAGCATTATGACCGACAAGGTGACCGCGTCTGAACTTCACGACGAGGACAAAGAAATTTCTATTGAAACCACACGCAAAGATGGAGATTCTGCAGCATCCACAAAGTCTCGAGAACATACACCGAACACACTCGGTGAATTACCACATACCAACGGAAACCATACTGTTGAGAATGGAGAAGAATTACGGCAAGGAGGGGAAGGGCCGCCTAACAAAAAGCGTCGGATTAGTGAGCATGTGCCAGTGACACGCGAAAGGCCTGTTTCACCACCTTGGAAGAGCATAACGGCGGAAGGACCCTCGTCGTTCACAGAGAATGGTATGCGAAAGTCAGGTCGAACAAATGCGATACCACTAGATCTTCAGCCTCAAGGGGGAAAGAGACAGACACGAGGCGCGCAGCGCAACAATACTGCAAAGGTCAAGCCTACGAACTCTCACAATCCTTACACTTCCTCCAGAGATACAGCATTCACGAACGGCCATACAAGGTCTGCCTCAACCTATACAAAGTCGCCTGCAAAGGTCGCGCCATCCCCTAAGCAGTCTCACAAGAAACCAGTTGTCAAAGAGCCACCTGTACCAGCGCGATCACATAAGAAGAAGATTCCGACAACGAGCAGCCCTAACGATACACCAAATCCTGCTCGAGCATCACATACGCGAAGGTCAAGAGGGTATAGTGATATCGGTCGCGGGGAGCCGTTGCTGCGGCCACCAGGATTGAAGTCTGAAGACACAAACGATCGGAGTCCAAGATCAAAATTGTCACGCATCAGACTCAAGGTGAAGCCTGCAGCATTACCGTTTCCCAACCATTATCTGGTTCGACCACGACTTCCACAGTACACTTCGTTAGAAGAATTTCTTGAGAAAGGCGGAGAGACGACCACTGAAGAGGGAGGATTGTTTAATGCCGAAGAACCAGACGAATACACGTCAGACTCCGTACTGCGCGATGCCAATCTGCTACTGCAGATTGAGGCGGCTGCCGAACCTGGAGGTGTTCTCGCTCCGGGTAGATGTTCCGTATATCAACCAGAGAAAACCGTCTTGCCACCGAAGCAGTTTGCGCATCGCGATCATCTACATGCAGCTGCCCACAACTTCCGAAAACTTATGATCATCGAACATCGTAAACACAGAGCAAATGCGAAACGTCTGGCAGAGCTCTGCAGAGATGAGTGGGTCAGGCGGCAACCTAAATCGCTGGAACAGATTGAATTGGAAGAAATTAAGGCATCCCAAAACCGCTACAAGGTACTGGTGAAGGCCATGCAAGGAACGTGGGATAATGTTCGTGTCGAGATCAACCGTCGAAGGTTTGTGGAGTGGGAAGCGGAGGAGAAGGTTCGTGTACGGAAGCGTTTGAACGAAGCCGTGGACAAATCAACTCAACAGCTTCAAGCTAGACAGGCGCGTATGGATTCGGAGGTTGCTTCGGATGACGACGAAGATCGAAGTCAGGACGAGGAGAGCAATGAAGAAGAAGATTTTAGTGAAATGGCGCAAGAATCACAATCGTCGCACTCAGAATCACAATCTGGAAATGACAGCGATAACCTGTCGGAGTCAGAATCGGAGGAAGAAACGGGTGACTTTACCGCCGATGAGAATCTTACGGTTGACGAACTACGCGACAAGTATGCTGATTTACCTGAGGAGACTATAAGGGACGAGGACATCGATGTGAGCATGCTAGATGTGGACGACTCAAAGACACCCGAACCAGAGGCAGGCCCAGATGATATGGCTCTCGACTATGAGGAGGATCAGGACGACAGCGATGAGTCGGTCGACATGGACGATGATCTTGGATCTAGTGATGAAGATCGCGACAGCGAGGACGACGAAAGCGCTGAAGAATCTGATGATCCAGGAGAGTCTGGACTTCTCGGATTTTTGGGCCCGTCAGATCTCAAAGCAATATCAAAGACTGACGATTCCATTGACGATGATGTGCTCGCACCAGAACAGGACACAGTCGACGAAACTCATGATATTACCGACGTTGATGACCGCAGTGCCGATGGGAAAGGTGAATCTGATGTTATGCATGTGGATAAATTGGACACAAATGACCTCCAAATCGGGGACGATCGTCAACAAGAGCCATTGACAACGGAGAACCTCACCATTAGTCCTGACAGGAGTAGCCAGCCAACACCACCAAACACCGACACAAGAGTATCCGAAATAGATTCCGCAACTTCAGTGGACCATCAAGCTAGTCGGCAAGGCTCAGAAAGCGTGCCCCCTACTTCAGCCAGCAATCTGAAAACTCCAGTGCCCTTCCTACTTCGAGGAACGTTACGAGAATATCAGCATTATGGTTTAGATTGGCTGGCAAATTTGTACGCAAACAACACCAATGGTATCCTAGCCGATGAAATGGGCTTGGGCAAGACTATCCAGACCATCGCTCTGCTAGCACATCTTGCATGTCACCATGAAGTGTGGGGTCCCCATCTGGTCATTGTTCCTACAAGTGTTATGCTTAATTGGGAGATGGAATTCAAAAAATGGTGTCCAGGATTCAAGATCTTGACTTACTATGGTAACCAGGAAGAGCGAAGGAAGAAACGTCAAGGGTGGAAGGCAGACGATCACTGGAATGTATGCATCACGTCCTACCAGCTCATTCTTGCAGATCAGCAAGTGTTCAAGCGTCGGAAATGGCACTACATGATCCTTGACGAAGCGCACAATATCAAGAACTTCCAGTCTCAACGATGGCAGACAATGCTTACCTTCTCAACGCGAGCTCGATTACTATTGACTGGTACGCCGCTACAGAACAATCTGACTGAACTCTGGTCTCTACTATACTTTCTCATGCCGTCGGACGGCACTGATCAAGGAGTTGGCGGATTTGCAAATTTGAAAGAGTTCCAAGACTGGTTCAAAAAGCCGTCCGAGCAGATTCTGGAGCATGGCCGAGAAACAATGGATGACGAGTCTCGTGCAATCATTGCGAAGCTGCACAAGGTTTTGCGTCCATATCTGCTACGAAGACTCAAAGCCGACGTCGAAAAGCAAATGCCAGGCAAATATGAACATGTAGAATGGTGTCGTCTTTCTAAAAGACAAAGGGAGCTCTATGACGGATTTCTGAGTCGTGGTGATACAAGAGATACTCTGGCTTCTGGCAATTATCTCTCCATCATCAACTGTTTGATGCAGCTTCGTAAAGTTTGCAATCATCCAGACCTGTTCATTGAAAGAGCTATCATGACATCGTTTCCGATGGAGAAATCTGCTGTGGCAGATTTTGAGATCAAGGAACTTCTGGTCAGGAAACGATTGCGAGTTCTGCCAATGTCGCAAGTCAGTCTTGAATTCTTAAACCTCATTCCTGCAAAGCACGAAAGACTCTCGGAAACAGCTACGAGCCGGAGTTCGCAGTTGACAGCTTCGAGATTCTTGATGGATTTGCGCGAAGCGCAGAGAGTAAGAGCTCAGAGTGCTTACACTAGTCTGAACACAACCTCGACTCAATCAAATCTCGTGTACCTTGAAAGTGCCTCAAGGTGGGGTCGCTTCGAAGAATTACAGCATTGTGTCTACCTCAATGCACTCCGTCGACAACAGAAACCTGTCTACGGATCAAAGCTAGTAGAATTTCTCACACTCAATCTTGATAGCCACCCACTCAAGAAGCGACCAAAACGACGAAGCGACATGATTACGTGGCTCGAGAATATGTCACCTACACTTTCAGAAATGGTTCTTGATTTACCAACTCGCTCGCAGAGGATGCAACCATTTGTGTCAAAATTTGCTTGCCTGACTCCATCTGTCGTTGCCAAAGACATGACCAGTCGTACCCTGACGGCGAAAGGGATCGAGGTCATACAAAATGAAGTTGAACCAAGTGTGATGGATCCGTTCCACGAAGCGAGAATGAGATTGTCCATACAATTCCCCGATAAACGACTTTTACAATATGATTGTGGCAAATTGCAGACCTTAGCCAAGTTGCTACGCCGACTTCAATCCGGAGGTCATCGTGTACTCATCTTCACCCAGATGACAAAAGTGCTGGACATTCTAGAGCAATTTCTGAATATTCATGGACATAAATATCTACGTCTAGACGGATCCACCAAGATTGAGCAGCGTCAGATCTTGACTGATAGATTTAACAACGATACCAGAATCCTTGCCTTTATTCTGTCGACTCGTTCCGGTGGTCTTGGTATTAATCTAACTGGTGCTGATACCGTCATCTTCTATGATCTAGACTGGAACCCTGCAATGGACAAGCAATGTCAAGATCGATGCCATCGAATCGGTCAAACACGAGACGTGCACATCTATCGCCTAGTCTCAGAACACACTATCGAAGCCAATATCTTGCGCAAAGCCAATCAGAAGCAAATGCTTGATGACGTGGTTATCCAAGAGGGTGACTTCACCACGGACTATTTCAACAAGATGAGCGCGCGCAGTACACAAGATACCAACACTGATCTACTTGACGGTGATGATGTGGCGAATGCCGCGATGGATCGTGTCTTAGGTGGACCTGGAGGCAACAAAGACATGCAGAAAGTCATTGCGCAAGCTGAAGACACCGAAGACGTTGTGGCTGCAAGCATTGCTGAGAAAGAGATTGTGCAGACTGATGCGGCTGACTTTGATGAGAATGTTACAACTCAAGACGCTACACCTGCAGGGGGCGACACACCTCTAACTGGCGCGCCGAGTGCTTCAGGAGCTGCTACTCCAGCCATTACTGAAGTCATAGAGGAAGAGGAAGATGAGCCAAATGCGTGGGGTGAGAAGATTAAGTCCACAGACGAATACATGCTCAGCTTTATGGCTGAACAGCTGAAGAACACCCCTATTGAGTTGCCGAAAGAAAAGAGTAGGAATCGGAAGGGAAGGGATCATAGATCACATAGAGCCAGGTAGATATCAGAGCTTGTGTATATATAGAGGGTGCATTTGCTTGCATAGTTGGATATCAGGGTATAAGGATGTACACTCTGTTTGGGAAGCATGAGCGCTGGTGTAACAATAGGCGGGGACTGTAATGACGACATGAAAGGCACGGAAAATATGTCCTTAAAGGCGATATTTGTAACAATAATCCGAACAACAGTGGCGAGTAATAGCACTATGCACTTCTCCAGGTTTTTTGCCATAGCAGCGTCTTTGTTTTGATCTTCCCGCGAGGTAATGATTCTCATTCTTCTCCTGGTTGACCTTGACTCAAGCAAATATGTCCTTCCCGATTGATACATCGTGCACATGCATGCAGAAGATCGTTTTTGAGAAGATCTGCAACAGGCATCCAGACGCACAATTTATTGTGGTATGGAAAACAGGTCTTGTCATGGCCGTACTCTTGTCAGAAACCATTATTGATTCTCCGCGGCAGCTTGTTATTCTTTCTCTTCTTGGCCATTCCCATGTTCTTACTGCTCGTAACTGAACCTGATGACTGGACAAAACCACATCCTATCATTCAATCATGCGTAGGTACAGTACCTGGCTAATCGGCAACACCTCCCATCTCATACTAGACCAGCTCGCCAAGACCCTGCAAATCCTCTCCATCTCCCACTGCTGACAGCAGTTGCCCACGTTTTCCGGCCTCGTCCGTGACAAGCTTCGTTCGTTCTTCGATATGGAAGCTTGGATGCAGAGCTTGTTGCGCATCAAATACCTGATCGAGGCTGTCACCTTCCGTATAGCGTTTAGAGCCACATTAGCGATACCCGCTTCATCTGCGTTTTGTTGTGGGAGGGATATCTTTAGCCAATCAAGTGGGACATGTGTTTGTAGAGAGGTGTGCAGGCTATTCTGTTCCTGCATGCTTCATATTATTTTTTGCTACGATGGGGGAGGAGGCGAGAATAGGATGGTATAAAGAGCTTTTCATTGCCTCAAGGAATCAGATATGTAGATCAACCAGATTTCTGATACTCAATTCAATCACGATCGTCACTATGGTTCAACTCAAGGCTACACTCGCACTTTTGGCTCCAGCTGCTGTGTCAGCAATCACTTGTAACGCTGATAATTGTCTGCGAGGTCTGCGTGCTTCAAATCGTGTCGCGGAGGCTCAAGCTTTCTGTGGCACTTTCACAACCGCCGTTGTCACCGCCACCAGCGCCATCCCGTCTTTCGCGGTTGCAGCATGTACTGGAAACGTTGCTAGTCGTGTTTCCTCGGCTTGTAGCTGTATAGTGTCTTCGACTACTTCTGCTGTTTCGGCTACCACGGTAAGTGGCGGCGGCTCTATTTGTGTGTGACATATACTTATTCTGTTTTGTGTAGACTACAGCAGCAAGCACCACCACTACCACCACAGTGATTGTTACTACGACTAGCCCCTCGACTACACTAGCTAGCTCCACCACTGCCGCAAGCAGCTCGACAACCACTTCTGAGGCCAGCAGTTCAACCACAGTCGCTAGCAGTTCTACTACGACACCTAGCAGCTCGACCACCTCTGCCAGCACTTCTGCTCCAGTCCCAACCGGTGCTCCATTCTGCCAAAATCCAGTTCTCTCCTGCCATAACACTACCGTTGTCGAGGATCTCTGCTGCTTCGAGTATCCAGGCGGCCAATACCTCCTTACTCAATTCTGGGACACTGGACCATCCGTTGGTCCAAATAACTCATGGACCGTTCACGGACTGTGGCCAGATAAGTGCGATGGCACTTATGAGCAATACTGTGACCCAGCCAGAGAGTACACCAACATTACTGCCATTCTTCAATCATATGGCAAGACTGATCTCTTGTCATACATGAACACCTACTGGAAGGATTACCAGGGGGATGATGAGAGTTTCTGGGAGCATGAGTGGAACAAGCATGGAACTTGCATGTCTACTTTGAGACCTACTTGCTATAATGGATATACGAAGCAAGCCGAGGTCGTTGATTATTTTGACGTTACTGTTGATCTTTTCAAGACCCTTGATAGTTACACTGTAAGTCTTGAAGGCCGGATCGCGTGAAATATCTGCTAATGTGATCAGTTCCTTGCCGCTGCTGGCATTCTCCCATCCACAACAGAAACATACACCTCCGACCAGATTCAGAACGCACTCACCGCAGCCCATGGTTATCCAGTCACTATACAATGCAACAGCAAGGGGGAACTTGACGAGATCTGGTACCACGTATGTAGTCGTGCAGGACGCTTGACGATACAATAGCTAACATCTGTTGCAGTACAACACTCTCGGAAGCGTCGCGACTGGTGAATTTGTCCCAACCTCCCCAGATGGTACTAAAGGCAACTGCAAAGCCACTGGCATCAAATATGTTCCAAAATACCTACCTCCATCTTCCACAACCACCACCCGTGGCGGCGCAAGTTCGACTTCGACATCAACCCCAGCTCCAACCGGATCACCATATACTGGCCGTGGCTTTCTCCAAGCATACACTGGTGGTACCAA
>Ga0247810_10001883_pt1 | contig 12359 bp, 12 predicted proteins | sample UWRJL119311C1_FD_179918 | JGI IMG/M metagenome (GOLD analysis project Ga0247810, IMG submission 179918) | Plant litter microbial communities from Arlington Agricultural Research Station in Wisconsin, United States - UWRJ-L119-311C-1 | ecosystem: Environmental > Terrestrial > Plant litter >...
CCGTTGGGGCACTCAATATTACTATGGGTTATTCAGGTAAAAACAACCCTTCACAAATTTTAATTGCAAAATTGTTTAAAATGCATACAAATGCACTTTCCAGAAATGGTGCGAGCTATGTTTTTTATTACAAAGATGTACTGGATATTTTGACTCATCCATTAATTGAGCCTTATGCCAAAACAAGTCAATTAGTTAAAATTATAAAAGAAAATAATTATACTTTTATTACTTATTCCAGATTAAACGAACTTAATTTGAATCCATCTGACTTGTTTAGTCTGTTGTTTCAAAAGTGGGAAAATGGATCTTTGGCTGTACTGGAAAGTATCTCTTCACTGTTACTTTTGATAAAAGAAAATTTCAATAATGACAATGAGGAGGAAAAAATTGCAAAAACTTTTGTCTTTTCTATTTTTAAAGTGATCAATAAACTAATCAATTATTATTCTCAACATAGTCATATTGATAATATTCAGACTTTATATGCAATTTATAAGCAAGTGATTGATGTTGCAGAAGTTTCGTTCGAGGGCGAGCCTTTGAATGGTTTGCAGATTATGGGTGTTTTAGAAAGTCGTGTTCTTGATTTTGATACTGTAATTGTAACGTCTATGAATGAAGGAAAATTTCCTGCTGGTAAATCTCAAAATTCCTTTATTCCATATGATGTGAAAAAAGAACTTGGTTTGCCAACTTTTAAGGAAAAAGATGCAATTTATACCTATCACTTTTATCACCTTTTACAAAGAGCCAAAAATATTTATTTGATGTATAATACCGAAAATGATGGTTTGGATGCAGGCGAACGCAGCCGTTTTATAACACAATTGGAAGTAGAAAAACAAGCAAATCATAATTTAACCTTTGATGTTTACAATCCGGTTTTGCCGACAACGGCTTATAAACCAATGCTGGTTCCAAAATCAGAAGCAGTAATGGAACGTTTAAAAGAAATTGCTGTAACAGGGTTTTCACCTTCTGCTTTGACAAGCTATATTCGGAATCCGATTGATTTTTATTTTCAAAAAATCTTACGTATTCGGGAAGTCGAAGAAGTCGAAGAAAATATTGCATTGAATACACTTGGAACCATTATTCACGAAACTTTAAAAACATTATATGAACCCTTTATTGGCAGATTTATTTCGGAATCCGATATTTTAAATTGTTTTAAATTATTAGATGATGAAGTTTTAAGACAGTTTAAATTGGTTTATAAAGAAGGAGAAATCAAAAAGGGACGTAATCTTCTGGCTTTTGAGGTTGCTAAACGAAATGTTTCTAATTTCTTAAAAATGGAACTGGAGGAAATTAAAAATGGAGATGCAGTCAAAATTATTGCTTTAGAAAAAACTTTTGAACGTGAACTGCAACATCCAAAATTGCCATTTCCTGTTTTGATTAAAGGAAATGTTGACAGGATTGAGTTGCGTAACGGAAAAATAAGAATTATCGATTATAAGACAGGAAAAGTTGAGAAAACGAATGTAGTCCTGAAATCATGGAATGGATTGACGCAGGAGCTTAAAAACGATAAAATTATCCAGGTATTGGCATATGCTTTTATGTTTGAAAAAGAAGCAGGCGAATTCCCTATTGAGGTTGGAATTATTTCGTTTAAAAATTTAAAATCAGGTTTTTTACCATTCGGATTTAAAGAAGATAAAGAATTGAATACTACTGTTGCTAATGAAACTTTAAACCATTATTTAGGAGAAATTGTATTGTTGTTAAATGAGATTTTTGATGTCAATATTCCTTTTGAAGAAAAAATAAATTAATATCAGAAAACTATTAAACATATTCGAGTTTTTTAAAACCACATTAGTAATGAATTTAGCTGTATGTTCTATTGCTGTTTTGTTTGGTGGTTTTGACTATTTTTTTATAATTTTTTTGAGTTTTGGTTTTCTAATGAGCATTGGCTTTAAAGAATTATATCGCAAGAGTGATTACCTCTTTTATTTAAATAATGGTGTTACTAAAATTCAGCTTTGGATTTTTAGCTATTTTTTTACTTTTTGTACGACAATTTTAATAGGTTTAATGATTTTTTTAATAAAGAAGTTATTTTGAAAAAACACATTTTAGAAGTCGACGGAATCCAGAAGAAGTTTGATGAAAGAGTGATACTTTCTGATATATATCTGAAATGCGAAACAACTGAAATTGTCGGTTTATTAGGAAGAAATGGTTCCGGTAAATCTACTTTGCAGAAAGTTGTAGCAGGACTTGTGACAGCTCCCAATAGATGTATTCGTATTGATGGGGTTTCAAAAAACAAAACAATTAATTTGTTTGGCGAAATTAGTTATTTGCATCAGGATCAATTTATTCCGAATCATTTATCGGTTAAAAAAGCCATTTCACTATCAATTGACACTAAAGACATTGAAGGTTTTTATAATGACAATTTCATCAAGCCTATTTTAAGTAAAAAATAAATCATTTGTCAAGTGGAGAACTTCGTTACTTAGAAATCAAAATAGTGCTTTATAATTCCTCAAAATTTGTTTTGCTGGATGAACCTTACAATGGGTTGTCACCGCTTATGGTTGATGTAGTTAACGAACTGATAAAAGTAAATTCACCCAGAAAAGGAATAATTATTACCGATCATAATTATCAAAATGTAATTAAAATTTCCACCCGGTTAGTTTTGATTAAAGACGGTAAAATGCACATTGTGAATAAAAAAGAAGATCTTGTTGAGAAAGGTTATTTGTCAAAAAATTGCTTTTCATAAAAGGTATTCAATTATATACTTTAAGAAACTTTAATAATTTTATTTTTTCAAACCACCATAATTTAAAAATTAAAAATTCCATATCAGTTATTTATCGATTTGTTTTTTAATGAGATATGATTTTTTTCTTATGTTTTTTGCAAAGTTTATTTTAAAAACAATGAATTATTGAGGTGTAAATAAAAGTGCTTTTTTTAACAGGTATTCATTGAAAAGTTATATTTATTCAAATATCTTTGCCGCATCTAAAAAAATATTATTTTTAGAAACCTGACACAGGATGTCAATAAAAATAGACTAAGATTTTGCCCCCGATAATGAGGAAAAGGCTGTTTCATTTTTCATATGATCAGCCTTTTTTATTGGTTATTATTCTTTAATAATAATGTTAAACAGATGTCAAAAATGCTAATTTTCAACAAATGAATATTGTTTTTTTTAATTGTTAGAACATTATTTTTTTAATTCTTCTCTGTAAAAAAGAAGGACAAAAGCAATGCTGTTTTTATCAAAAAAAATCCAATCTTTTTGTGCTTAAAAAAGGCAAAATAATACTAAAAATTAAGTTCACTTTACGTTAAAATTTCTTAGATTTGCGCCTATATAAAATCAGATGAAAATCTTTAATAACACCTTGTAAATAAGGGTTTTTTGTGAATTTCTCTTAGCCTTTTTTTATGGAGAATTTACATGAAATTTTAGAAGTTAGTCCCAAGGATTTTGAATCGGTAAAAGATATAATTTATGAGTCTAAATTAATAGATGAAAAACTGCTTAATTTAGAAAATGCTGTGCTGTTTATAAAAGACAAACTCAACAGAAATAAAGCAAAAATATTTATTAAAAAAGAACAGGATATTCCGGTTGCATTTATAATTCTGCATTACAAAGTAAGCCCGTTATCTAAAATAAAATATAACTGGCATATTTCGTATCTGTATGTTAAACCTGCTTTTAGAAGAAAACATATTGGAACTGAAATTATGCTAAAATGTATTGATTATGCAAAAATGACCAGAGTTGATCATATCTCATTAAATACAGATACCGAAAATTTTGCAGCACACCAGCTTTATGAAGGTTTTGGTTTTATCAAAAAGAATTTTATATCAAATTATTATTATTACGAAATGAAACTATCGTATTGATTAACCGGAGATTTTATTCAAAAACAAAATACGATTAGATACTAATAGCTTTAGAGCTTTTATTAAGATTATAAATTTATGACAACGTTACTTAAAAATTATTTCAAAAACTTCAGTCAGTTTTCAGTAGAGGTTAAGGTTTTGGCTATTACTACATTTATTAACAGATTAGGTGCCATGGTGGTTCCGTTTCTTTCGAAATATATGCTGGAAGAACTTCATTTTAGCTACAGTCAAATAGGATGGGTAATGGTCTTTTTTGGAGTAGGTTCTTTTTTAGGAACCTGGATTAGCGGAAAATTATCTGATAAAATAGGTTTTTATAAAGTGATGGTTTTTAGTTTATTTACCAGCGGACTTATATTTATTCTGTTGCAGTTTTTGACCACTTTTTACAGTTTTTGTTTTGGAGTGTTATTGCTGACAACAGTTTCGGATATGTATAGGCCTGCAATGTTAGTTTCATTAGATACTTATGCTACTAAAAAAGAAAGAACAAAAGCATTATCATTAGTACGCTCTTCTGTAAATTTAGGTTTCATGTTTGGACCGTTAATCGGTGGGGTAATTATTACTCTTTTAGATTATACCTTTTTGTTTTACATAGACGGTTTAACCTGTATTTTAAGTATTTTGTTATTTTCTATATATGTTAAAGAAAAAAAGCTGCCTTATAAACTAAATACCTTTAAACACTTAAAAGAGGAAAACTCTGTTTTTAATGACAAGCCATTTTTAATTCATCTTGTTGTTACTTTGATTACCGGCATACTTTTTTTTCAAATGTTTACCACTCTTTCCCTCTACTACAAAGAAGTTTTTAATTTTTCAAGCATAGAGAGTGGCTTGTTTTTAGCACTTAACGGAGTTTTAATTTTGCTTTTTGAACTTTCGATTGTAGGTTATGTAGAGTCTAAAAATATAAATAAACTCTTAGTAGTTTCTTATGGAGTTCTGGCAATGGCAGCAAGTTATTTGTTTTTGCTGATAGAACACAGTGTTGTGGCATTAGTTGTAATGATGATCTTTATGACTATCGGTATTATGTTTACCTTTCCTTTTGCAAATTCTTTTGTCAAAAAAAGATCTTTAAAGAAACAAGAAGGTAAATTTATGGCAGTTTTTACAATGAGTTATAGTGTTGCACATATCTTAAGTACTAAATCTGGTATGACAATTATTGCCGATTATGGCTATAAAGCGAATTGGATATTTTTGACTTGTTTAGGTTTTTTAGGATTTCTTCTGGCTTATCGATTGGTTTTTATTGTAGACAAAGAGAAGGAAATGATTAAAAATAAAATTGTGCAGTCACTTTTTTCAACTGCAAACAAATAATATTTAAAATGAAATGGATTAAAATTGATTGTAATCAACTTTAATCCATTTGGGTTTTAAGTGTTTAATAAGTAGCGGGGCAAAAAAGGCTTCTTAATTTAATTACAATTTCCCGGAAATCTCTTTCTTATATTTGTTTAAAAGAGCTTTTGTCATCCCTAAATTAGCTTTGTTAGAATCTACAGCTAAATAAATAAAATACTCATTGTTTTCAGAAATATCAATGATGTGGATTTGATTTGTAAGTGTAATCATAATATCATCAATACTTTGATCTAATCCTAATGCGCTGATGGCATTTAATTTTGCTTTTACGACTTCTAAGTTAAAAGCAGAAGCTAGCTCCGGATCAAAACCATCAAGAACAGAATCACTAAAGTAAGAGATACCACTTTTTATTTCGGTTACTGCAACTGCTACATAACCAGGAACGTTTTTTTTGATTTCATCCCCAAATTGTTTTAAAAAATCTGACATTATAATTTGTTTTTAAATTGTTGTATATATTTATTCAATGGTATTTCGTGGCTTGAGTCAATTAAGCAGTGATTAAATTCGTTTTAGGCTGCTTTCAAAACATTAAAAATTATTTTTTACTTTTTTCGAACGATCAACTACATAAGAAACCAGCCATGCAATTTGTCCTTCTTTGGCAAAATATATTTTTTTTGATTTCAAATCCGGGATGCTTTCCAGACATGCTATTAAAATATTGTTTGCCGATATTAAATGTCTCTGGCTATACGTATTGATTACCTTATCTGCGTTTTTATCAGTTTTGGCCAGATTTTCATACTTAATAAAGTTGTTCTTTAAAATAGCATCATAATATAAAATGTCTTCCATTTTTAATGGTACAAAATGATTGTCATTTTCATTATTGTAGTATAAAGTGGTAAACGCCCAAATTGCTCCTCCGGACAGATATATCTTCTTTTTCTGCAACGACAAAGGTTTTGTATTAAGCATTTCCATTATCTTTTCTCTTAAAAATGGCGCATAAGCAAATGATTTTTCTTTGTACACTTCAATATTCTCGGCATCTTTGACATTTACAATTGTTTTGTTTATTGCTTCTGTAAGTGTAATAGTTCCGTAATCTATTTTAAGAGGGAAAAATTCAAATTTATTATCGTTTAGAACATCTACGTATCCTCCTTTTGTGTTTCCTCCTCCAATGTCAAGAATCATAGCGTCCTGATATTCATTTGGAGGTATAGAGCCCTTTAAGAGCATTTTTCCTTCCGTTTCCGCACTAATAAATTCAAGGTCTTTATTCGTCAGAATTTTAATTTTATCAATCAATGCCTGGGTGTTATTTGCTAATGCAACTCCTGAAGAGCCAACAATAAAAATATTCTCATCAATAACATTGTATTTGTTTCTGATTTTTGTAAGGTTTTCAAATACGACAGCTCCGGCCCTGTTAATGTCGCCTTCTGCAAGATTGCCATCAACGGATATTCCTTTTGCAATACCAACATTCTCTGTCCAGTAAGATATGATGTCGTAATCTCCTTTTTTAATATTATTAACGTCAATAACAGAAATCTTGATTCCCTTACTTCCTATTTCTATTCCGGCATAAAGATTTTTTTGTGAAAATGAATCAAAAGAAAAGAATATGTTTAAGATGATTAAGAGTGATATTTTTAAATGAGCTTTCTGTTTCATGGTATTTTGTAATTGTCACTATTTTCGCTTTGTTGATTTTGTACTTTTTTATGCTTTATTCTTTGAATTCTGTAATAATTAAGGAAAAAAGTATTTTAGTATATAAAAAATTATCTTTTTTTTTATATTTGATTTGATTTTGCTTGATCAAATAATGCTAAAGCTTTGTGTATATTGATTATATGATTAATTCAAATACAAATGTCATTATTAAAAGACTAAATATTTGTAGCGCATTTAGTCTTTCGCCGTAGAACTAATTCTACAATGAATGCGTATCTTTTTCCTACGTATTTTTTGTATTATTGAAAATCAGATCTTTATGAGTGTTCCTTAAATCTAAGATATCTTTGATTATTTTTACTGTAGACTTTTAAGCATACGGTCTTTAAATTTCGGTTTCTCACAGAAAAATAAGAATGGAAACTATTAGCCAAAACATGATGAGGAAATAATGCTTAGAAGTGATTTTTTGAGGCTTCAGCCGATAAATTATTTATATTAAAGCAGCTGAATTGTATAAATAACAGAAATGTAAAAACACTGCAACTTAGATTGTCATTGCATTTTTAGGATTATAGAAGTAGAATAAAAATTGAAGGTGTTGTAATAAAAGGAAATAAAAATTAATTTTTGTAGATATTTAAAACTTCCACTAATTTAACGATATTGTTAACGCCCAGTTTTTCAAAAATTCTGCTTTTAAAAGTACTTACAGTAGACATTTGAATGTTTAGCTTATTCGAAATTTCAAGATTTCCCTCACCGCTAACCAAAAGTTCAGCAACTTCAATTTCTCTTTCCGAAAGTTTTTCTAATGGATTAACGGGATTATTTGAGAAAGTGTTTTCGATTATTTTTTCTTTTACAGCATCACTTAGATATTTTCCGGTTTCTATTAGTGATTTCACCGCTTTTATTATTTCAGAATCGCTGCTGTATTTATTTAGATAACCATTTGCACCAGACTTGATGTAACGTAGCGCATAGTGAGCTTCATCGTAAGCTGAAAACATCATGATTAATAATTCAGGGTAAGTTTGCCTGATTTTTTCAACCATTTTAGTGCTGTTTCCTCCCGGGATATTGATGTCCAGAAATACCATGTCCTGGTTTTGGTTTAATTTACCAATTGCTTCTTCATAATTATCAGCATGGCTAATTATGATTCCTTCAAACGCTTTTTGTAATAGTAATGAGGTTCCATGTCGAACTACGCTATGGTCATCAACTAACAATATTTTAAGCTCTTTTTTCATGAAATCAAATTAGAGCTCAAATTTAAGATTATTTTGATTAATTAAAAATAATTAACTTTTGTCTAATGAAGAATGCTTACGAAATGCTTTCGCAAAAATGCTTTATGATGCAAAAAAATGAATCAAAATAGTTTTTAATTCTTCCTTGTTTTCAATCTGGCTCATGTGTCCGTCTTCAAAAGAAACCAGTTCTGCAGTTGTGTTTTCAATTTGAGAAATGCTTTCATCATAATTTAAGACCGGATCTTTTTTTCCTAAAACTAATAAAACCGGAAAAAGATTCTGTTTCAAGAGACTTTCTCTGTCTTTTCTGATTTTCATTCCTTCGAGAGAAGCTACAATTCCCTGAAGAGGTGTTTTTAATGCCTGTTCTTTTACTTTTTCGATTTCAGGGGCAAGACGGGTTCTGTTTTCATCGCTGAATAAATTTCCAATTGCCAAACTCACAAAAGTGGCATAATTCTGTTTAACAGCTTTTATAGCTCGGGTTCTGTTCAGTTTTTTTTCGGCGCTGTCTTCTTTGGAAGTTGAATTCAGTAAAACTAATTTCTGGATTTCATTCGGATATAATTCGGCGAAAGCCAAACCAACATAACCACCCATCGAATGCCCGACAATAATAGTTTTTTGAATCTGTAAATGCTCTAAAACCTCGTGAACCACATTTGCATTGTCTTCCATCGAATGTACATAGCCTAAACAATCCGATTCGCCATGACCTAATAAATCAATGGTAATTACGCGATAGTTTTCAGAGAATAAGGTAACATAATCCTGCCACATTTTTTTGTTTTCCAGAAAGCCGTGGAGAAATATAATAGCTGTTCCTTTCCCTGAATCAGTATAGGATATTTTGGTGTTTTTATATAGAAGCGTTTTCAAAATATAATTTTATAGTATGAAGAACAAAGATAAGAAACGATAAACTATATAAGAAATTTAAGTTTAAGAGGTACAATTTGGGAGATTATGTTATAGTTTTTTTTATAACAAATGCTATTTTGGCATAAATAAAACAGCTTTCATTACTGAAAGCCGTTTCGTTTTATAAATTTATCTATAAATTAAAACCGATTATCACCATCCAAAAGATTTCCCAATCCGCCAAGCAGGCTTCCTTCATCACGGCTGTTGCCACCAGATCTTGGTGCTGATGCAATGATGCGGTCGGCTAATCTGGAGAAAGGCAACGACTGTATGTAAACTGTTCCCGGTCCTTTAAGAGTAGCATAAAATAAACCTTCTCCGCCAAAAATTGAATTCTTGATCCCGCCAATAAATTCAATATCATAATCAACGTCTTTGGTAAAACCAATAATGCATCCCGTATCTACTTTCAGGACTTCGCCATGAGCTAATTCTTTTTTAGCCATTGTTCCTCCGGAATGTACGAATGCCATACCGTCTCCTTCTATTTTCTGCATAATAAAACCTTCACCGCCAAAAAAGCCACGACCTAGTTTCTGAGAAAATTCTATTCCGACAGAAACGCCCTTGGCAGCGCATAAAAAAGAACTTTTTTGACAGATAAATTTACCCTGAAATTCCGTTAAATCAATCGCAAGGATTTTTCCGGGATAGGGTGATGCAAATGAAACCTTGCTTTTGGTATTGCCTTGATTTAAAAATGCAGTCATAAACAAACTTTCGCCCGTAAGAACTCTTTTTCCGGCATTTAAAAGCTGTCCAAACAAACCAGATCCCTGTTGTTGAGAACCGTCACCAAATATGGTTTCCATTTTGATATTGTTTTCCATCATCATAAAGCTGCCGGCTTCGGCAATGACAATTTCCTGGGGATCTAATTCTATTTCAACATACTGCATTTCTTCTCCAAAAATGTGATACTCTATTTCGTGTGCCTGCATAATTTCTAAAATATTTAGTTTTAAAATAAGTCGAATGGTGTTTTGGAATGTTACAGCTTTTTATTTTTTTTATGATTTTGAAGATGAAAAACAGTTTTTTTAAAAATATAAAACGGTTTTGTTATTTTAAATTAGTCTTAATTATGCATTTATTTGCTTTAAATTCTATATTTTTGCACCGTTAATAATTTTATCAAGAATGGCATTAGTTAGTGATTTGACCTCCAAAATATTATTTGAAACCGAAAAAGGATACAGTTATCAATGTGATTTGACCAATAGTATCATCATCAATTTTGTTGATACCGTCTCAAGTTATAGAATTCAGGATTTTTTGATTTTTCAAAGAAAGGTTAACAGCGTTGACATTCTCAACATGCTTTATGATTTGTCTGACCAGTCAGATGCGCAGTTGATTGAAACCACTAAAAGAAATTTTTCCAGAAATCTTACCATCTGCGAAATAGTCCAGCTTAGGGAATTATTAAACGGAACTAAATTCACCCTCAACTTACATTCGATGCTTTGCGGCATTCTGAATGTGGAGTTAATTTGATGTTTACTTAGAATAAATCCAAATTTGCAGGCGTCTAAGGCTGTTATCTTTAATTTTTGTAATTTTACACGTATAAAAATTAAAGGTTATGAAAGATTTACTAAGAACAAGTACTTCATTAGTTGAAGGAATAGAAAATATATTAAACTTACAGGCAAAAATAGAAAGTGACGCTTCCAATAAATATTTAGCTATGGCTGCATGGCTGGATAGAAATGGTTTTGAAAATACAGCATCGTATTTGTATAAGCAAGCGGAAGAAGAAAGAGAACATTTCCTAAAAGTTTTCAAATATATTACAGATATGGGAGGGATTGCAGTTACGCCGTCAGTTCCCGAAGTGCAGCAGGAATTTGCTTCTTTTAGAGAAGTATTCGAAATTGCTTTGCAAAATGAAATCGCCGTTACTCAGGCAATTAACAAAGTAATCGCAAAATGCAGAGCTGAAAATGACTATGCTACAGAAGATTTTATGATGTGGTATGTTGCTGAGCAAAGAGAAGAGGAGAAAAACGCAAGAAGAGCATTAGAGCTTTTTGAACTGATCAACGAAAACGAAGCTACAGGTAAATTTGAATTGGATGTGCAAATAGCGAAAATCGGATAATAACCGATTTATAAAAAATTTAAAAGCCCTTAATAATTTGATTATTAAGGGCTTTGTTTATTTATGCATTCATCAGCGTTTCAATCTCATCGACTTCAACCGGAATATTGCGCATCAGGTTAAATGGTTCTCCTTTTTCCTGAATCACAATATTATCTTCCAGACGAATTCCGAAACCTTCTGCCGGAATATAAATTCCAGGTTCCACCGTAAAAACCATATTGGCTTTCATGGGTTCGTGAAGCAATCCGTAATCGTGCGTGTCCAGTCCCATATGATGAGAAGTTCCGTGCATGAAATATTTTTTATAAGCTGGCCAGTCCGGATTTTCGTTCTGAACATCCGCTTTGTCAATCAAACCTAAACCAAGCAGTTCCGAAGTCATGATTTTACCCACTTCAACATGGTATTGTTTCCAAAGCGTTCCTGGAGTCAGCATTTTTGTAGCTTCATTTTTAACTCTTAAAACCGAATTATAAACTGCTTTTTGTCTGTCTGAGAATTTTCCCGAAACAGGAATCGTTCTCGTCATATCGCTGGAGTAATTTGCATATTCTGCCGCAACATCTAGTAATATCAAATCTCCGGCTTTGCATTGTTGATTGTTTTGGATATAATGCAAAACGTTAGCATTATTTCCCGAAGCAATAATTGGAGTGTAAGCAAAACCTTTAGAACGGTTGCGGATAAATTCGTGAATCAATTCGGCCTCGATTTCATATTCCGTCACATTTGGTTTCACGAAAGGAAGCAATCTGCGGAAACCTTTCTCGGTAATATCACAGGCTTTCTGAATCAAATCAATCTCTTCGCTTTCTTTTACAGAACGAATACGCTGTAAAATCGGGTTGCTTTTTGCTACATTGTGTGCCGGATATTTCTCTTTCCACCATTTTACAAAACGGGCTTCACGGGTTTCTGTTTCAACAGCCGCACGGTAATGTTCGTTGGTGTTGATGTACATCGTATTGGCATACGTCATCATTTCATTCAAAATTTTATGAAAATCCTGAAGCCAATAAACCGTTCTGATCCCTGAAACCTGAAAAGCACGTTCCTTAGTCAGTTTCTCGCCTTCCCAAATGGCGATATGCTCGCTGGTTTCTTTTAAAAACAAAATTTCTTTTTGATTTTCATAAGGAGCATCCGGAAACAAAAGC
>Ga0247810_10001884_pt1 | contig 12351 bp, 11 predicted proteins | sample UWRJL119311C1_FD_179918 | JGI IMG/M metagenome (GOLD analysis project Ga0247810, IMG submission 179918) | Plant litter microbial communities from Arlington Agricultural Research Station in Wisconsin, United States - UWRJ-L119-311C-1 | ecosystem: Environmental > Terrestrial > Plant litter >...
ATAATTCGATCACTTCTCTGATCGCATTAGTAGTTGTTTCTTCTTGTAATAAAGCTCTGTTTTCCCAAGCTTGTTCAATTATAGTTTGTAAAGAACTCATAAGTTTAAATTTTTGGCAAAGATAGGGTATTTGTGTAAAATCAAAAAGGCAAATCAATTTGAAAATGTTATAAATCTAACTTTTTGTTTTTAATTTTAAAAATTCAGATCGGTTTGAAAAAAATTCTAAAAATGCGATTTTTTAAATGTTACAAAATGATAAAAATCAGATTTAGTGATTTTTCTTCTCATTAGTTTTGCGTCATTATTCCGTAGATAATTATGGGATTAAGTTCAATTTCAAATAAAACTAATAAGCCAATATGAATCAGGAAAACCAGTTTCAAACCCGAATTGCAGTTATTGACAAAGAAGTCACATGGGATAAAACACAAGTAATTATGAGCAAAACAAACGCTTTTGGTATCATCGAATATGCCAATGAAGTTTTTGTAGATGTTTCAGGTTACGAGGATTATGAATTAATGGGACAGCCACATAATATAATTCGCCATCCGGATATGCCAAAAGTCATTTTTAAAGTGCTTTGGGAAAATCTGAAACAAGGAAAAAACTTTCATGCAATTGTGAAAAATTTAGCAAAATCCGGAAGGTATTATTGGGTTATTACTGATTTTGAAATCGCAAAAGATGAAAACGGAGTAATCGTAAATTATTTTGGAAGAAGGCAAGCGGTTCCTCAGGAAGTGATTTCACTGCATATAGAACCGCTATATAAAAAATTACAACAAATTGAAGCCGCCAGCGGTGTTGAGTTTAGCGAAAAATATTTGATTGGATTTCTGGAAGAAAAAAAGAGAACGTATGTTGAATATATTAAGGAGTTGATTTATGAACATGAAAAAGCCCAGTCAAAATTTTCTAACTACGAAATAAAAGCAGAAGATGAAGAAGAGGAGAGAGGCTTTTTTAGCAGGTTATTTGGCAGATAAGCATATTTTTTAAATTTTTAGTTGTTTTAATTTGGTTAAAATCCGTTTTTCAGGGCGGATTTTTGTGGATTTAGGGATTTCAATAAAAGGAGATTAAAATCAAAAAGTTGTACCTTTAAGAATAGGTATTAAATTATAAAACTCATGAAAGATAATTTCTCAAAACAAGCTGTTGATTATTCTAAATTTCGTCCGCAATATCCCGAGGAAATGATTGAATACATCGTTTCATTTGTCAATAATAAATCGACTGCACTTGATCTTGCCACCGGAAACGGACAGGTAGCACATAAACTTTCTACTTATTTCAAAAAGGTATTTGCTACAGATATAAGTCAAAAGCAACTGGACAATGCGATTCAGGCTGAAAACATCATTTACAGTAAAGAATCTGCTGAAAACACTTCATTCGAAAATCAGCAATTTGATTTAATAGTAGTGGCACAAGCTGTACATTGGTTTGATTTTGAATTGTTCTATAATGAAATCTATCGAATATTAAAACCTGAAGGTATTTTTGCAATAATGGGTTACGGATTATTTTCGACCAATCCGGATTCGGATAAAATTTTGCGACATTTCTATTATGATATTGTAGGTTCTTATTGGGATGCAGAACGAAAATATCTGGATGATAACTATAGGACTATTCCATTTCCATTCGAAGAAATTCAAACAGAGAAATTTGAAAATCAATTTAGCTGGACTTTTGAAGCATTAATAGGGTATATTCAAACATGGTCTTCAGTACAACATTATATTTCAAAAAATAATCAAAATCCAATAGATTTAATTTACGATGATTTGAAAGTTTCTTGGGAAAAGAATGATCACAAAGTTACATTTCCATTGTTGCTGAGAATTGGAAAATTAAAATAGTTATCTTTGGTAAAAATTACAAAATGCCAAGAATCCTCTCCATAGACTACGGACAAAAGCGTACCGGAATTGCCGTAACTGATGAAATGCAGATTATAGCTTCAGGTTTAACTACTGTTCCAACCAATACTTTAATTGATTTTTTGAAGGATTATTTTGTCAAAGAAAAAGTGGAAGCAGTTTTAATTGGTGAGCCAAAACAAATGAACGGGCAGCCTTCAGAAAGCGCTTCAATTGTAAAAGGATTTGTAACTCATTTTTCAAATGTTTTTCCGGATATGAAAGTTGTACGTGTAGATGAACGTTTTACTTCAAAAATGGCTTTTCAGACAATGATCGATAGCGGACTGAGCAAAAAACAGCGTCAGAACAAAGGACTCGTTGATGAAATTTCCGCAACGATTATGCTACAAGACTATCTTTCTTCTAATCGTTTTTAACTTTTAGGCCTATAAATTTCACTTTATTTAGAAAAAAATGTAATTATCTAACTATTATCTTTCAGAAATTAGTTTTTTTTTGAGATTATAAAAAGTACCTTTGCATTTTAAAATAAAATAGTGTTATGCCTGACAATACAATACGTTCCAATAGTGAAGTAGTGCTTATTGGAGCTGGAATTATGAGTGCTACTCTTGGTGTAATTTTGAAAGAATTACAACCAGATATTAAGATTGAAATTTATGAAAGATTAGACATCGCAGCTGCCGAAAGCTCTGATGCCTGGAACAATGCCGGAACAGGGCATTCTGCTTTTTGTGAATTAAATTATACGCCTGAAAAGGCTGATGGCTCAGTAGATCCTAAAAAAGCCATTAGTATTGCGGAATCTTTTGAGGTTTCTCGTCAGTTTTGGTCGTATTTAGTACAACAAAATAAGGTTCCTTCACCTGAAAATTTTATAAAAAGTGTGCCTCACATGAGTTTCGTTTGGGGTGAAAAAAACGTTCAATACCTTAAAACCCGTTTTGAAGCTTTACAAGCTAATCCTTTATTTGCTGAAATGCTTTTTAGTACTGACTTTGAGCAATTAAAGCAATGGATGCCGCTTGTAATGGAAGGAAGACAGCCTGATGAAAAACTGGCAGCAACTACAATGGCAATTGGTACTGATGTGAATTTTGGTGCTTTGACCAGAAGTATGTTCAATTATTTAGAAAAATTAGACGGTGTTTCTTTATACTTTAATCATGAGGTTAAAAAATTAAATCAACGTGATGATAAATCATGGAGAATTAAAATTACAGATTTAGCAACCGGACAAAAACGTAAAGCCTATACCAAATTTGTATTTATTGGTGCAGGTGGTGGTTCATTACCATTACTGGAAAAAGCAAATGTTCCTGAAGGTCATGGCTATGGAGGATTCCCTGTAAGTGGTCAATGGTTAAAGTGTACAAATCCGGAAGTTATTGCTAAACATCAGGCAAAAGTATATGGAAAAGCTAGTGTTGGAGCTCCTCCAATGTCGGTTCCACATATTGATACACGTGTTATTGATGGCGAAAAAGCATTGCTTTTTGGGCCTTTTGCAGGATTCTCAACTCGTTTCTTAAAAAACGGATCGTATTTAGATTTGCCATTATCTATAAAAGCAAACAATTTAATTCCGATGTTATCTGCGGGATTTCATAATATTCCTTTGACTAAATATTTAATCGAGCAGGTACGTCAGTCTCCAAAAGACAGAATTAAAGCTTTGCGTGAATATTTGCCAACGGCACGATCTAAGGATTGGGTTTTGGAAAAAGCAGGGCAGCGTGTTCAGGTGATCAAAAAAGATGAAAAAGAAGGTGGTGTTTTAGAATTTGGAACAGAAGTAATTAATACGCATGACGGAACTTTGGCTGTTTTATTAGGTGCTTCGCCGGGAGCTTCTACAGCAGTTTCAATTATGGTTGATTTGATTGGAAGATGTTTTCCGGATCAAATTAAAACACAGGAATGGGAAGCTAAATTGAAAAATATGATTCCGTCTTACGGACAGACTTTAAACGATAAGCCTGAGCTTTTAGCAGAAACCAGAAAACAGACTGCTGAAGTTTTAAAGCTTAAATAAAAAATATTTTTTTAAAACGACAAACCCGGATTTATCAGTCCGGGTTTGTCGTTTTTATCTCTTGTGTAATTTTTAAAATCTTTTCAGACAGGTTGCTCATCCAGATCAATTGTTCAATTACCAATTGCGCCTCCTGCATTTTAGCCTGACGTGTTTCTTTGTCAAGTTCTTCATCCGTTGCTAAGCGGGTAAAGTTTTTTCGTTTCATTTCTTCAAATTGTAAAGTCAGATCTTCCTTCTCAAAAAAAGTATCGGTTACAACTGTTTCATTTCTTAAAATTGAAACAGCATGGTCTAAATTAGAAAGAATTGTTTTTATAATATAATTGAATGATTCTGAGGCTGAAGTAGTTTGGTTTAATTGAATATAGGTCGATAACGATGTTAAGGAAGATAATAAAGAATGATTTAAAACCACTAATTTATTGACTTTTGGCAGTAGTTTTTGTTTTGATTTTGGTTCCTGCATCATTCTTTGAAACGAGGTCATTAAGTTTCCAATTTCAATAAAAGTATGCTTTCTGGCCAGTCTGTATGAAGTGGGTACTTCGCCTTTTTTATTATAAAAATCTGCAATTTCCTTAAGATATACGCGATTAGCCTTAATTGAATTTTCAATATGTATGGGTGTATTGATAAACTCCCATGCAGGCCATAAAAACTGATTAGCCAAAAAAGCTAAAATGGCGCCGGCAAGCGAATCCAGAATTCGAAACTGAATTACTTCTACTACATCAGGTACCAGAATGCCATAGATAAAAACGACATACATCGTAACAAAAGTGGCACTAATTTTATAATTTTTCTGAGCATATGATAAGCCAAGCAGCATGCAGACAATAGATAAAAGGCTTAAAACAACATGATTTTGTACCAACGAAACAATTCCGAAAGCAAATAGTCCGCCCAGAATTGTACCAAAAATACGATTATACGAACGTTCTTTGGTCAATCCATAACCAGGCCTCATAATTACCACTATGGTCAGTAAAATCCAATACACATTTTGAAATGGAAGAAATTTTCCAATAATAAAACCAATTAAAATTGTAATCGTCAATCGCAATGAATGTCTGAAAATAGACGAAGAAAAGCTTAAATTTTCAATCAGCGTACGTAAAGGATAATATTGTGGTGTCAGGAATTTTTCTAATTCTTTGTCCTTGTCTTTTAATTTATAAGATTGCATGGCCAGAGAAAAGGCACGCTGTATGATTTTGATTTTTCCAACTTGATTTTTTGCATATTTGAGCATGTTGGTCAACATGAGAACCCCTTCGGCAGCTTCTTGTTTACCTAAGGTTTTTTCATAATCAAAAATAGCAAATTCAAGAGCGTCAAGTTCATTTTTTAAATCATTCTTGTCAATATATTTGGTGATATGATGTACATTTTTGGATAGTTTTTTTAAAGTAGAAGCCAATTTGTAGGCCACGTTTTGATACGTTCGTAAAACATTTGGGTGTTTATCAAATTTATCATGAAGCTTGCTATGGTCAAAAGAGGTATATAAAGCCAATTCCTGAATTTCGACAAGGGTAATGAAAACCAACAGCATTTTTCGGTTTTGACTGCTTCCTACGGTAGCGGTCTGGTTACCAAATAAGACTTCACGTAAATCTTCATGAATCTGATTCAGGTCCACCTGAATAGTTAGTTGTTTTTCTATAATTTCTTTTCTGTCTGCTTCGGGATTCCATAAGTCGCCCCTTAGTTTTAAATACTTTGCAGTTAATCGTATTCCTTCGGCAATTTGAAGTTCAATATATTTATAAGGCTGGGCAAAATGAAAGATGAGAGAAACTATTAAATATAAAATACCTCCAATAAAAATATAGCCTGAGTATGCAAAGGCTTCCCAGCCCTGATGTAAGTGCCCGAATGATAAAGAAATAGAAATTAAGGCAGAAAATGAAACAAAAGTAGCACGTTGGCCATAAACCGATATCATAGAGCATACAAAAAGCAAAAATCCTAAAAAAGGATAAAATAAATAAGGATAGGGATAAGCAAAATTTACTAATAAATTTACTCCCGAAACAATAAAAGAAGCTACAATTAATCCCTTTATTTTATGACTTAAAGTACTGGGAATATCACATGGATAAGTGTAAAAAGCACCTAATGCAATGGTAAAACCAATTTCAAAATAGCCTAGAAAATTCAAAACCAAAACAGGAATTACTGAAGCTATAGTTACTTTTGAGGCGTTTAAAAATGAAGTGCTGTTGGTGAATTTTGCAATGCGATCTAACATATAAATAGGTTTAAAACAAAGGTAAGATAATTTGGCATAATTATAGCTGAGATTTTAACGAACGGTCAAAATGAGATTTAATATGTTATTTTCAAATGGTCATTGACTATTTTTTACTATTTTTGATTCCTAAATTTGAAGAATTAGATTAATATTTTTTAGTAAATAAAAATAAAATAATACGATATAGATGATTTTACCAATTGTAGGATATGGGGATCCTGTTTTAAGAAAAGTTGGTGAGGTAATTACGCCGGATTATCCAAACTTAAAAGAAACTATTGCAAACATGTATGAAACGATGTATAATGCTTACGGTGTGGGACTTGCCGCACCACAGGTAGGTATACCAATTCGTTTGTTTGTAATTGACACTACTCCTTTTAGTGATGACGAAGATTTACCATCTGATGAACAAAAAGATTTAAAAGGTTTCAAAAAAACTTTTATTAATGCTAAAATTATTTCAGAGGAAGGCGAGGAGTGGAGTTTTAACGAAGGATGCTTAAGTATTCCTGACGTTCGTGAGGACGTATACAGAAAACCAACTGTAACGCTAGAATATTGCGAGGAAGATTTTATAATGAAAACAGAAGTTTTCGATGGTTTGATCGCCAGGGTTATTCAACATGAATATGACCACATTGAAGGGATTTTATTTACGGATAAAATATCATCTTTAAAAAAGCGTCTGATTCAGAAGAAACTAAAAAACATTACCGAGGGTAAAACTTTTCAGGATTACAGAATGAAATTTGCATCCGCTAAAAAGGGAAGATAATTATAATACAACAAATTTTAATAACATGAATTTAGAGAAAATTTTAGCCATTTCAGGAAAACCGGGTTTATATGTATTGAAAGTACAGACTCGTACAGGCTTTGTGGCAGAATCATTATTAGACGGAAAAAAAATTACTGTAAACTTAAAAAGTAACGTAAGTTTATTGTCAGAAATTTCAATTTATACTTACGAAGGCGAAAAACCTTTGACAGAAGTAATGCAGCGTATTGCTGTTAAAGAAAGCAAAGGTCAGGCGATTTCTCATAAAGAAGATAATGCAAAATTAACTGAATACTTTAAAGAAATTTTACCTGAGTATGACGAGGAAAGAGTTTACCCGTCAGATATTAAAAAAGTATTAAACTGGTACAATATGCTTCAGGCTAAAGGTTTAGTAACTGACGAAGCTCCTGCAGCAACTTCAACATCTGAAGAGATTGCAGTTGAAGAACCGACAAAGAAAGCTCCTGCTAAAAAAGCTAAAGCTAAAAAAGAAGAATAGTAGTTTTACATTCAAATATATTAATCCTGTTAAGATGTTTTCTTAGCAGGATTTTTTACTTTTACACTATTCTGTTTATAACAAAAAACTTCAAAATGAGCAAAGAACTTCAGCTTAAAGCTTTCGAAAGATTATTAATTATCATGGATGAGCTTCGTGAGCAATGTCCGTGGGATAAAAAGCAGACTTTGCAGACATTGAGATATCTAACCATAGAAGAAACTTACGAATTGGGTGATGCTATTTTAGATAATGACCTGAATGAAGTTAAAAAAGAACTGGGTGATTTATTGTTACACATCGTTTTTTACGCCAAAATAGGTTCTGAAACAAACGATTTTGATATAGCGGATGTATGTAATGAAATCTGTGAGAAACTGATTCATCGCCATCCTCATATTTATAGTGATACTATAGTTAAGGATGAAGAAGAAGTCAAACAAAATTGGGAGAAGTTAAAGCTTAAAGAAGGTAAAAAATCAGTTTTGGAAGGTGTTCCAAGAAGTTTGCCGGCATTAGTAAAAGCAAGCCGAATTCAGGACAAAGTTAAAGGTGTTGGTTTTGATTGGGAAGAATCGCATCAGGTTTGGGATAAAGTACAGGAAGAATTAGAAGAGTTACAAGTTGAAGTAAAATCAGGCGATCAGGATAAAATTGAAGCCGAATTTGGTGATGTTTTGTTCTCGATGATCAATTATGCCAGATTTTTAAATGTAAACCCTGAAGACGCCTTAGAACGCACCAATAAAAAATTTATCAAGCGTTTTCAATATTTAGAAAGTAAAGCCAGCGAATTAGGTAAACCTTTAATGGATATGACTTTAGCCGAAATGGATGTGTTTTGGAACGAAGCTAAAAAACTATAATTATTCAGCCAGTTTTTTTAAAGCTTTTATGTTTTTGATTAGAATTTTTTTACCAACTAATTCAATCAATTCCAATTTATTAAATTCAGATAATAATCGGATACAGCTTTCGGTAGCCGTACCAATCATTCCGGCTAATTCTTCTCTTGTAAGCTGAACTTTTAAGGATTTGTCTGTGTCTTCGCCAAAAGTAGTATGCAAGTATAATAAGGTCTCGGCCAATCGTTGCTTTACTGTTTTTTGGGCCAATGCAATTTTATCATTATCAGAATCTTTCAAATCCTCACAAACCGACTGCATTAGATTCATCGAAAACTGATTGTTGTTATTAAAAAAATGAATGATTTCAGATTTTGGAATAAAACAAACTTCCATATCGGCAACCGCTTTTGCTGATAAATTGGCGGGTTCATTGCTGATCATCGAACGCTGACCTAATAATTCTCCCGATTTTACCAGTTTTACAATCTGGTCTTTTCCATTGGCACTTAATTTGGAAAGTTTACCAATACCATCTTTTACACAGAAAACGCCATTGGTTACTTCACCTTCTTCAAAAATGGCTTCCCCTTTTTTTATGGTGTGCGTCGTTTTACTATTCGCCAATTGTATAACTTCCTCTTTATTAAGCGCTTTTAGCGAACTAAGCTGCCTTACAATACATTGGTCACATTTGTTCATAGTAAAATTCTTTACTGCAAAATTAAGGATAATTCGAGTTGATACGTCGAATACCAACTGAAAATTCATAGAAAATAATCTTTATGAATAGTAAATCTGATTTATCTAAATTATGTATAGTTCAATATAATGAATGATAATATTACTATAATGTCATGTTTTAAAATTTAAAAAAATAATTAATGTGTTGATTTTCAGCATAATTTATCAATACAATCCTTTTGACTTTACAACTTTAAAACTTTTGACTTTATGACTTCATTATGATAAATATCATATTTATAACCTTTTGCTATGCTAACCTTTGTAGTGTAAAAAACCAAAGTTATGAGCGGGCAAAGTTGTTTTCACTGTGGATTGACCATTCCTGAAAACGAAATAATTTATTTTGATCAAAAAGAGTTTTGCTGTAACGGCTGTAAAACGGTTTACGAAATTTTCAGCCTTCACAATCTAACTTCTTACTACGATTTTGAAAAATCACCCGGAGCCACTCCACAGGATATTCAGGGAAAATATGATTTTTTAGACAATAAATCTATTCTTTCTAAATTACTGGAGTTTCAGGAAGGCAACACGGCTATTGTTTCCTTAAATATTCCGCACATTCATTGTAGTTCCTGCATTTGGATTTTAGAAAATCTGAATAAAATTCAAACCGGAATCAGTACTTCACAAGTTAATTTTCCGGAGAAGAGAGTCCGAATCACATTCGATTCTGATGCTATTTCACTTAAAGAAATTGTCTATTTATTGAGTTCTATTGGTTACGAACCTTATATCAGTTTAGAAAACTACGAAACAGGCAAAAGCAATATCGACAGAAGCCTGACGTATAAATTAGGCGTTGCTTTTTTCTGTTTTGGAAATATTATGCTGTTGTCTTTTCCTGAATATTTCGAAATCAAAGAATTCTGGCTGGACAATTACAAACCGTTTTTCAGGTTCTTGATTTTTGTTCTTGCATTGCCGAGTTTCCTGTATTCAGCAAGCGGATATTACATTTCTGCGTATCACAGTATCAAAACCCGAATGTTAAACATTGATATTCCGATTGCGTTGGGAATTATCGTAATGTTTATCCGAAGCACTTATGATATGGTAATGGATCAAGGGCCGGGCTTTTTTGATAGTTTGGCGAGTCTAGTTTTCTTTATGCTTTTGGGGAAAATGTTCCAGACTAAAACGTATAGTTTTTTAAGTTTTGAAAGAGATTTTAAATCCTATTTTCCTATTGCCGTTACCCGAATCAATACCGATTCATCTGAAGAAAGCGTTCCGGTTTATGACATTGAAAAAGGAAATCGATTGTTGATTCGCAATCAGGAATTAATTCCCGTTGATGGTATTTTAATTAGTGAAAAAGCCGAAATCGATTATAGTTTCGTAACCGGAGAAGCCGTTCCTATTACCAAGAAATCAGGTGATAAAGTTTTTGCCGGAGGAAAACAAATTGGAAAAGTCATTGAAATGGAAGTTTTGCATTCGGTATCACAAAGTTATCTGACGCAATTGTGGAGCAATGAAATTTTTCAGAAGAAAGTATTTCAAAAACACAAAACCATTACGGATGCAATAAGTCGGTATTTCACCCCAATCTTACTGCTGATTGCATTTGCTGGTTTTGGCTATTGGATTTTTATAGATGCCAATACGGCCTTTAATGTTTTCACAGCAGTATTGATTGTCGCTTGTCCTTGCGCATTGGCATTGACGGCTCCGTTTACTTTCGGGAACATTTTACGAATTCTCGGCAAGCAGAAATTGTATCTTAAAAATGCTTTGGTGATTGAACAATTGGCAAAAGTGGATACCATCGTTTTTGATAAAACAGGAACGATTACCACCAATAAAAAGTCCGATATTTTATATGAAGGAAATCTAATTTCTGAAGAAAATCTAATTTCTGAAGAAAATAACATTCTTATAAAAAATCTCCTTCGGGCATCAAATCATCCGTTAAGCCGAATGCTATATGATTTTTTGCCTGAAACCAAGAAGATTAAAATCGATGATTTTCAGGAAATAACAGGCAAAGGAATTCAGGGCAGCATTGACAATAAAGTTGTTCAAATGGGTTCGGCAACATTTGTTGATGCTCCGATTTTAGAAACCCCAGAAATTGAAAAAACAGCACTTCACATTAAAATTGATGGTCTTTATTACGGCAAATTCATTTTTGAAAACCAGTACCGAAAAGGACTCGAAAAGCTGTTTGTAGATTTAAGCCAAAACTATCAAATCAAAGTGCTTTCGGGAGATAATGATGGCGAAAGAGCCAATCTGGAAACCATTTTACCTAAAAACACCGAATTAATATTCAACCAAAAACCGGAACAAAAACTAGATTACATCAAAACATTACAGGAAAAAGGACACAATGTAATGATGGTCGGTGATGGATTAAACGACGCCGGAGCCCTGGCACAAAGTAATGTCGGAATTTCTATTTCAGAAAATGTGAATGTGTTTTCTCCCGCCTGTGATGCTATTCTAGATGCCAGCGAATTCTCTCGTTTGGATTATTTCCTGAAGTTATCTAAAAAATCGATCCTAATAATCAAGATGAGTTTTGCGCTTTCACTGCTGTACAATGTTGTCGGTTTAGGATTTGCCGTAACAGGTAATTTATTGCCTCTTGTTGCCGCTATCATTATGCCTTTGAGTACTATAACGATTGTAAGTTTTGTGACGCTGATGAGTAATTTTTATGCGAATCAAAAATAAATAAGGATCTCGTTCTGCTATGATAATTATCATATTTTAAGAATACCCAACGCACTAATTTTGCTTATATAAATCAAGAATATGAGTGTCATTTACCTGTTGATTTCAGTCAGTATCTGCGTAGCAATCGGTTTTTTTATTGCTTTTATAATCGCAGTCAAATCGGGGCAGTATGACGATGATTATACGCCATCCGTCAGAATGCTTTTTGATGACGAAACCAAAATAACGACCCAAAATAACCAATCTAAAACCGAAGAAAAACAAGAATAATTATGGAAATGCAACAGTTTTATTATGACAACAAAATTGTAAAGAAATTCATTTACGCTACCATTCTTTTTGGGGTAGTCGGAATGTTAGTCGGGCTAACCCTGGCGGTTATGTACCTTTTTCCCAACATTACCGATGGAATATCGTGGCTAAGTTACGGGCGACTAAGACCTTTACATACCAATGCGGTAATTTTTGCCTTTGTGGGAAATGCCTTTTTTGCCGGAATGTATTACTCTTTACAGCGATTACTCAAAGCCAGAATGTTCAGCGATTTTTTAAGCAATGTCCACTTTTGGGGCTGGCAGCTGATTATTTTGGCAGCAGCCAT
>Ga0247810_10001886_pt1 | contig 12343 bp, 9 predicted proteins | sample UWRJL119311C1_FD_179918 | JGI IMG/M metagenome (GOLD analysis project Ga0247810, IMG submission 179918) | Plant litter microbial communities from Arlington Agricultural Research Station in Wisconsin, United States - UWRJ-L119-311C-1 | ecosystem: Environmental > Terrestrial > Plant litter >...
GACAAGGAGTGGGTCGCAGTACGCGCCATGGTGCGTCGCACCGATACCAACCAGGTGATGGACCAGCTCTACGAACTCGGAGCCCGCGCCATCCTCGTCAGCTCAATTCACGCTGCAAGGATCTAGACCATGACTGTCGCCGTCCGCGTCATCCCGTGCCTCGATGTGGCCGCTGGCCGTGTGGTGAAGGGCGTCAACTTCCTTAACCTGCGTGATGCGGGCGACCCCATCGAGCTGGCCCGCAAGTACTACGAGCAGGGCGCCGACGAGATCACCTTCCTCGATGTCACCGCAACCGTCGACGACCGCGCCACCATGTATGACGTGGTTGCCGCGACCGCCGAGCAGGTGTTTATCCCGCTGACCGTTGGTGGGGGAGTGCGCCACCCCGACGACGTCGCCCGGCTACTCGCCAGTGGTGCCGACAAGGTGGGCGTCAACAGTGCCGCCATCGCACGCCCTGACCTCATCGGCGAGATCGCCGACCGGTTCGGCGCACAGGTGCTTGTTCTCAGCTTGGACATCACGCGCGAAGCATCCGCCCCGTCCGGTTTTGTGGTGACCACCCACGGAGGTCGGACCAAAACCGAACTCGACGCCCTCGAGTGGGCGCAGAACGCCATCACCCGCGGCGCTGGCGAGCTGCTTGTCAACTCGATCGACGCCGATGGCACCAAGGCCGGTTTTGACCTCGAGCTCATCGCCGCTATGCGCGCGATCAGCACCGTGCCGGTGATCGCCAGCGGAGGAGCAGGGGCACTGGCTCACTTCGCCCCCGCGATCGCTGCTGGTGCGGATGCCGTGCTGGCGGCATCGGTGTTCCACAACGGAGAATTGACCGTGGCCGACGTCAAGGGCGCGCTGGCCGAGTCAGGAGTGCTGGTTCGATGACTGCTAACAACGTGACCACCAACGACCACACTCACTCCGAGCCCGCTCCCGTGCTGACCGCCGAGACGGTCGGTGCCGTTATCGACCGTGCCACCTTCGACGACAAGGGCCTGCTGCCCGCAATTGTGCAGCAGGAAGACACCGGCGAGGTGCTGATGCTCGGCTACATGAACGCCGAAGCGCTGCGCCGCACCCTCACGGAGGGCCGGGTCACGTTCTGGTCGCGGAGCCGCCAGGAGTACTGGCGCAAGGGCGACACCAGTGGACACCGCCAGTACGTCCGCACAGCCGCCCTCGACTGTGATGCCGACACCCTCCTGCTCAAAGTGATCCAGATCGGTGCGGCCTGCCACACCGGTGCGCACGCGTGCTTCGATGTCGACCCACTCAACCCGTACATCGGACAGCCCTCGAATTGGACAGCGAATGAGTAGCACCAGCCTCGCCGATTTCACCACGCGCCTGGCCGACGGTCACCGCGTGGTGCCGGTCATCCGCGACCTGTTCGCCGACGGTGAGACCCCGGTCGGTATCTACCGCAAACTTGCCATGGGCAAACCGGGCACGTTCCTGCTCGAATCCGCCGAACAGGGCGGTATCTGGTCGCGATATTCCTTTGTGGGTGTGCGGTCGTTCGGTGTGCTGACGCAGGTTCGGGATGCTGCGGAGTGGCTCGACTATGGCCTGTCCGAGTCGCGAGCCCTCGGCGATGACGCACCAACGGCGCCGCTCGAGGCCCTCCGCCACCTCTACGAGAGGTGGGCGACGCCCCATGTCGACGGGCACCCGCCCTTGACCGGTGGACTCGTTGGGTTTATCGGCTGGGAAGCCGTGCGCCAGCTCGAGCACCTCCCCAACATCCCCGTCGCCGACTTCAGTGTGCCCGGCCAGGCCATGAGTTTTGTCTCCGAACTGGTTGTCCTCGACCATCGCACCGGATCGGTGTTGCTCATCGTGGCGGCGCTCAACGATGGAACGGACGACGCCGACACCCTCTGGGCCGACGCGCAGACCCGGCTTGACGCCATGCAGGCCGAACTCGCGACACCGTCCGAGGCGTGGATCGCCGAGGTCGACATGTCGGTGCAGGCGAACCCGATTCCCCGGGTGGACCCCGCCCATTACGCGGCGGCGATCGAGAAGTCGAAAGAGTACATCCGCGACGGCGACGTTTTCCAGGTGGTTGTCTCCCAGCGGTTCGACCACAAAATCACGGCGCACCCCCTCGACGTGTACCGGGTGCTCCGCACCCTCAATCCGTCTCCCTATATGTACCTGCTCACGCTGGTGGACCCCGACGGCGAACCGTACTCGGTGGTGGGCTCGTCGCCCGAGGCCCTCGTCAAGGTCACAGACCAGCGCGTTTCCATGCATCCCATCGCCGGGTCCCGCCCGCGCGGCGACTCACCCGAAATCGACCAGAACCTCGCGGAGGAACTGCTGGCCGATGAGAAGGAACGGGCCGAGCACTTGATGCTCGTCGACCTCGCCCGCAACGATCTCCTCAAGGTGTGCGCGCCCGGCTCCGTTGAGGTCACCGAATTTATGCAGGTCGAGCGTTTCAGCCACATCATGCACCTCGTCTCGTCGGTGGAGGGCAACCTGTTGCCGTCCGCCAGCTCGATCGATGTGTTCCGGGCGACGTTCCCAGCCGGCACCCTCAGCGGGGCTCCGAAACCGCGCGCGCTGGAGATCATCGACGAGCTCGAACCCGCGCAACGCGGTGTTTACGGGGGAGTGGTGGGGTACTTTGACTTCGCGGGCGACGCCGACCTCGCGATCGCGATCCGCACGGCAACCATCGTGGGCGGACTCGCGCGGGTGCAGGCGGGTGCCGGACTCGTCGCCGACTCCGACCCTGCCGCTGAACACCTCGAGTCGCAGAACAAGGCGGCTGCGCCTCTGCGTGCCGTCGCTATCGCCAACGCGATGCGACGGGTGCAGTGATGGACCCGCGCCGCCTCCGCCTGCTCACCATCCTCGCGGTGCCCGTGTTTGCCGCGCTGACCCTTCTGGCTGTCACCCAGCCCTGGTGGACGGTCACACTCGCCGACCGCCCCATCGAAGTCATCGGCACCGCCGCGTCGCCGGCACTGTCTGCGTTGTCGCTGTCGAGTTTCGCGCTGGCGGCAGCCCTCGCGATCTCCGGGCCGGTCTTCCGCGTCATTATGGGTGTGCTGCAGATCGCGATCGGCGGCACTGTTGTGCTGGCGTCGATGGTCTCCATCACGGATCCGATCGCGGCGTCCGCTTCGCTGATCTCCGAGGCCACCGGTGTCGCCGGCGACGAGTCAGTCGCCGCCCTCGTCGAGAGTGTGACGCTGGGCGCCTGGCCCTGGGTCGCAGTTGTGTCCGGGGTGCTGGCCGCGCTGGTTGGGATTCTGCTGCTTGCCACGTTCCGTCGCTGGCCCGCGGCATCCCGCAAATACCAGGCGGTACGCCTCGAAGACCCCTCCGCCCCGCGCGACTCGGTCGGCGACTGGGACGCCCTCAGTGACGGTGCCGACCCCACCGACCGCTGACCCCGAGCGACCATCAACATCAACCGACCGCTGACACCCCGCGGTTTCGCGGAATGGTGACGTACCCGTCCGGTACAGTTGATCGAAGTCCGTCGCTTCATCGCGGCACCAGAGCAACAGCAGTAGCGCAGCATCACCGCAGCATTGCTACCCAGTCTTAAGAGGAGAATCGTGTCCGCAGAGGAACATGACGCCGAGGGAAACTCGCCCGCCGCATGGACGGCTGTCATCATCATGCTTGTCGCGTTTACGATCGGCACCTTCGCATTCTGGTTTGACATCCCGTGGATCGTCTTCGCCTCGGTCGGACTCCTCGCGGTCGGACCCATCGTTGGTCTGCTGATGAAGCGCGCCGGCTATGGCGTCGGCGGCGAAAAGTCGCTGCCCAAAGCGCGCGCCTAGAGTGTTAACCGATCTCGTATCCGGAGCCCTGCAAGACGCTTCGGAACGCCGCAGTGCCGCCAGCTTCCAGGTTGTTGAGGCTGCAGCGCTGGCGCGTCCCGCTGCCCTCGATGCGCTCGAACTGCTTGCTCCCGCCGACCGCGTCAAAATCATCGCCGAGGTCAAGCGCGCAAGCCCGTCTCGTGGTGCTCTTGCAGACATCCCCGATCCCGCCGCCCTCGCCTCGTCGTATGAGACCGGTGGAGCGAGCGCGATCAGTGTGCTCACCGAGGGTCGTCGTTTCGGCGGCTCCCTCGCTGATCTCGAAGCGGTTCGGGATGCCGTGTCGCTGCCAGTTCTTCGTAAAGACTTCATCGCCGACCCGTATCAGGTGCTCGAAGCGCGCGCTGCCGGGGCCGACCTCGTTCTGTTGATTGTTGCGGCTCTCGAACAGAGTGCCATGCAGGAGCTGTTCGACCTCATTGGCCAGCTTGGGATGACGGCACTGGTCGAGACCCACAGTGGTGACGAAGTGTCGCGTGCCCTCGATCTCGGAGCGACACTTGTGGGTGTCAACGCCCGCAACCTCAGCACGTTCGAACTCGACCAAGACCTGTTCGGCAGCCTTGCTGACTCCATCCCGTCCGGTGTTATCCGCGTCGCCGAGTCCGCGGTGAAGTCCGCCGCCGACGTCGCCCACTACCGCGAAGCCGGTGCTGACGTTGTTCTCGTCGGTGAAGCGCTTGTGATCCACGGCGACCCCGCGGCGACGCTCGCCGAATTCCTCAGGGCCTGAGCCGCACACGGTTGCCGTGTGTGACCGCGTCCCTCCCGCCCGTCACCATCAACGAAGTTCAGAGGTTCTAATGTCACTTCGAGACGAAATCGGTCCCTACTTTGGCGAGTTCGGTGGACGCTTTGTTCCCGAATCGCTGGTTGCGGCTCTTGATGAGCTCAGTGCAGCGTACGAGTCCACCAAATCAGACCCGGCCTTCGCGGCCGAGCTGATGGAGCTGCACAAGACGTACACCGGGCGCCCCTCGATCATCACGGAGGTTCCGCGTTTCGCGAAGCACGCCGGTGGCGCACGCATCATCCTCAAGCGGGAAGACCTCAACCACACGGGCTCCCACAAGATCAACAACGTTCTCGGACAGGCCCTGCTCACCAAGCGCATCGGCAAAACCCGAGTGATCGCCGAGACCGGCGCCGGCCAGCATGGAGTAGCCACCGCCACGGCAGCTGCCCTGTTCGGACTCGAGTGCGTCATCTACATGGGCGAGGTCGACACCGACCGCCAGGCGCTCAACGTCGCCCGGATGCGTCTGCTGGGGGCCGAGGTTGTGTCGGTCACAACCGGCTCACGTACACTCAAAGACGCCATCAATGAGGCCTACCGCGAGTGGGTCGCCAGCGTCGACACCACCAACTACATTTTCGGAACCGTCGCAGGTCCCCACCCGTTCCCCGCGATGGTGCGCGACTTCCAAAAGATCATCGGCGAAGAAGCCCGCCAGCAGGTTCTCGACCTGACGGGTAAACTCCCCGACGCGGTCACCGCCTGCATCGGCGGTGGCAGCAACGCCATCGGCATCTTCCACGCTTTCCTCGACGACCCGTCCGTTGCCTTGTACGGGTACGAGGCATCGGGGGAGGGCCACCTCACCGAGCGTCACGCCGCGACCTTCACTCGCGGACGGCCCGGAGTGCTGCACGGTGCCCGCAGCTACATGCTGCAGGACGAAGACGGCCAGACCGTCGAGTCGCACTCGATCTCCGCCGGGCTCGACTACCCGGGCGTCGGCCCGGAGCACTCCTGGCTGCACGACCTGGGTCGCGCGACCTATGCGCCGATCACAGACGACGAGGCGATGCAGGCGCTGCGCCTGCTCAGCCTCACCGAAGGCATCATCCCCGCCATCGAATCCGCCCACGCCCTCGCCGGCACCATCAAGCTCGGCAAAGAACTTGGCCCCGACGCGACCATCCTGGTGAACCTCAGTGGCCGCGGCGACAAAGACATGGAGACCGCCGGCAAGTACTTCGACATCCTTGATGCCGAGGCACTCGAACGCGAGATCAGCGAACCTGCCCCCGATGGGGCGAGAGGCGACAACGCATGAGCCAGGTCCAGAACGCCATCGCGGCACGCACGGCTGCCGGATCGGGTGCCCTCGTCGGCTACCTCCCGGCCGGCTTCCCCGACCTGCAGACCAGCATCGAAGCCGCAGTCGCCCTCGCTGAAAACGGCGTTGACGTGATCGAGCTCGGGCTTCCCTACTCCGACCCCGTGATGGACGGTGTGGTAATCCAGGAGGCGACCCAGCAGGCTCTGGCCAACGGGTTCCGCCTTCGTGACGGTATCGACGCGGTTGCCGCCATCACCGCACGCGTCGACGTGCCGGTATTGGTCATGACCTACTGGAACCCCATCATCCAGTTCGGTGTCGACCGTTTCGCTGACGAACTCCTCGCCGCCGGCGGCGCAGGGCTTATCACTCCCGACCTCGTTCCCGACGAAGCGGCCGCGTGGCTCGCAGCCTCCGACCGCACGGGCCTTGACCGTGTGTTCCTCGCGGCACCGTCCTCCAGCGACGTGCGGCTCGCCCGCGCCGTTGAACTCAGCCGTGGGTTTGTCTACGCGGTGTCGACCATGGGCATCACCGGTGCCCGCAACGATGTCGACAACGCCGCCCGATCCCTCGTCGAGCGTCTCCGCTCCGTCGGCGCGACCAGCGCCTGCGTGGGCATCGGCATTTCTTCTCCCGAGCAGGTACGTGAAGTGCTCGGTTACGCCGACGGCGCGATTGTCGGTTCCATGCTCGTTAAGGCTCTAGCCGAGGGCGGAGTGGATGCCGTTGCGAAAGCGGCAGCCCACCTCGCCACCGGCAAGTAGTCTTACTTCGTTCCGACACGAAAGGTGACCAGTACATTGTTCGCCCCCCTCAGCATTCCCAGTCCTGACCCTTCGTGGCAGTCCTTCAGCGTTCCCGTCGGTGAATGGCTCTCGTGGACCGGATTGTCTCCCGACATCACCCTGACGATCCACGCCTACGCGCTGTGTATCCTCGCCGGGATCATCGCGGCGATCTGGTTCACGTCGTATCGTCTCACCAAGCGTGGCGGCGAGCCGGGCATCGTTCTGGATGTCGCCCTCTGGGCCGTGCTGTTCGGTATTGTCGGCGCGCGAATCTTCCACGTGCTCACCCACCCCGATGACTACTTCGGTGCGGGCAAAGAATTTGTGAAGGTGTTCTTCATCTGGGAGGGTGGCCTTGCCATCTTCGGTGCGCTGCTCTTCGGTGCGCTGGGCGTATGGGTGGGATGCTATTTCGCGAAACTTCGCTTCTTCAGCTTTGCTGACGCCCTGATCCCCGGACTCCTGCTGGCTCAGGCCTTCGGTCGACTGGGCAACTACTTCAACCACGAACTGTTCGGTCAGCCGACCGACCTTCCGTGGGGCCTGGAGATCGAGTCCACCAACCAGGCATTCCCTCTCGGCCTGCCGGAGGGAACCCTGTTCCACCCGACGTTCGCGTACGAAATGCTCTGGAACCTCTTCGGAATTGTTGTGCTGCTGCTCATTGAGCGCAACATGCGCCTGCGCTGGGGCAAGATGCTCGGCCTGTATCTCATCTGGTACGGCGTGGGTCGCAGTATGTTCGAGACAATTCGTCTTGACCCGAGCGAAGTATTTCTGGGCATCCGGACCAACGTATGGGCTGCCTTTGCCGCCGTTCTTCTGGGTATCATCATCCTTGTCGTCCAGACACGCCGTCACCCAGGTGTGGAACCTGGTCCGTACAAGCCGGGCCACGAGTGGTCGCCGAACGCTTCTGGGGTAGACTCCGAGGAGACCTATTCGGACAGTGACGACATCGGCAACGAGGCCGTGACCACATCCGAAGTGCCCGCCACAAGCGGGTCAGGCAACAAACCCTAGATAGCTCGAACCCCCGAGACATCACACCCTCGGGGGTACCACACCCCCTGGGCTGAGGGTGTCCACTTGTATGTTGGGCCAGCGACGTCCCTCCACGTGTCCACGTTTTGTGAGGACGGTATCTGATGGCTCTCACGCCACCCTTCTCGAGCTTTAGCTCGATCCCTGCTGCCACGGGTCTCTATGACCCGGGCCGCGAACGCGATGCCTGTGGCCTTGCCATGGTCGCCACCCTCCGGGGTACGGCCGGGCACGACATCATCGACCTCGCGCTCAACGCGCTGCGCAACCTCGAACACCGCGGTGCTATCGGCTCTGACGCCGGTACCGGTGACGGTGCGGGAATCATCACCCAGATTCCCGACGAGTTCTTCCGCGCCGTCAGTGAGTTCGAATTGCCCGCCATGGGCCAGTACGCCGTGGGTATGGCATTCCTCCCCACCAACGCGGGAGATCGTGCCGCGCTGAAGCGCAACATCGCGACGATTGCCCGCGAGGAGCAGCTCAAGGTGCTGGGGTGGCGGGATGTTCCCGTGAACGCCGCGGAACTGGGCAACCTCGCTCGCGACGCCATGCCGGTGTTCGAGCAGCTGTTTGTCGAGTCATCTCTTCTTGACGCCGAGGGCGAGACCCGTTCGGGAATCGCGCTCGACCGCCAGACGTTCCGCTTGCGTAAGCGTGCAGAGCGCGAGTTCGGCGCATACTTCCCGTCGCTGTCGAGCCGCACGCTCGTCTACAAGGGAATGGTCACCACTCTTCAACTCGAGCCGTTCTACCCTGACCTCAGTGACGCGCGGTTCACGTCGAAGCTTGCTCTGGTGCACTCGCGCTACTCGACCAACACGTTCCCGTCGTGGCCGCTCGCGCAGCCCTTCCGTATGATCGCGCACAACGGTGAGATCAACACGGTGCAGGGAAACCGAAACTGGATGCGCGCGCGCCAGTCACAGCTCGAGTCCGAGCTCATCGGCGACATCCGTCCGATCCTGCCCATCGTCACCCCGGGCGCCAGTGACTCCGCGTCGTTCGATGAGGTTGTGGAACTTCTCACGCTCACCGGGCGCAGCCTGCCGCACTCGATCATGATGATGGTGCCGGAGGCCTGGGAGAACCAGGTCGATATCGACAAGGGTCGCCGCGACTTCTACGAGTACCACTCCATGTTGATGGAGCCATGGGACGGCCCCGCCGCCCTCGTCTTCACCGACGGATCATTGGTGGGAGCGACCCTCGACCGCAACGGGCTCCGTCCCGGCCGCTACGTTGTCACCACAGACGGTCTTATTGTTCTTGCCAGCGAGATCGGTGTGCTCGACATCGAGCCCAGCCGGATCGAGCGCAAGGGCCGCCTTCGCCCCGGAAAGATGTTCCTCGTCGACACCGAGGGTGGGCGTCTCATCGAGGACGACGAAATCAAGGCGGAACTCGCCGATGCAGAACCGTGGGGTGAATGGCTCGACAAGGGTCGTATCAACCTTCACGATCTGCCCGAACGCGAGCACATTGTGCACACGCCGGCGTCGGTCACCCGCCGCCAGCGCACCTTCGGATACACCGAAGAAGAAGTTCGCATCCTGATCAGCCCGATGGCCAAGGTCGGGGCCGAACCGCTCGGAGCCATGGGGTCGGACACTCCCATCGCGATCCTGTCGGAGCGCCCGCGCCTGCTGTTCGACTACTTCGCCCAGCAGTTCGCGCAGGTCACCAACCCGCCGCTGGACTCGATCCGCGAAGAGGTTGTCACCTCGATGAGCCTGGGCCTCGGCCCGGAACTCAACCTGCTCAAGGCCACCCCGGCGCACGCGCGCCAGGTCATCCTCGACTTCCCGGTGATCGACAACGACGAGCTCGCCAAGATCCAGCACATCGACCCGGCTCCCGGCAGCCACGTCACCACCACCATCCGTGGGCTCTACCGTGTGGACGGTGGTCCGAAGGCGATGGAAAAGCGTCTGGCGGCCATGTGCCGTGAGGCCGACGCCGCCATCGAGGCGGGCGCAGCCTTCCTGGTGCTCTCCGACCGTGACTCCAACAGAGACCTCGCACCGGTTCCCTCGCTACTGATGCTCGCCGCCGTGCACCACCACCTCATCCGCCAGCAGAACCGGATGAAGGTTGGCATCATTGTTGAGGCCGGAGACGTTCGCGAAGTGCACCACGTCGCGCTCCTCCTCGGCTACGGGGCCTCCGCTGTGAACCCCTACCTCGCGATGGAAACCGCCGAAGAACTCGTCCGCAGCGGAATGCTGCAGGGCATCACCGCGCAGAAGGCCGTCAAAAACCTGATCAAGGCACTCGGTAAGGGTGTTCTCAAGATCATGTCGAAGATGGGCATCTCGGTTGTGGGTTCCTACACGGGTGCCCAGGCATTTGAGGCCGTTGGCCTCGGCCAGGACTTCGTCGACCAGTACTTCACCGGCACCTCGAGTCTTCTCGGTGGTGTGGGGATGGAGGTCATCGCCGCAGAAAGCGCCGCACGGCACAACGACGCCTATCCCGAGGACGGCGCGGTCATCGCGCACGAACGCCTCGGAACGGGTGGCGAGTACCAGTGGCGTCGGGACGGGCCGCCCCACCTCTTCAACCCCGATACTGTCTTCCGCCTGCAGCACTCCACGCGGGAGCGCCGCTACGACATCTTCCGCGAGTACACAAAACTCGTCGACGACCAGGCCACAAACCTCATGACCATGCGGGGACTCTTCAAGTTCAAGCACGGGGAGCGAGCGGCTGTGCCGATCGACGAGGTTGAGCCGGTGGCATCCATCGTCAAACGCTTCTCGACCGGCGCGATGAGCTACGGCTCCATCTCGAAGGAAGCACACGAGACCCTCGCCATCGCGATGAACCGCCTCGGCGGCAAGTCGAACACCGGTGAGGGCGGCGAAGACGTCGACCGTCTGCTCGACCCCGAACGTCGCAGTGCGATCAAGCAGGTGGCATCCGGACGCTTCGGTGTCACGAGCCTCTACCTCACTAACGCGACCGACATCCAGCTCAAAATGGCGCAGGGTGCCAAGCCCGGCGAAGGCGGGCAGCTCCCCGCGGGCAAGGTGTACCCCTGGATCGCGCGTACCCGTAACGGGACGCCCGGTGTTGGACTCATCTCGCCGCCTCCCCACCACGACATCTACTCGATCGAAGACCTCAAGCAGCTCATCTTCGACGTCAAGCGCGCGAACCCCAAGGCCCGAGTGCACGTCAAGCTCGTCAGCCAGGCCGGGATCGGCGCCGTAGCGGCTGGTGTCACCAAGGCTCTCGCCGACGTGGTGCTGGTCTCTGGCCACGATGGAGGAACGGGTGCTAGCCCGCTGAACTCGCTCAAACATGCCGGAACACCCTGGGAAATCGGTCTCGCCGAAACCCAGCAGACGCTGATGCTCAACGGCATGCGCGACCGCGTGGTTGTGCAGGTCGACGGCCAGATGAAGACCGGCCGCGACGTTGTTGTTGCCGCACTTCTCGGCGGCGAAGAGTTCGGTTTTGCGACCGCGCCCCTCGTGGTGTCGGGATGCATTCTGATGCGGGTGTGCCACCTCGACACCTGCCCCGTGGGAGTTGCCACCCAGAACCCCGTTCTGCGTGAACGCTTCAACGGCAAGCCCGAGTACATCATCAACTTCTTCGAGTTCCTGGCCCAGGAGGTGCGGGAGTACCTTGCCGCGCTCGGATTCCGCAGCATCGACGAGGCCGTTGGCCACCACGAGATGCTCGACGTCAACGGAGCTGTCGAACACTGGAAGGCGTCGGGTCTCGACCTCGCGCCCATCTTGATCGGACCGGAGTTCGCCGACGACGAACCGCGCAGCAACAAGCGCGGCCAGGAGCACGAACTCGAGAAGCACTTCGACAACGAACTGATCCAGCTCAGCCAGAACGTGCTGAACGGGGGAGCGCCGATCACCATCGAGCGCACCATCCGCAACACGGAGCGCGCTGTGGGTACCATGCTCGGCCACGAGGTGACCCTGCGTCACGGCGAGCACGGCCTGCCCACCGGGTCGATCGATGTCACCCTGCGCGGTTCCGCTGGCCAGTCCTTTGGTGCGTTTATGCCCAGCGGCATCACGTTGCGCCTCGAGGGCGACAGCAACGACTACGTCGGCAAGGGACTCTGCGGCGGCGAGATCGTTGTGCGTCCTGACCGCGACAGTGTGTTCCCCGCTGAGGACAACGTCATCGCCGGCAACGTCATCGGCTACGGAGCAACCCGCGGAAGTATGTTTATCCGCGGCATCGTGGGCGAGCGTTTCCTCGTGCGTAACTCAGGTGCGACTGCAGTCGTTGAGGGTGTGGGCGATCACGCTCTCGAGTACATGACCGGTGGGCTCGCGCTGATCCTCGGTGGAACCGGGCGAAACCTCGGAGCCGGGATGTCGGGCGGAACCGCCTACATCTACGACCTGCGCCCGGAACGAGTCAACCGTGAGTCGCTCGCCACTGGCGAGCTTCGCCTGGAAAGCCTCGGAAGCGCCGATGTGGAGATCGTCACCGACCTCCTGCAGCGGCACCTCCTTGAGACCGAATCTGCCGTTGCCGCGCGAATGCTCGCCGACATCGACGACACCATTTCACGCTTTGTGAAGGTGCTGCCGCGTGATTACGC
>Ga0247810_10001887_pt1 | contig 12343 bp, 10 predicted proteins | sample UWRJL119311C1_FD_179918 | JGI IMG/M metagenome (GOLD analysis project Ga0247810, IMG submission 179918) | Plant litter microbial communities from Arlington Agricultural Research Station in Wisconsin, United States - UWRJ-L119-311C-1 | ecosystem: Environmental > Terrestrial > Plant litter >...
TACCGACCACATCATTTAGAATGTCTGAAAATCGTCTTTTGTTGTAATAACAAATAGATGAGATAATAGCTATTTTCCACTTCCCGTTTAGCACGTCCATTGAATCCTGGACAGCCATCATTTCTTTTTTACGGTCGGTTTCAAATTCTTTTACGTGGCAATGCATAGGTTACTTTGTTACTTAGAGGTTACTGTTACTTTTTGATACAAAGTAACTAAAATATATTGTTCTATTCTAACTTTGCACCTCAATAATTTAATAAACATTGAATATGAGTAAATTAAAAAACAAGATAGCCGTAGTTACAGGGGCGTCAAAAGGAATAGGAGCATCCATTGCAAAATATTTTGCAGCAGAAGGAGCAAAGGTGGTGGTGAATTATGCTTCGAGCAGAGAAGGGGCAGAGCAGGTTGTGAAAGCCATAACAGATAACGGCGGAACGGCAATTGCAGTACAGGCTGATGTGTCGAAAGAGGCCGATGTAATCCGATTGTTTGAAGAAACAAAAAATGCTTTCGGTACCTTGGATATTTTAGTCAACAATGCTGGCATCTATCAATACGAACCAATTGAACAGGTTACTTCTGCCACTTTTCATGAGCAATTTAATATCAATGTTCTGGGATCTATACTTGCTATCCAGGAAGCTTTAAAACTGTTTGGTGATAATGGCGGTACTATTATTAATATCAGTTCAGGAGTAAGTAATACTCCTCTTCCAACAGGTTCAGTATATTCTGCAACTAAAGCAGCCTTAGATGCCATTATGATTGCATTATCTAAGGAATTTAGCGGAAGAAATATCCGCATTAATTCCATTTTACCGGGTGTAGTCGAAACCGAAGGATCGCATAGTGCGGGCTTTATTGGCAGTGACTTTGAAACAAAACTAGTTGCCACTACACCGCTTGGCCGCACGGGACAGCCGGAAGATATTGCAAAAGTTGCCGTATTTCTTGCTTCCGATGATGCAGCCTGGATTACAGGGGAGAAGATTTCAGTTTCAGGTGGTATTTACGGCCTATAAATTTCATCAACTTAAAGATTAAACAAAATGAGTAAATTAAAAAACAAAGTAGCCGTAATTACAGGCGGTAATAGTGGTATTGGATTCGGTATAGCAGAAGCATTTAGAAATGAGGGAGCAGTTGGTACCATTACCGGAAGAAACGAGGTAACACTGAATAGTTCTGTAGAGGCATTAGGTACAGATTTTATCGCTGTAAAAGGGAATGTAACTAATCTGGATGATTTGGAGAATATATTCAAAAAGACAGCTGATAAATTTGGAAAGATTGATGCACTGGTAGTCAATGCAGGTGGTGTTGTGGATGGTGTTCCATTGGGAGCCATTTATGATGTGACAGAAGAAAATTATGACAGCTATATGGACCTGAATTTGAAAAGCGCCTACTTTACGGTACAGAAGGCACTTCCTTATTTAAATGACGGTGCATCCATCATACTTATCGGATCGAGTGCTGCGCATCGTGCCGCACCTGGAATGGCAATTTATGGCGCAGCGAAGGCCGCTATCTTATCATTGGCTAAAGGTTTGTCGCTGGATTTATTGTCAAGGAAGATAAGGGTTAATGCACTTTCACCCGGTTCTATAGATACGCCTGTTTTTGAAAAACTTGTGCCGCAGGAACAATTGGAGCAGGTAAAACAAATGTGGGTTGATATTACACCTGTGGGAAGACAAGGACTCCCATCCGATATTGGGCACGCTGCTGTGTTTTTAGCATCGGATGATTCTGCTTTTATAGTAGGTACTGAAATTCTTTCAGATGGAGGCCTTACGAATATCAGCCTGATGAAATAATCCACTATTAGGCGAAACGGGCGGTTTGTGCCTCGATGATGTATAGCGTAAAGCATATGGTATTCCATTAAAATGAAATGCCATATGCTTTTTTTTATAATAATAACTTCTTTAAAAAGCAACTAAAACGATTTGTCTATTTTGAAATGGCATGTTTGCACTGCATCGTGGTGGTCAGTATACTTTATTTCCACTTCGTTATTTTCGTCTAGTAGCATTTTTCGATATGCTTGAATACTTTGATTGGCAAGACCATTAATAGAAATAACAGTCTGTCCTTCGCGTAGTCCGCAATGGTATGCCTTTGTTCCTTCGATAACGTCTGAGATAACAATTTTTCCATCTATGAGGGCCAATTTGACTGGACTTACAGCAGTGATAAATTCTTTGTGATATAAGTCATTGGGCTTTAGGTATAATCTTTTGGAAGAGTAGTCCAGAATGATATTGAACCTGTTAATTATATCGTTTCCCAGAATTCCCAAATAATCTTCATAAGAACTGACCCCATCCTTGTCCGTTGATATACAGATAGGGACCTTGCCATCGAATGTATACGTACCAATGGTCAGGCTTTTAATTACAGCCAGTGTAGTTGTTGTTTTATTGCTTAAATTATTTTGCGAGCTTGTAATAATGTTTCCGACTTTATCCATCACACCGTTTTTTTGCTGAAAGGGTGTATTCAGCAGCAGCGACAATCCCGCCCCGCTGTCGAAAAGCACATTTCCTGAAAACTTATCTCCATTTAATAACTGTATGGTGATAGGAAATTGTGGAATGGGAATGCCATTATTGAATGTAAAATCGATAATGGTATATGTGGAGGTGTTTAACTTTTCACCGAAAGGATAGAGCAGTATCTGTTTTTTGGTAAAGTCAATTTTAGTCAGGTAGTGCTTCAGGATGTCATTTCCGATTATACCGTCAAACTTGTTTCCTATCGATGCATTCAATCTGGTTAAATCCTCCAGTACGATATTAACATTGTCAATACTGAGCTGTGGGGTGAGGAATAGTGTTCGGGCTGTAACTATATCATACATTTTATTGCCGCTTGATCCTGAAACACTTTGTTGGAAATCAGCTTTTAGATTAAGCCTTTCGGCCACTGTCTTATCCAGTAAAGTAGTTGATGCCCCAGTGTCGAAATAAAAGGTTAATTTATCGCCACTGTCCAGCCCGGGTATAGTGATTAAAATGTATTTGTCTTCATATAATTCAAAAGGAATAACAATTTGTCCGTAGGAAATCTGCTGTAAGGCCACCAACAAAAAAGTAAGTATGTATTTGTTCTTCAGAATCATTTGCGTCACTAATTTTTTAAACCAATTCGATATCCATAGTTTTGATCAAACCATCCTCAAATACGTAAATATGCTTTACCGTTCCATCAAACATGGAATTGCCTTGTAGGTCCTTTACCTTTTGGTGGACTTCTACTTCTAAACTCCCGTTCGGTCTTTCATTAAAGCCGATTGGTTCTACTTTTGGATTTATCTCACTCCACTGTCTTGTCCAATATTGTTTTATTTCATCGTGTCCGCTTATATAACCACCTTCCCAGGCTTTCGACCATTGTACCTTTGGTTGCATTGTAGATAATGCTTTATCAATGTCTCTGTCGTTAAATGCAGTATACGCTTTTTTGATTACATCTTCGAATTGGGTTGCCATAAATTATTTTGTTTAGTAGATCACATTTTTATTGGAAATATACAAAATTCTTCGCAAGCTAAGACTTGGCTGCACTAAATACCCTAGTATCGGTACAGATACAGGCATGTTCAATTCCGATCACGTCAATCATAGCCCTGATTTTGTGCATATTGTAACGGTGTATCGCAAGATGTGTCCATATGCCAATCTATCCTTGGATTGACTTCATTAGTTGCCCAAGATAGCTGTGGAGCCAATATAATTGGCGAGTATGATAAAGCTTTAAGAATATCGATGCGGTTCTGAATTACTTATCTTTGTAGTATTATAATTAGACTATGAGACTTTATTTAATAGTTGGAATGCTGCTTTTTAATTCTATCTGCACTTCACAGATTTTGCGTAAAAGGACCGTGACCCTGATGGGCAGCCGATTTGATATTAGTATAGTGGCTAAAGATTCTGCTTCTGCAGAGGCTAATATAGATATAGTAATCGCTGAGGTAAGCCGTATAGAGAACCTGATTTCGGACTGGAAGCCTGAAACGCAGGTTTCACAGGTCAACAAAAATGCAGGGATAAAGCCGGTTAAGGTTGATAAGGAGGTTTTCGAACTTACAGAAAGGGCCTTATATCTTTCCAGGATTACGAATGGCGCTTTCGATATCAGTTTTGCTGCTATGGACAGGATTTGGAAATTTGACGGTTCGATGACAGAGATGCCAAGTCCGGATGCCATAAAAAAGTCGGTAGCCAAAGTAGGCTATAAAAATATAATCCTTGACCGCAAGCATTCAACAATTTTCCTGAAACACAAAGGAATGAAAATTGGTTTTGGAGCTTTAGGCGAGGGCTATGCTGCTGATAAATGTAGACAGCTGATGCTTGCCAATGGAATACAGGCCGGTATTGTCAATGGGTCGGGAGATATGAATGCATGGGGAAAGCAACCGGACGGCAGTGATTGGGCTATAGGAATTACCAATCCTATGGATAAAGAAGAACTGTTTGCAGTTGTTCCTTTACAAGAGAGTGCGGTAGTAACCTCTGGCAGTTATGAGAAATTCGTAGTTTTTAATGGTAAGAGATACGCGCATATTATCAATCCGGTTACGGGTTATCCCGCTACGGGGTTGTGCAGTGTGACGGTGTTTGGCCCCAGTGCTGAAAAAGCGAATGGCTTTAGCACCTCAATAATGGTATTGGGTAAAGATGCCGGACTCCGTTTTATTAAGCAATTCCCGGAATTTAGCTGTATCCTTTTTACGGACGAAGGAGAAGTTTTGACCTCTGCCAATATGGATATTTCGAAATACAAACTTTAGGTTAGGTGTGATGATAGCGTTTTTGGCTAATAACAATCCATCAGGATCTGATTATGTGCCTGGTAGAAACTGACACCTTTGCCATTATTGCTTTGGCAAATACTTTCCAATAATTCTATTACATTTTGCTGCATTGACAGCGAGCCACAAATCATAATTACCCCTTTATTCTTTAATGTTTCTGTTACAAAGGCGGCATCATGGAACAGTAGGTCTTTTACATACTGTTTTCCGGATTCCCTGGAATACGCAATGTGAAGCTGGCTTAATTTCTCATAGCCGATATTTTTATGGATACTTTCCTTATATAACTCAAACGACGATAGTCCGCGGAAACCACAATATAAATGGCAAGGCACTTTTTTATAATTCTGGTCAATCATACCCAGAAAAGGAGCAATACCTGTTCCGTTTGAAATCATGATTACAGCTGAAGCCTTTTCCGGAAAGTGAAAATGTGGATTACTGATAATACGGGCGCTTATAGAAGTGTCTGATTGCAGTTGGTTCAAATAACCTGATCCTAATCCATTGAGATGTATTTTAACGCTTAATTGTATGTCCTTATCTATTTTGCCTATAGAGTAAAGCCTCTCCCGATGATCATTTTGTGGATAAATCGCCAACAGGTCACCAGAAGTGAACTTAAGTCCGCGTTTGGGCTTTAGGCGAATCAGGAATGCCCCATCCATATCTGTAGGAGTTGTTTTTGTTATCAGCTGGAATGATTGCAGGCTTTTTGGCCTGTTATCAAAAAGCTCTGGTAGTAGGGGCAGTGGTATTTGGGTTTTTTGAGACCAGAGTTGTGCCCACTGATTGAATTCGTCCGGTGATTTATCGCTGACAGTATGTATTTCCATAAATGGAGTAGCCCATTGTTCGAGAGACAACAAATTGTATGCCTCATAGGCAAATTGGCAAAAATCTGGATAGGCATGTGAGCCAAAACCCAATACTGAGAAATCAATACTTTGGTGTTGCGGATTGTTTTTCAGCAATGCTGCAAATTTCTTCGCATTAGTAGGGGCGTCACCTAAGCCATAGGTTGCAGTAAGTATGATGAGGTGTTTGGCATTCGGAAAAACCGTATAATTATTCAGTTCGGTAAGATAACAGCTTTGGCCATTCTTAATTAACTGCTGGTAGATTGCTTTAGCAAAGCGGAATGTGCTTCCATTTTCAGAGCCTACAAGAAGGATAAACTCACAGTCTTCTTTTTTGTATTTGTTTTTAACCTTACCGGATATGCGTTTTAAGGTCATTGCAAAACCGGAATATATAAAGAAAAGAATATTGATTGCGGCTACAGCCAATACCATTGCCCATAGGATACTCGCCCTACCGGTATGCAGGTCGAGGCTGAGGCTGGTTAATTGAGTAATGGTAGGGTAGCGTATTTCACTTAATATATCACCAGTAATCTGGTTTACTACAATTTCCCTGTCTTTTAATTTTATGGTATAGTAGTCCTCAGGATCTTCAGAGAATGGGAATTCTATGCTTTGAACTTCTGAAAGCGCAGTGTTTTTAAAAACAGCAAACTCATCCAGTTTTTTTTTAGGCTCTGTTTTTATACTGTCAAAATCAATCTTATGGGAGATTTTCTTTTCAGTAAAGACTTCAAAGCGTACCAGAGATAAATAGGTTCCGGTAATGGTAATCAGAAGTATGGGGATCAATAAGAGCCGCCCCAGTAGTACATGGTAGTATTGGGCAAAGTTTTCTCTGACAATTTTAGTAAAAAAGCGTTTTACTCCACGTTGGCGCTGTATGATCAGCACCGTTCCGGATGTAGCTATCAAAAGCAATAGAAAGGCTGTTAATCCTACGAAGAACCTTCCGGTTTCATGTAAAAAAAGAGAGCGGTGCAACGTAGTCACCCATTGGAAAAATTCATTCTTTTTACTGACTGCCCCTAAAGTTTTTCCTGTTTCCGGATCGGTATAAAACGCTGTATTCTTCCCGTCGGAGTCAATACCTTTTAAGACGACAAACTGATTCGGATCTACTGTAAGGTCCGTGATTTCGGAATCGGTTTCTTTTAATGTAGTAAGTGTCTGAGCCAGGCTGAGGCTGCTAAAATGGTCAACTCTATACGGCTGTACTTTTTGTGAAACCGGTTCAAATGCCAGTATAATACCTGTTACAGAGGCTAGGGCTATAAAAAGAAAAGAAGATACAGCCAAAGCGAGATGGCTGTATCTCCATATTGAAATTGTCATATGCTGTATGCTATTAATTCGGGCTCAGGCGTACATAACGGATATAATCCGTGCCTTCAGTTTTTGCAGAAAGATTTTCTGTGGTCAGTGGAATTTCAATATCCTTAGTATGGTATTCCTGATTCTCTACTGCGGTTTCAAAACGCAATTTGTAGCCAGAGTTTATTTTTGAATCTTCTATTTCCAACACGTTGATGCTTCTATCACCTCCAGCAACAGAGGCTCCGGTAATGGCACTGATATTAGTTGGTTTCTTTTTGTAAAATTTATGCCATTCCTTAATGTCTTGATACCATTTTTTATCCGAACCCAATACGTATAATGTTTTCTCGTAAGCTCCTTTAGGATCTATAAGCGAGATAACGATATAAGCACCCTCTCCCATATAATTGGTCATCTGTACCATACATTTATATTTGGTACTGGCTGTAGTTTGTGCTGCCACGTTCATTGGAATGCAAAATGTGATCGCAAGTATAACGATAATTTTAGAAATGGTGTTCATAGTCTTATTTTAGGAAATCAATTGAAATGTTGTTTTTTGCCAGGAATTCATTTTCACTGGCCAGGTCAAAGGCTGTCTCCTTAAATTCGGTAACAGTTTCTTTTTTGGCACCTATTGACAATAGGTATTTGATTATGGTATCGTCCTGTGCAGTCATCGCAGCTTTATGCAGTGCGGTAAACCCTTCTTTGTTTTTTGCATTAACGTCAATTTTGGAATCCTGTATACGCTTTAACAATGTAAGGTCATTTTTAGCAACCGCGAGGTGATATAAAGTATTTCCGTTTTTCTGTACGCTCGTAATATTCAGGCCTTTTGCTTGAAGCGCTTTTAGCTTGGATTCGAAAGCTGCAGTTTTTTGTGGGTTGTACGATTGTAACAGATAGTAGGCTAGGTTATCCCCATTCGCATCTGCGGTTTTTACGTCGGCTCCACTTGCAATTAATAGATTAACTATTTCGGGTGTGTTATTACGCACTGCAAATGCCAGTGCAGAAACACCCTTTTTGTTAAGCTGATTGATATTTTTTAATTTAGGGAGTAATAACTCAATTACCTCAATTTCGCTATTTGAAGATGCAGCATTCATAAATACTGTATTTCCTTCGTTATCTGCCTGATTGATGTCAACCCCTTTTGAAAGAAAATATTTGATTATCTCTACTTGTTTTTCCTTGCGCACAATTGCGTGAAGTGCATTCTCCCCATTCTTAGCAGTTGCAGTTGGTTTGATTTTTAATCCTTCAAGATATTGATATAATTCAATAGTATTTGAAGTGCTTCTTGTACCCTGGCTTGCCATGATTAGTGCATTGTCAGTAAACTTCACGCCTTTTTGCAGAAGCTGTTTCAGGAAGTCGATATTGCCGGTTTTAGCAGCATAGTTAAAGGCAGTATTGCCATTCGCATCAGTGCTTTTAAGGTCAAGTCCTTTAGAAGTGAAATAGTTTAGTAATGTAAAGTCCTTGTCATATGGAGCAATCAATAATAACGCATTCGCACCATCATGATTGAGATCCTTTGAAAGGTTCGCTCCCGTTTTTAAACATAGGTCATATACTTTTGTATTAGTCTGGCCTGTAGAAGCTGCAAAATTTAAGATAGTATAACCGTGATCGTCCAGGATGTCAGTTTTAGCACCTTTGGTAAGCAGGTATTCCATCAATTCGACATTGCCTTTATAGGCTGCCCAGAAAATGTAGGTTCTTCCATCATGTGTAAGCTTGTTGACATCATTCCCTTTTTGGGTCAATAGGAATTTTACCGACTCGTTAGGCGCATTTTCAATAATTGCATAAACTGTGGCGTCGAAGCTATTGATATTGAGTTCAGAGGCATTACTTCCCTTTTCAATCTCACTTTTTATAGATGCAACATCAGGATTGCTTTTCCAGTACGACCGTTCCAGGAATATGTTTTTTTGTGCCTGTACGGCAAAAGAAGTCAGCGCTATAAAAGCTATGATAAACAGTTTTTTGTTGTAAAGCATGAGATACCTTATTTATTTTTAGCAAAACTAATAAGAATGATTCTAAATAAAAAGGATAAGAGGGAATAATTGTGAAATAATATGAAGTATAAAAACAAAGGCCGCTTATTGCGGCCTTTGTTAGAATTCTATAATAGGTTCGTCTGTTGTTTTAATGCACTGATAGTTGCTGTAGGATCAGCTGCCTTAAATACAAAATTTCCGGCAACAAGCACATCTGCTCCAGCTTCTACAAGCTGCGTTGCGTTTTTATCAGTAACCCCACCATCAATCTCAATTAATGTGGAGGCATTTTTACGTATGATTAAGGCCTTAAGTTTCTCGATTTTAGAATACGTATTCTCTATGAAAGATTGTCCGCCAAATCCAGGGTTTACACTCATGATACAAACCATGTCGATATCATTGATTACATCTTCAAGTAAGTCAATGCTAGTGTGAGGATTGATTGCTACACCGGCTTTCATTCCCTCTGCTTTAATAGCCTGTAAAGTTCTATGAAGATGGGTACAGGCTTCATAATGTACGCTAAGGATATTAGCGCCCAGATCTGCAAAAGTCTTGATATAACGGTCAGGGTCAACAATCATTAAGTGTACGTCTATTGTTTTTTTTGCATGTTTATTAATCGCTTCAAGTACTGGCATTCCGAAAGAAATATTAGGAACAAAAACTCCATCCATGATGTCAATGTGAAACCAGTCGGCCTCGCTGTTGTTAATCATTTCAATATCGCGTTGTAGATTGGCAAAATCGGCCGCAAGCACTGAAGGTGCTATTAAGGTATTCTTCATTTTGTAGTTATGTTGTTGCGGGATTATACTATTAATGGCTTAAAACAATGCAATCAATAGTATAACCTCAGTTTTTAGTTGTGGGTGCAAATATAATGTATTCGTTCGGGTTTTTAATAATGGAAGTTTATATAAAAACAAAACTCCGGTAATCAGCCGGAGTTTCAATCATCAATCAAAAAACGAACAGTTAATCAGACTGTTGTCATCTTAAATATTTTGGTGAGAATGTGTCTTAATATATTGCAAAATAATAAATATAATCAATAACACAAAGCTAAATTCAAAAGTTGTGCCAATTATCCTAAATAAGTTTTTAGGATTTTGCTTCTTGAAGTGTGTTTTAATCTACGGATTGCTTTTTCTTTAATCTGTCTTACACGTTCCCGTGTCAGGTCAAAAGTTTCCCCAATTTCTTCAAGTGTCATTGGATGTTGATCTCCAAGACCAAAGTACAAACGAACTACATCAGCTTCTCTTGGTGTAAGCGTCTCCAGTGAACGTTCAATTTCAGTACGCAAAGATTCGTGTATCAATTCACGGTCAGGATTAGGTGATTCGCCAGAACGCAATACATCATAAAGGTTAGAATCTTCTCCTTCAACTAAAGGGGCATCCATTGACAGGTGACGTCCAGAGTTTTTCATGCTCTCTTTTACATCATTTACTGTCATGTCAAGTTCTTTTGCGATTTCTTCCGCAGATGGTGGGCGCTCATTAGATTGCTCTAGTAAAGCGTACATTTTATTGATTTTGTTAATGGAACCAATTTTATTCAACGGTAGACGAACAATACGGGACTGTTCAGCCAAAGCCTGAAGGATCGATTGACGGATCCACCATACAGCATAAGAGATGAATTTAAAACCACGGGTTTCATCAAATCTCTGCGCTGCTTTTATTAAACCTAAATTTCCTTCATTAATTAAATCGGGAAGAGTAAGTCCCTGATTTTGGTATTGTTTTGCAACAGACACAACAAAACGTAAATTAGCCTTAGTAAGCTTCTCTAACGCTTTCTGGTCTCCAGCCTTTATCTTCTGCGCTAATTCTACCTCTTCATCTGCAGTGATAAGGTCCACTTTTCCGATTTCCTGTAAGTACTTGTCTAAGGAAGCAGTTTCACGGTTCGTTACCTGCTTCGTAATTTTAAGTTGTCTCATGTAATGATCTCCTATTATTTTAAGTGTACATTATATTATACGTAATGCACAACAAAAAAGTTACAAAAGACAACGAAATTTATTCATTTTATAAAAAGAAATAAACACATTTATTAATTTAGCGCTACTGTTCAGTAGAATAGCTTTACATAGTGTTGTTTATAAATTTAAGCACAATCACATTTTATTGTTGTTATTTCCCAATTGTATAGGTTAGGCCTGTCTGTATGGAGAAAACAAAAGGCCTGAAGCCGGTATCTTGTTTAAACGACCCTATTTGATATTGTGCTACAGGTGAAAGGTCGACCTGTAAATTTGGGTTCAACTTATAATTGAAAACAGTGCCCAGGTTCAATGCAAATGGGGCTTCGCTTACATTACTGGATTTGCCTATTGAAATGCTTTCCCTGTTAGCCGATTCGGCCTTTACCGAATCGTTTAGCAATACATAAGTGCTAAAACCTCCAAAGATGTCAATGCCTATTTTTTTGCCGGCCTGAAGGATATAATAAGCCTCTACAGGAAGTTCAAAATACTCAAGTTTCTGTGTCAGTTCTATTTTACCGGAGTCCTTAAAGTATTCTTCAAAATAACCATTGTATAATGAACTGTTGACGTATAGATTTCCGATTTTATCAGGGTTGGGCGTTCTAGTAGTATAACCTAGTGTTGTTTTGCCCAGACCTATACGAAGGCCAAACTGCTCTCCAAACATTACACGGCCATATACTCCAAAACTATAATTGATGTTTCCTTTAGTGGTAGACTCAGTTCCTGCTTTTAATAAGGATGAACCTTTTGAAATAGAATTATAATAAGTAGGACCGGCAAATGCCGTCAGATAAATCTTCATTGTTTTTTCCTTCTCGGGTACTATTGTAGACTTTTTGTATTCCCTTTTCTTTTTCTTGTTCACGGTATCGCTTGTTGGGATAGCTATTATGCAAGAGTCAATTGCCTTTGTTTCGAAGGTTGTCTCTATTGCTGTAGTGTCCAATTGCGTTACATGCTCAGGTTTATCTGCAGTGCTTTGGCTATTCTCTTTTTCTGATGGTTCTGCCTTTTTGGCTTTGGATTGAAACACCTTTTTAGCATAAGGCTTTTTGGTAAGAATCTTTGCTTTTGAAACTGTAGCAGCTGTTTTTCCTATTTTCTTTTTAGCTATTACTTTTTTTGTTTTAGTACCCTTAACAGTATTTTTTACAGTTGTAGTTTTAGTTGTTACTGTTTTGCGGCCTGTTTTTTTGACATAGATTTTATAACGGGTCACCACTTCATATTCATCTGTGTCAGCAGTAGAACGGATCAGTTTTTTAGTAACAGACGCTTTAGTACGGCTTGTCTTTTTATTTTTAAATAC